>Ga0335397_10003850_pt1 | contig 19979 bp, 18 predicted proteins | sample MAT04_FD_205740 | JGI IMG/M metagenome (GOLD analysis project Ga0335397, IMG submission 205740) | Freshwater microbial communities from Lake Fryxell liftoff mats and glacier meltwater in Antarctica - MAT-04 (spades assembly) (version 2) ... | reverse complement strand
CAAGTCCGGCAAAACTTGACATCATCAAGATTTTTAGGCTTGGGACAATGGGGATTAAGGCAGTAGCTCATATAGGCGATCGCTCTTATATCTCTTTATTTTACTGGCGTTGAGAATGCGAACTTCCGCGAATCCATATAAACTATGAGCGATGTCTACGACGGGCTACGCCTACCCACTACTAACTAGTACAGCGCTACGAAAATCAAGCTACCATTTTAAAACTTGCAAAAGCCTTGATATACAAAGCTTTTGACTTTTAACTTTTGATTTTTGACTTCCGCCTTGCGGTACTACCCTATACCTTCGATAACTGGATGGAAGTAGAAGGCAAAACCCAATACTGTATAAGCAGCTAATAATAAAGTGCCTTCCAGCCAATTAGACCTACCATCAGAACTAATACTGTTTGCAATCAACACTGACACAACCACAGCGACTAATTCAAAGGGTTGGAAATCTAAATCCATTGGTTTACCCAATATCCGCCCCGCTATAACTAACACGGGTGCGACAAATAGGGCAATCTGCATACTTGATCCCACAGCTACAGAAAGGGAAAGATCCATCTTATTTTTCATCGCCACGCTGACTGCTGTGGCGTGTTCAGCCGCGTTACCGACGATGGGAACCAAAATTACCCCTGTAAACAGCGCCGTCAAACCTAGCTGAGATGTTGCCACCTCTAGAGAATCTACTAGCATTTCTGACTCAATTGCTACTAGCAAGGTACATACTAGCAACACGCCAACCCATAACTTTATATTTGGTTTAGCATGAGGGGTTTCCTCTGCTTCTGTCTCCACTACACCCACATCATACAGATAGGAGTGGGTTTTCATCGAAAATAGCAGCGTTAGAGCATAAACCAAGATTAACACCACAGCAACAGCAATAGAAAGATTTTGTACTGTTTGTTCGTTAATTCCTTGAGAGGTGTAATTCATCGCCGTTGGCATCAAAATGGCAATCACCGCCAAATTCATCGAATCAGCATTCACCCGCGCCACAATTGGCTGAAATGTCTGTTCTTTGTAGCGCAGTCCTCCCAAAAGCATGGAAAAACCCATCACCAGTAGTAAGTTGCTAATAATCGATCCGGCGATACTGGCTTTGACTACATCGATTAACCCAGCATTCAGCGCCACTAGGGCAATGATTAGTTCTGTAGCATTGCCAAAGGTGGCGTTTAACAAGCCCCCCAATGATGGCCCCACTACCACAGCAATTTCTTCTGTGGCTGTACCCATCCAAGCTGCTAAGGGCAGAATTGCTAATCCAGCTGTAATGAAAACTGTCAATTCTCCCCACTCCAGAAAGTGGGCTGCTAGGGAAACTGGGATAAACAGTAACAAAACCAGAAGAATAATGTTTTTAGTTGACATTTGTTGTTTTGAGTTGAGGGTATCATTCACAGCGAGTAATCCTAAATTTTAAATTTGGAGTGTTGAATTAAAAATTACTTTCACTCATCACTCCCATAGGATACTCTCAACCACCTGTAGAGCAATTCAGGAATTGTACTGTTTTCAGTTCACTGCGGTGTATGTAAAATAAGATTGCGATATAATGAGTTATTGTAATCTTTTGTTGCAAAAGTATGAATTTGAGCCAAAATATTACATCAAAAATGGGGTTTAATTATTAAAAGACAATTAAAATTTTGATTGTCGCCCAATAAGAGAAAACCCCTAACTGAGGCTTTGTTCAATGGCTAATTACTTTAAGCCTTCAGGGAAAGGGCTGTGCGATAACGCAGATTTCCCACTCCAATAAAACCGCCTTGTCAAAAATTTGTTTGGATTCCATAGTTGTTGTTTATACCGGATTTTGTGTTCAAACCATTGGAGAAAGGTTTACGCACAATGTTTTCGGTGCAACTGCAAGTTTTTTGTTTTGGATAAATATACATGACTTCTGCTGCCGAAATGCCAGCTAGCTCTGGCTCAACGTTAACATTACATTCAGATCCCAATAACACCAAAGAAACCGATCCCCTGAGAAAGGCTAATGGTGTTTATGTGACGGTGCATGGTCATTTTTACCAGCCACCAAGGGAAAACCCTTATCTGGACGCAATTGAACGCCAACCGAGCGCTGCACCTTTCCATGACTGGAATGAGCGGATTCATTGGGAATGCTATCGCCCAAATGCCTTTGCCAGAGTCTTAAATGACCAAGGCGAAGTGGTGGGGATCGTCAATAATTATGAGTATTTTAGTTTTAATATTGGGCCAACGCTGATGTCGTGGCTAGAACGCTACGATGTGGAGGTTTATCAGCGAATTTTAGAGGCGGATGCCAAGAGTAGCGATCGCTTGCATGGTCACGGCAATGCGATCGCGCAAGTATACAATCACATCATCATGCCTCTGGCGAATGAACGCGACAAATATACCCAAATTCGCTGGGGTAAAGAAGACTTCCGCTCCCGCTTTGGCCGCGATCCCGAAGGGATGTGGCTGGCAGAAACTGCTGTAGACTACGCAACCCTAGAAGCTCTTGTAGCTGAGGGTATTCGCTTCATTGTCCTTGCACCGTCTCAAGCACTGCGTTGCCGTCCCCTCCCCACTCCAGATCATCCCCATCCTGAATGGCTCGAAGTCGGCGGTAGTCAGATTGATTCTACCCGTCCCTATCGTTGTTATTTGAAGCCCACACTAGACACTTCATCTTCACCTTTAAGTGCGATCGCTACTAGCCCCAACGATGGTAGTAAAGAAGAATTACCCTACATAGATATCTTCTTCTACGATGGGCCGATATCGCGGGATATGGGTTTTAGTGATGTCGTTTATAATTCCAGTCACTTTGCCGGACGTATTGGTTCGGCGGTGCGTGGGGATCATCGTCTGGCACAGTTGATTTCTGTGGCGACGGATGGGGAAACCTTCGGACACCACAAAAAGGGAACTGAGAAAACTTTAGCTTACGCCTTTACCAAAGAGTTTCCTCAACAGGGTTGGACAGTAACGAACTTCGCCCACTACCTGAGCTTAAATTCTCCCAGTTGGGAAGTGGAATTGAAGTCAGTCACAGCCTGGAGTTGCGCCCACGGTGTCGGCAGATGGGAGGATGACTGTGGTTGCGGTGGAGAAGGCTCAGTTTGGCATCAAAAATGGCGTCGTCCCTTGCGGGATTCCCTAAATTGGCTGCGGGATCAGCTAACTGAGGTGTATGCAGAACATGGTAGGCAGTTATTTCGCGATCCCTGGCTAGCACGAGATGAATATATCCAAGTAATGCGCGATCGCTCTGCTACCAATGTCAACCGTTTCCTCGCCCGTCATCAAACCCACAAACTAACAGCCATCGAACAAGTTGACGCCCTCCGTTTGTTAGAAATGCAGCGTCACGCTTTATTGATGTTTACTAGTTGCGGTTGGTTTTTTGAAGAAATTTCCCGTCCAGAAGGGACACAAATTCTCCGCTACGCCGCCCGTGCTTTGGAATTGGCAGGGGATGTGGCTGGTGTGCAGTTGGAAAAAGGCTTCGTCAAACGTCTTGGTTTAGCCCCCAGTAATGTGGATCAGTTCAAACACGGTGCGGAAATTTATCGGCAACTAGTGCTAACTGCCCAACTTGGCTTTAAGCAAGTAGCAGCCCATTACGCCATTACTTCCCTATTTACCAATCACAAACCAGCAGAGACACGTACATCTCTGCCTAGAAAGGATGCTGCGGATAAACAATCTCACCGTTACCACAAAAAGGTTTATTGCTACGCTGCTAATGAGCTAGATTACCAACTGCAACGCATGGGATCGCTAACTCTGGCTGTGGGAAATTTAAAGCTAGTATCAGAGATTACTTGGGAAAGTGAGCATTTGGTATTTGCGGTTCTCCATTTGGGAGGCTGGGATTTCCACTGCGGCATTCAGCAATTTACCGGGCGGCGTAACTACAGCCAATTAAAAGAAAAGCTGTTTGGGGCGCTAAAACAAGCTAGCGCGGCTCATACCATCTTGGCGATGACACAGATATTTGGCGAAGAAGCTTTCAACTTACAGAATCTATTTGCTGAAGAACGCCACAGAATTATGCGGCTGCTGAGTGAGGAAACACTGACACGTTTAGGACAGTTGTATACCCAAGCGTACCGTGATAATTATGGTGTGCTGATGGCGTTTCATCGAGATGAAATAGCAGTACCGCAAGAATTGCAGGTAGCGGCAGATATTGCTTTAGGGCATCGCTGTCTGATGACATTGCGATCGCTTGAGCAAGATATTGCTGATCCCCAAAAGAGTTGGAGTCATATATTAGAACTGGAGGCGATCGCTACTGAAGCAAAACATCTGCGTTGTCGGCTGAATATACCCGACGGTAAGCAAATGTTAGAACAGTTAATTGCGCGATCGCTCTGGCAATTATTGCACGATGCCAATGGTAGTTTTAATGCAGACATCCAACTATTGGAGAGATTGATTGATGTCGGGGATCAACTAAATATTGATGTTTCCCTACAGCGATCGCAGGAACTATACTTTAGTTGTCTGCACAGTCAGATAGCGCCGATGTGTATCATTAGCCTTGGTAATGAAGCAGATAATCAGTGTCTTCAATTGCTCAAGTTGGGCAAAAAGTTAGCCGTTGATGTCAGCATGATCACAAATCATATCATGTCCGCTTGATTACTTATTAAACCTTAAGAACCCCACCCCGCCAAAGCTATGCTTTGTCTCCCCTCCCCGCTAGCGGGGAGGGGATTAAGGGGTGGGGTGCAATGACTGTGGGAATCACAACTAATTATGCGGACATGATATAATTTGCTTTACTTAATCTGAAGAGCGATCGCAATGGTAGGGGTAAAGCCACTCACACTTGAAGAGTCCGTGGGTATGTTTCTCAAAAAAGGTTCCTGCATGGCGTCCAGGTGATATATCGATCCCAGCTTTCGTTTTAATTTCATATAACCAGGGAAAGGCTACTACTAAAACAGCTATGACAGCGAAAAGGTAGAGAATCGTAGTTCTAATGTTGAGGAATCTTAAAGAATTGCTATTGTGATTTTGTGGCATAGATAATCAGAAACTAATAGCCCATCTGATCCTAACCTAAAGCTCAAAATATCGCCGAAAGCGGGGATCAATGTTGTCTGTTTTCTGCTGATTGCAGGTTAAACAGAGAGTTTGTAAATTGCTGATATCATTTTGACCTCCACGGGCAAGGGGAATGATATGGTCAATACTGAGATTAGTTTCTACAGTAGTTTTACCGCAGCTTTGACATTGGTATTTGTCACGTTGAAAAACATATTTCTTTACTTCCGGTGGGATACGAATACGGGGAGTTTTGCTCATTTTCTCTCTAGTTGCTAAGAAATTCTTCCAAGCTGGGTACATCTATCCAACTTGCTTTTTGATGAGATTCATGGGATAAATCCATCAACAACTGAGAATAAATTCCTTCTCGCAGTGATGGTATAATTTCCTGATTGCGGTCAATTCCTTGCACCCATTGGTCTACTACGCGGATAAATGCCGAAATGCGCCCATCAGCATAATTTTTCGGAAAAATTAACCGATTTGGTATTTCTATTTCCGTTAGGGGTTTACCTGGCTGGGAACCCCAAACACGAAAACCATGTATATAATCTTTTTGATTTTCACTACCCACAATTAATGTACCGCGATCGCCATATACTTCTACCCAATGAGCTCTTGGTGCATGAACAACCGCGCTGATAGAAAGTTGGCAAGGTGTACCATTCGCTAATTCCAGTGTTAATATACAGTTGTCATCTGTATCCACTGGCTTAGATTCCCTACTAACAGGGTCAACTCGTGTAGGAATAGCAGTAGTTAAATGGGCGTTTAATCTACGCACTGGCCCGAATAACCAGTGAATATAATCGAAGGCGTGGGAACCCAAAGATCCCAATGCACCGCCTCCTTTCTCCTTGTCAGAATACCAATTCCAAGGGCGTGAAGTATCAGCACGAGAAGAACCCAACCAATCAATTTTAATTAGGCGCAACTCACCTACATAATCTTCTGACAATAGTTCAGCAAACAACTGCCATCCTGGTACAAAGCGAAATTCAAAATCTACAGTCGCAATCACGCCTTTTGCTTTAGCTAACTGATAAAGTTCTTTAGCTTCGACTGCATTTAAGGTTGTAGGTTTTTCTAGCAATAAATGTTTCGCAGCTTGCAGTACAGTTTTTGCCATTTCATAGTGCAAAAATGGTGGTGTAGAGATGCTAACTGCTTGCACTTCTGGTAATGCCACAATATCTGCCAGTGAGTCGGAGGCGTGGGGGATATTATGGGATTCTGCTATAGCTTTAGCTTTATTTATATCTCGATGATAAACAGCAACTACCTCAGTGCGAGGATGTGCTTGGAATCCAGGGATGTGGACTTTTTGACCAAATCCAGTGCCTGCGATCGCAATCCCAATCATATCATTATTTATTCCCATAATTGTATAATTTGCTATGTATTGGATTTTATTAAATATAAAAGAGGACTGGCGACACAAGCAACCGAATTTTGGGATACCCAATAGCAAGGTTTATATAGAACTTACGCACAAGAGATCCGCTATACGTGGTAAACTTCATAACACTAACGGATTTTCAATATGCGAGTTCAAATAACTGTAATTGCGATCGCGATCGTAAATCAAAAATAGCAATAGCTTGTTATTTGCTCAGTTTTAGGAACGATTTTGAGGGAACAGGTAGGCGATCGCAGCATAACCCGAAACACTGAGTAAACTAACCAAAAAAGCAGCCAAAATAAAAGTAGACATAATATTATACTCTAGGACTTACGCACTGTACAAAAGAATCATGTTGTGTATCAACGTAAATACGTCGTTTCAGATTTTTATGAATCATTTTTTGATGTTAAATAGACCCGCGCTGTAGGGGCAATTCATGATTTGCCCCTACGACAGATGTGGTTTTTCACATCACCCATATTTTGTCTTTCCTGTCAATGCGTAAGTCCTATACTCTATGCACTACCAAAATCTCGGCATCCATCAAAAAACAAAGACTTTGGATACTTTCAAATTAGCAATTGGGTATGACACAGCCGTGACTACATTGTGTCAATCTTTTACCTTAAGCCAAAGGCAGAAAAAACCGAAACGTACTGCCAACTCCCAACACGCTTTCTACCTGAATCTGACCGCCTTGTAGTTCAATTAAACGACGGGAAATAGTTAAGCCAATACCAGTGCCTCCCGAATGGCGATCGCGCGACTGATCTGCCCGCCAGAAGCGCTCAAACACATGGGGCAAATTTTCTGGAGCGATACCAATACCTGTATCCATAACCGCAATCCAGAGTTGAGATCCTTCAGTCCCAGCACGAATGGTAATTGAACCTTCATTAGTGTAACGCACTGCATTACCTAGCAAATTAACCAACACCTGTTCTGTGCGGTCAATATCTGCCAATACAGGGGGTAGCACAGATGGACATTGTAAGAGTAGAACTGGCCCATTTTCCAACAGCTGGTCAGTAAATTTTTCCACTAATGACTCTAACAACGGACGCAGATTTACCCGTTGTATATTAATTGGTAAATAACCAGCTTCTGCCTTAGATAGTTCTTGTAAATCGTTCACTAACCGCTCTAAGCGCCTAGTTTCTTTAGCTAAACGCCGATAAATCTCAGGAGACGCTTCAATTTCTCCATCAGCCAGTTCCTCCAAGTAACCGCGCACCACTGTTAACGGTGTTCGTAATTCATGAGTCATGTCTCCAATCACTTCTCGCCGCCGCGCTTCTACTCCTTAGACATCTCCAAAATAGTAACATTCTGTGGTAAAAGAACATTAAAGAGCTTTTTTGACACAGAAACATGAGCGAGATACTAAATCATATTGAAGAGAATCCAAAAGAAACACGGCGTTTAATCGTAGACTCATAAGAACGCAGAGTACTTTTGGCTAGTCCCGGACGTTCTAAAAACTTGGTGGCTAAAGCAGCTAAAGTTATCATTACGAAGACGAGACTTTTAACAACTTATTTGAATAAAGTTTAGATATTAAATTATCACTATCAAAATATATTTTTAGATATATTTTGATAGTGATAACAGAACATTCAACGCTTCCAAAAACGGAAGAAGGGCTTGCTAATTACGTCCAGCGATTGCGAGGCCAACTTTCTTTAACCCAAAAAGAGTTGAGTTTCAAAGCGGGGATACATATCCAGACCATCCGTAAAATTGAGGGTGGACAAACTTCCAGGCTCAATCAAAAGGCTAAAGGCGGTCTAGCTGTAGCGACCTGCAATACTAATCGCTCAAACCTGCAATCAAGACACTTTCAAACCAGGATTATTTGCAACTATAATTTCAGTTGAGCCAGGATTATTTGCAACTGAGCCAGGATTAAATGCAACCAGCCTGCAATCATCCGTTTCGACCAGGATTATTTGCAAATAAGCTCAACACTTTACTAGGAATGAGTTTTCAGCATTGACAGGAGTTGGTCAAGAAACTCATTTCAGAATTTGATAAATTAACTTTGAATTATTTACCGAGTTTTTTTACTTGAAAAGCAACGGTTTAAGGTTCCGAAAGCTTTACCAGTTAAACAGTTAAGAAAACGTTCGTTTTCTTGACCTTTTATAGTTGCAATTAATCCTGGCTCAAACCGATGATTGCAGGTTGGTTGCATTTAATCCTGGCTCAGTTGCAAATAATCCTGGCTCAACTGAAATTATAGTTGCAGATAATCCTGGTTTGTAAATGTCTTGATTGCAGGTTTGGTCATTTATAATTGCAGGTCGCTACAGTTAGGCATCGCTCACAAGCATTTTCTTAGAGGAAAAGAGAGCAATGGGGCGTCACCGAACAGCCCGCCGTAGGCATCGCCTTTTATCTTGGAGCAAAAACCGGAGGGCGATCGCCCTTCATTTACAGGCGATCGCTTTAAAATTTAAACAACTCTAAAAACTCCTCAACAACCGCGTTGGAATTTTCAAAACATTCCTGTGCGCTAAATCGGCTATTTCTAATAAGCTGTTACGCAGCTTGATTGTATAATAGTCGAAGTAAGCGACAAACGCTGCAAAGATGCCTGGATTACTGTGATCGCTGATTATCAAACAAGCAAAATTCAGAAAGTCGCCCCTGCTGCTCCCGACGAACAAGCCCAAGCTGTAGCCCCCGAACTGCTGAGAACAGTAGAAATCAGTTTTTACCACCATGAGGTATACGTTATTGCTCCTAGAAAAACATTGTACAACCAGACACAATGACTAATTATTTCGGCAGGAAAACGCTGACGAGCATAGGGATTTTTCTTCATCCCCCTATTGTTTCATGCCTGGTTCAGTTAACCTGACAATACCGCTTGATCCGGTAGAGGAATCGAGGTTGACGATACCCTTCCAAGTTGTCTAAACTCTTCTGGGGTCGACTTCAGAGCGTCGGTGCGATGAACTGGTTCTCTGCCCAATAAAAACACTCGTCAATACAATTGCTACCCCAATCAGTTGAACTGACGTGAATGTCTCTTGTAGAAAAACGTATCCAATAATTGTTGCAACGACCGGACTCATCAACCCTAGATATGAAACGGACGTAGCTTTGAGCTTATCAATTCCCCGGAACCAAAGGGTATAAGCAAGCCCAGTGCCGATTACGCCTAAGTAAATAAAGCCCCATAGATTGGTTCTTGAGAGATGAGTGAACGGCCCTTCAATCACTAAAGCAATCGGTAGCAAAACAATTCCGCCAACTGCTAACTGCCACGCTGTAAAGACAATTAGAGAAACTGGGCGCTTCCATCGTTTAACCAGTACAGTTCCTAGTCCCATCGTTGCCGCTCCAGCGAGCGCAGCAATAATGCCGATACTATCAAGATGTGCACTAGGGCTTATAACCATCAGCCCGACACCAACGAAGCCCGCAATCGCAGCCAAAATAGATAGCTTAGATGGTTTTTCACTCAAGATCAGCCATGAAAACATCACGACTAACAAGGGCTGAATAGCGCCTGCCGTCGCTGCAACTCCCCCCGGAAGACGATAGGCGGCCACAAACAATAGCGCTTGGAAAAGTCCGATATTCAAACTACCCAATATCAGGATGCGCCACCACCAAATACCTTTGGGCAGTTTTCTCAACCCTATAGTCAACAAAATACCGATGGGCAGCGATCGCAATGAAGCCACTAACAACGGATGGCTGGGCGGCAAGAATTCGGTCGCCACAGCATATGTCGTTCCCCAGGAAATAGGTGCCAGAGATGTCAGCAGGATGTTTGGCAAGCGAGATGTAACTGCTCTCATAAATTTATCTCGACACTAAGATTACTGAATTTACTACGAAATGGACAGAGGAAGCGGCAGATCACAGCTGCCACTTCCTACCCTCTTACAATGATCATCATTATTTTTTATGGGATGTTTTCTTTTTTGGAAGTTCCATTAATCGCCCTCACCAATTCGCTGATGCCTGTAATTTTGAGCAGACTGTAGTGATCAACTCCGAGGTTTATGACCGTCGGAGTCTTTTCAGAGTAACCAGTGCGACTCTCAATGAACGAGTAATCATCACCATTGGCCTTAAAAATAGTTATAGGCGCAATGATCTGCCTCTCAGCCAGTTCGCGGAATGTGTACTTGGCTTCATATGTCTGGTGTACAATTTCAATTATCCGTTCCACCAGATCCAAATCGAGGTTCTTATATCTTGAGCAAATGAATGACGCGAAGCTGTCTTTATCCTTTGCGACCTTCAAACACTCCTCCACTGCAAGACCAGTGATACTGCGTCCAAAAACCGAGAAAAGAATTGTCACATAGGCTTTGTTGCTGAATACAGGTTCATTGTCATGAATAGCTCCGTTCTCAGTTTGAACCTTTGGTGATCCCGGAGCGATCAAAAAGAGATTTTCCACGTGCTCACCGGACTGCTCAAGCTGATGGGCAACTTCAAAGGCCACCCTTGCCCCAAAAGAATATCCCCAGAGTACATAAGGACCGACTGGTTGAATACGTTTTATTTCCTTAATGTCTTCTGCAGCCATCTCACTAATCGAGGAAAACGGCTTCTCGCCTTGGTTGATTCCATACGCCTGGACACCGTAAAAGGGTCGATTGATATTTATTTTGTCTGCCAGCAACTTCAAGTTCATTGGGTAGCCGCCGAGTCCAGGCCAGCAATAGACGGGATTCTCTACTCCCGTGGACGATAGAGGTACCAGACGCGAGGAAGGTTCAACTTCATCACTGTCGACCTTATAAGCGAGCTTCTCAATGGTTGAAGCTTCAAAAAGAGTATGCAAAGGCAAGGTACGATGAAACTCTTTGTTGATCCTGTTGATCATTCCTACAGCAATAAGTGAGTTTCCGCCGGATTCAAAAAAATCGTCCTGCACCGAGACAGAATCCCACTTCATCGCCTTCTTCCAAATCTCGCCTATTCGCTGTTCGGTATTTGTACGAGGTGTGATCATAGGCCGTTCGGACATTTCGTTATTCACTTTGTCCGACGCTTCCAGTGCTTTAACGTCGATCTTACCATTGGGGGTAAGCGGTAACTCGTCCATGACTACGATCTTGTTAGGCATCATGTAATCAGGTAAAAAGTTGCGTATATCCTCTTTGATCAACTCTGCAGGGCCTTTCATCTGGACAGCATCTTCCTTCATCCCCTGGCTGATTAACTGCTCATGACTCACGCGACCACCAACACAGAAGTAAAAAGGGCCCAATTCTTCATGACTGGCGCTTAGTATACTTTTTATCCGCTTTGCCGCAGGAAGATCATCACCACTCTCGGAGCTATATCCCGAGGATAATAAACCAAAATTTTGATCGTTCATCTGCAAATGTTGAAGCTTTCTGCCGATCGCGACATAATTCGCCCATTTACCGCTGCTTCTACCAATCATTGTGAACCCAAAACTTGCGTGTTCGTAGGTTCGCTGATTGATAGCTATTACATTTCTCTTCAAAATGATGTCGTCTGAGATTTTTTCCAAGCAGCCGTCTTTGTATTTGTATTTACCTACAGGTAGATCGGCGATCTTTTCAGGATGACTTTGCACATAGATATCAACCAATTCTTCCGACAATGACCTGACCTGAGGCACCAGATCAAAAGCGCCCAGATAATAATAATAGTCCTCGTCTGAAGAACGTACCAGCTTATCCTTTATATCGTGCATATAATCAGCATCTCCGATGCTAAGCTTATATGCCGGAAGAATCTCGTCAAACAGACCCAACATGTGGCCAGTTTCAATTTCAAGCACCTCTTGAATATTGTTTTTATAAACTACCTCGATAGCTTTTTTCCTTCCAAGGAAGTGTATTTTTATTCGGGTCTTTTCTGTACTATCTATTTCCTTTACTAATACTAGTTGATGGTATTCTGGATGGTAATAGTAGTAACCGGACTTCAAACCAGCTATATTGATTAATTCGAGATACATTTGCGTTGCATATAATGCACCCGGTGATGCGTAACCATACTTGGGCAATAGACGCTCGTCGCTGTCAAACTGCCCGAAATATCTTAAAATCTGACCTAATTCGGTGAAGCTCAACGCATCCAAACCACGAGAATCGTCCAAGGTGTAGGTATCAGCGTCGGTAATTTTCCTATCCAGTAACCGCATAATATCAGCTTTCTCGACGGCACCACCCTCGAATAAACGGTAGGATTTCCGAGCAAACACCAATCGCTGCTGTTCATCGGTCGGTGTTTTACCTGGAAGATCGACCACCACCTTGTTACTGATGTCTTTGATATCCATCAATCCGGAATTCGACAATTGAGCTTTGACTTGAAGCTTGCTTTTCTTCGACAGATGGTGATCTTGGTTGATACCCTGATCCATCAAACCAGCTTCCCTAGCACTCAATTCAATACACGCAATCAAATCAGAGTATCCGGTACGGGGATTTTTCTTAACTATACTAACTGCCTTCTTAACCCAATCATGCGTCTCAATTGTCAGGTTTACTTCGTCTAACTCAATCCGAAACCCTCTAAGTTTCACCTGATTGTCTGCCCTGTCAACGAACTGAGCACTACCATCTTCGTTCCAATAGGCTAAGTCGCCAGTCCGGTACAGTTTGGCAACTAGGGATGTCGTCGAAAACCAGTCGTCGACAAACCTTTCCTCACTCAAGTCTGGTCGATTAATATATCCGCGCGCAAGCTGAACACCACCGATGTATAGCTCACCGGTTTCTCCAACCGCTGCTAGCGATTGACCGCTGTTGATAATGTACATCTGAGTGTTGTAAACGGGAGTACCGATCGGGATCGCCATATTAGGGTAATCAGCAACCGTATCTTTATCAACCATAAAGGCGGAAGCGTTGATAGTGCATTCGGTCGGGCCATAGAGATTAGTTAAGTCGCTTTTTGGCAGCGCTTCGATGAATTGTAGCGCAAGGTTTTTTGACAGAACTTCGCCGCCGTTGAATACCTGTGTGAGTGACTTGCAATTGTGGAATACGTCGGTGTCGAGAAGCGCTTGTAGCAGCGTCGGAACGCATTGCAGAGTCGTCACATCATATCGAATAATAGTCTCAATTAATTGTTCTGGATCTTTATAGGCTCCCAGGGGGCTCATAATAACTTTACTGCCACAACAGGACGCAAGAATCTCCCATTGTGCTGCGTCAAAACTCATGGGTGTTTTTTGTAGAACAACTTTGTTTTTATCCAACTTGCAAACGGCTCGCATCCAATTCATCTGGTTGATGATACTGCGGTGTTCAATCATCACGCCCTTTGGCTTTCCCGTACTTCCGGAGGTATAAATGACATAAGCTAAGTTGTCCGAACACGAACGCTTGCAGAGTTCATCCTGTCCACTTATGCCGGATGGGATCTCAAACTCCTCGGCCTCTCTGAGAGTAATAATTCGCGTACCTGGGGGTATCAGTTTCGCCAACCTAACGCGCAGCTTTTCCTGTGAAAAAACAATTTTGACACCTGCATCCTTGATCATATATTTCAATCGGTCTTCGGGATATTCTGGTGATAATGGCAAATAAGCGCTGCCTGAGAACAGAATGCCCCAAATCCCAACGACCAAATCAAGCGACGGCTCAAGGAAAACACCTATACATTCATCGACAGCTGCACCAAGATGCAGAAGATACGAACCCAAACGCGAACTGATTTCGGCGAGTTCTTGGTAAGTTAAAGATTCATCATCACAGACAAGCGCTTCTCTGTCAGGACAAGCCTGCACTTGCTCTCGAAACAAGTCAGGAAGAGACTTTGCAATCGAATCTTCTGACTCTGTGTTATCGAGCTTTTTAATAGTCAAATCTTGTGTTTGCATAGCTAATCTCTAATTTTTCTAAACAGTTTTTCGTTTCAGTCTGGTAGACGTGAGTTCGACGAAAGATTTTGCCGAACCGATTTTGGGAAAGTAAGTTAAAAATCAGTAATGTTTTCTTTGCCAATAAACATTATTAGGACTTACGCAAGGGAGCATCCCAGTTTTTATTTATTGAGCAAAGATTAATCCCTTAAGATATGCACAACGATGAGCAATGACTTGAGGAACATTCTCAATTTTCCATTGTTTTTACTTCTCGTCTGTGTCCTGTGTTTTCTTCTCTTTGAGACGCTTCGCGAACGTGTCCTTTGCGTTCTTTGCGGTTCGTTTTTTCATGATTTTGCGTAAGCCCTGATTATGAGTGTGTAAGTAACTCGATTCCTTTAATCTCCTTTTTTTTAAAGCTCGTCGGGTGTACAGGGCGAACGCACCATGTCAATAAGACTAGTGTATTCTCAATAGAGTCTCAATCAATCTCATTAAGGCTTGTTTATTGATAAAGATTTAAGCGATCGCTTTGAGTCTTGGAAACTAAACCAAACGAGAAATGCTTATTTTTTCGTTGGTTCTTAACGTTGGTTGTGATCAAGAGTAATTTAGATGCGTTTGCCCTGGTCGGGTGTAAGTAGCAGTTGAACAAAAAAATAACGACTAGGAATAATTCCTGTCAATTATTCTCAAATCTGTAAAGCTTCTGAACGCTTAGTGATACAAATGCATTATCAATCAAGCTATTAAGTAGAAAGGCGAGAATAAACCAATCTATGTGAAGAAATGTAAAAGTCCTGAATTGTGGCTCTCTGTAGTAGCGCTTTAGCCAATACTGCTCGGTTAAGGAAAATAGAAGGTAAAAATAGAGAAATTGTGTTCGCGTATTAAACACGAGAATGAAGTGGATTTTCCAGAACTTACTTTTTTTCTAGAAGGCCTTATTCTCCTATCCTATACGCGAACAAATCATTTTTGACTCCACCACCTGTTTTCCCTTAACCGAGCAGTATTGCATCACTTATTAATCATTAATAAGTTAATCTATTTTAAACATGAATTGCTTACATCTTAAGAAAGATATTAATGGTTGTATTTCACCATTTAATCGAAATTTAAACTCAACTTAAATAAACAATAATGCCGATCACAAGTAAGACAGTCAGTAGGGTAATTATTTAAATAAGTTGCAAGATTAATATACTTGTAATTTGTTAGTAAACTAAAGCGCCTTACCACAGTAAGTCACTCTCGCCTAAACCCAGACAACTAGCGGGTGTTATCTCAATTGTGGTTGGTGGTAGCAGAACAAAAGTGAGAGAGCAGGCGATCGCTTTTAAAAAGAAATGGTTGATATTATTAATGCAGCAATTTAGGACAGAAATTATGTCTAATGTCACGATTAACCTGCCAGAATCCGTATTTAGCGCCCGCCGCCTTTCTCCAGAAGAGTTTGTTCGTGATATGGGTATTGAGCCGAGATACGTGTAAAAACCTGCAAGATGGTCTGGAAACCGTTGCTATATCTACATTTCAAAGATTTCTGGTGGGAGATTAATAGCAGCTTCCAATGGTTGGGGAATATTATGTAAATTCACCACATAATCACCGTATCTTTTGATATGTCTTGTTATGTATGGACTCAAAGCAGCAAGGTGTCGCATGGGAATCAATTCTCCCTGTGACATTAACGTTTGGATAGCCAACGACATATCAACTGTATTCTGTAAAATAACTGCACTTGCTACCAAATCAAGATACTTCAGCCGCTTTTCCTGCTCAATAGGATCATTTTCAGTAATCGCTCCCAGCTTACCGAAGAATACCCAGTCAAGAAAGGCATTGTACATCTCCACAATATTCGTTATCGCTGTAATCTCATGCCGAAGAGCCACATTAGAAACATAGTCGAGCAAAAACATTGTTCGTACTACCTTGCCCAACTCAAGAAAAGCTTGATAAAGTCGATTTTTCTTACTATAACTACCCAACTTACGTAAAAGCGTCGAAGGCATCACCTTGCCTGCCTTAATTGACAGTACTACACGTATCATGTCATACCAATGAGTCTTGATTAAATTCCAATTGACCACGCCCTTAAACAACGGTTCGATATGTTTGTAGGTAACATCCGCGCTGGGGCGAACAAAAGTTAAATCCTTCCAGTTACGGATACGTGGCATCAATTTGATACCGAGAAGATAGGAAATAGCAAACACAGGCCCAGATTGACCTTGAGTATCTGCGTGCAAAGTATCCGGTTGAATATCTGAGAGATTTTTCAACAACCCATCCAAAATATAGACAGCTTCCCACACACCACAGGTGATAAAGTGAGTAAACAAAGCAATATATTTGTCAGAGACATGGTGATAAGCAATACCACCATAACCACCGTAGCGGATGTGATACTCGCTATGTAAATTATTCTCGTATATCTCAAACTTGCTTCCGTCAGCAGCAGCCTTTTTCCCTGTACCCCAACAAGACGGTAAACTAAACCGGTTATAAGTATTGATAATATCCCGAATTGCAGCTTCAATTTTGGCGGCACTAATATGGCGACGGTTTGTATAAGAAATCATGTGACTTGTCACTGCACCTTGGGAATGACGAGCCATTTGATTGGGGCCAAGATTACAGCCGTAGCTAAACGTAGTAAAAATATAACGTTCAGCAGGATCAGATATTTTTGGTTCGCTTCCTGAAAATAGACCAAAATGCCTTGTCCAGTTCAACCAATGCTCAACATTGCAAAGAATTTCTAAGATACTACGCTCCGGCATCAAAGCCCGAATTTTTGATTCTAATTCTTCCACTTCATTTGTTTGGGCTAGCGATGGAATTCTTTTAAGTACAGGTTCTCCGTCTTTATTGATGGTGAATTGTTTATCAACCGCACAAATCTCATCTACAATGTCAGCTATCTGCGCTAATTTAGCTTGTAAATGTTTAACAAAGTCATCTGGGTTAGCAGGAAAATCAAGTAAGTGACAGTATTCTTCTATCAAAGGTTCGCATTCAGCATGACTCAATAATTGTTCGCGGAAATCGGCTCGTTGATGGAAAGCCCCTCAGAACAAAGTGCAAACAGGCGATTATTGACCATTGAACGAATGTGGCGAATTAATCGGTCAAGGGTACTAAATGCTGGTAACTCGTATCGTTCTTTAACTAATTCTTCAATTGCTACATTTATTAAATCAGCAGGATGGTCTTTAACCTCCGCAGCTTCTGCAACTAATGTAGCTATCAATCTTTGACCGATCTTATTATACTGTTTGACTTTCAGGTAATCCCGAATCGCCTGAAGATAAGTGTAGCGTTGGCGTTCGGATGGAATTGCTTTTACCCAATCTTGTAACTTTAAACACGACCGTAAATGTTTGATAACCGCAATTGGTACTAATTCGGGGTGGGGAAAATAACCAAGCCTTTGGAAGGATTTTAGCATGACCATAAAACTAAGAAATCCTTCGTGGCTCTTAGTTTTAGACTTTGCAAGCTTGATTTCTTCGCTTTGTGGGGTATAAAGCTCTGCAAGCTCTTTTGGGTTAGGAAATTGTTTGAATTTAGGATATGCAGTACGGTCAACTAAGGTCATTAAGGTGATATTTAAAACATAATAAATGCCAAAAACAACTAGATGGTGGTTGATCCCTCACTGTTCAACCCCATAGTATTTTATATTCTTTTGGATACAGATAACTAATTAAATTAATTTCAGCACTTTTTTGGTTAAAAATGCTGTTTTTGGAGATGATAAATAGGCAATAAAGGTTGCTTCTAACTGTCTGGGGTTATCAGAATATTTAAAGCATGACGTGCGGCTGATTCTGCTTTTTGTGAGGTAACTTTCTGATAACGTAAAGTGGTTTGAATACTTTCATGTCCCATTAACGAGCGTAACTCTTCTATACTGATTAATCCTACCCGTTCGGTAGCATAAGTGTGACGTAAATCATGGATGCGTACACCGTTTAATTCGGGATATGTGCTGGTGATTTTTCGCCAATAATCGTGGAATGTGTAGTAGCTAATTCTACTGACTTTGAGGGTGACTGGATGTTTTGCTGTAAACAGTGCGTCGATATTTTTATGGCGTGAGTACTGGAAATATTGATCTAGGGATTCGGCTGCATCATTGCTATAAAAGCACCAACGTTGTTTGTTTCCTTTTCCCAATACCTGAAATTTCTGATTTTTGATATCTAGGTCTGATAAATTCAGGGCTAAAAGCTCTCCAATTCTGCATCCTGTCCGATGCAATAAAGAAATTATTGCAGACATCCGCAGGTCATCTTTGGTTACTTTGTAGAGTATATTTAGCTGTTCGGGTGTTAGGTATTTTATTGTATCGTCACTTTTATGTTCGCCTTTTTCTCGTTGTGGGGGACGCTGTTTTAATCCCCGAATTGGGTTGGATTTTATATACTCTTGCTGGACGGCAAAGTTAAATAGGCTTTGCAGTATTGCTTGATGCTTATGGTGGGTTGTGTATTTTAAATGTGAGAGTGTATCTAGATACTCAACTAATGTTTGCTTACTGATAATTTCGATTGACCAACTTCCATACTCTGCTAGTAAGCTCAAGAGAGTTATTTCGTAGGTTTTGATGGTACTGGGTGCTAGCCCAGTCCGTTCTAAAAATTTGACGGCAACGGTGGCTAATGTGACAGCTTGCTTCACTGAAAAAAAGTGTATTTTTAGCAAGGTAATTTATTCATAAATTATATATCTTTAGGTAAGAGTCTTGACAGCAAATTATGGATACTTTTAAGACCCCAAAATCTGGAGAATCCCTAGCTGACTATGTTTTGCGGATCAGGAAGGGACTCAATTTAACTCAGTTTGAGTTAGCCAATGCTGCTGGTATTCATTCTCGGTCTGTGGGGAAGATTGAACGGGGACTGACGATGAAACTCAGCCATAAAACTCTTAGCGGTCTTGCCTTGGCTTTGTCCGTGCCGGTTGAGTATTTGCAGGCTGTTGTCAGGAGGGAAGAGGTTGTGGCAATGCCAGCGATTAAGTTTTGCCCCCAATGTTGGAATCCTGGGGGTGCTGCTGACCCGATGTGGGGGAATGTTAGGGCTAAGTTTTGTTATCTGTGCGGTACGCAGTTGCGGGCTAGTTGTAGGAATTGTGGTGAGATGATGGTGTCGTTGAGGTATAAATTTTGTCCCCTATGTGGAAAGCCTTATAAGGATGGAAGTCAAAATCGATGAAATGTAGATATAGCAATGCTTTCCAGACCATCTTGCAGGTTTTTACACGTATCTCGGCTCAATACCATATACCCAATTAAATACGGGAAACGGCTTTGTTGGCTGCAATCTCATCCAATATATTTCTGATTTGATTGTCGCTTGGTATCTTCTCTACCTCAAAAATGTTTTGAGCATTGTCCCGCCCCTGTTGAGCCTGAAGAAGTCGTTGATGCTCTAAAAATGACTCACATTGCATGAAAAAAGCCGAAAACGCACTTAACATCGCATCTTTGACTGTGTATTTAGTTCCATTGCTCGGTTGCCTTGGGTCTTTGATTGTCTCAATAACTCCCTGCAAAAATCCTAGTAGGCTCACAAAACTCAGCACTCTTAATAGACATCTCCACAATAGTATCATTCTGTGATAAAAGAACATTAGAGAAGTTTTTTGACACATAAATATGAGTGATATACTGAAGCATATTGAAGAAAATACTAAA
>Ga0335397_10003844_pt1 | contig 19993 bp, 20 predicted proteins | sample MAT04_FD_205740 | JGI IMG/M metagenome (GOLD analysis project Ga0335397, IMG submission 205740) | Freshwater microbial communities from Lake Fryxell liftoff mats and glacier meltwater in Antarctica - MAT-04 (spades assembly) (version 2) ... | reverse complement strand
TCAACAAAATCATGACAAGTTTGGATGTGTTTTGTGCAACTTCTGTATCAAATGTGTATTCACTTCGATCTTTGCTCGTCTCTTGCTAAAAATTAACCTGAAATAACTCATAACGGGAACTGCTGCACCTCGATAAAAAAGCCTCGGAGAACTCGAGTTCTCCGAGGCTTTCCTAATTCACTTTTTACTTCTTACTTCTCACTCTTCACTATACCCCTCAGGCAGCCAGCAACAAAGAACCAATTCTCTTGCGGCTTTCACCTCATCCATGCGCCCAAACGGGGTGATGTGCGGAGCCTCGTGCAGCAACTCAGGCTGGGTCTTGGCTTCTTCCGCAATCTTAATCATCGCGTCGGCAAAACGATCCAACGTGTCTTTGTTTTCGGTCTCTGTCGGTTCGATCATTAATGCTTCGTGGACAATAAGCGGGAAGTAGTTCGTCGGCGGGTGGAAATTGTAGTCCATCAGTCGCTTGGCGATGTCCAGCGCGCGGACGTCACTGCCTTCAAAACTTCCTTCGGCTACAAATTCGTGCATACAAATGCGGTCATACGGAATCTTGTATGTGCTTCGCAAGCGCGCTTGCAGATAGTTGGCGTTGAGTACCGCGTATTGCGAAATCGCTTTCAAGCCCTCAGGTCCGTGCATGGAGATGTAGGTATACGCGCGGACAAGTCCGCCGCCGAAGTGACCGTGGAAGGCTTTCATGCGTCCGATGGTTTGCTTGGGTGTGACGAAGCCATACAGCGGAGCAATCTCTCCCTCGCCTTCTTCGACGATGCCGACCAATGGAGATGGCAGGAAATCCAATAGGCGTTCGCTGACACCGACAGGACCCGAGCCAGGTCCGCCGCCGCCGTGAGGGACGGCGAAGGTTTTGTGCAGGTTGAAGTGCATCACGTCAAAGCCGAGATCACCAGGGCGGACAATGCCAAGCAGGGCGTTCAGGTTCGCGCCGTCGCCATACATCAAGCCTCCGCAATCCTTGACCATCTTGACAACTTCTTCGATGTTCTCGTCGAACATACCGAGGGTGTTGGGATTGGTGAGCATCATGCCAACAACAGTATCGTCGCAGGCGGCTGCAAGCGCTTTCAGGTCAACGTTGCCGCGCGCATCCGATGGGATGGTGACAACGCTAAAACCCATCATGCCAGCTGAGGCGGGGTTTGTTCCGTGGGCGGCATCGGGGATGAGCATTTTTGTGCGTTTGCTGTCGCCGCGTGATTTGTGATACGCAGCCATCATCAGCACGCCGGTAAATTCTCCGTGTGCGCCGGCGGCGGGTTGAAGCGTCACACCCGCGAAGCCACTGATTTCCTTGAGCCATTCCTGCAATTCAAACATCAAGACGAGATTGCCTTGCACGGTTTCAATCGGTTGCAAGGGATGAGTATACAGGAAGCCCGGCAGTCGGCAGGTATCTTCGTTGATCTTCGGGTTGTATTTCATGGTGCAGGAACCCAAAGGATAGAAGCCATCGTCCACGCTATAGTTGAATTTGCTGAGCCGCGTGTAGTGGCGGACAACATCCACTTCGGCGAGTTCGGGCATGGGGAACTCAGAGCGTAGCAAATGCTTGGGAGGCAGATCAACTGTCGGCACGTCAGAGGCGGGCATGGTTACGCCGAGTCGCCCGGGGGACGAAAGTTCAAAGATGGTAGGTTCAACTATTTTCACACTGAGCGAAGTCGAAGTGCTATTCATTTCCCATCTCCTTTAACACTTCCACGAGCGTGTCAATTTCCTGCTTGCTGTTCATTTCGGTGAATGCCATCAGGAGATGATTTGCGAGCGATGGATAATCCGCGCCGAGATCGTAGCCGCCGAGGATGCCGTGGTCGAGCAAATATTCGTTGACTTCGCTGGCGGGTCTGGGACAGCACAACACAAATTCATGGAAGAACGTGTCGTTGAAACACAAACCGAAGCCGTCGATCTTGCTCAGTTCGCTGGCGGCGTAATGCGCTTTTTGATAACAAAGATTTGCAACTTGCTGCAAGCCGGTCTTGCCGAGCGCAGACATGTAAACGGCGGAAGCCAGCGCGAGCAGACCTTGATTGCTGCAAATGTTGGATGTGGCGCGTTCGCGTTTGATGTGTTGTTCGCGCGCGGTGAGGGTCAGCACGTAGGAGCGTTGTCCGCGGTTGTCAACGGTTTCGCCGATCAGGCGTCCAGCCATTTTGTGAACGTAAGATTTTTTGGTGGTGAAGAACCCGAGATAAGGTCCGCCGTACCAAAGCGGAATGCCGAACGGCTGCGCTTCGCCGACGACAATATCCGCGCCCATATCGGCGGGAGTCTTGAGCATGATCAGCGCGGTGGGATTCGCAACGATGCAGACGAGTGCGCCCTTCGCGTGAGCGTCGTCGATGAGTTTGGTGTAGTCGTAGATGCGTCCGAAGAAATCGGGATATTGGACGAGGACGAGCATGGTGCTTTCATCCACGAGTGACATCAGCGCCTCGGGTCCTGCTTCGACATTGGCTGATTCGCCATCCCCGACTTTTTCCAGTTCCAAGCCTTGGGTGTACGTGCGAATCACTTCGCGGTACTGCGGATGCAAACTGGGAGACATGACAACCTTTTTGCGTTTGCCGCGGAACTGGGCGTATGCCAGGTTCACGGCTTCGGCTGCGGCGGTTGCGCCATCGTAGTGTGAGGCATTCGAAACTTCCATGCCGGTCAGGTTAGTCATCAGCGATTGATATTCAAAGATCGCTTGCAATGTGCCTTGTGAAATTTCTGGCTGGTAAGGTGTGTAGGCTGTATAAAATTCACCGCGGCGTAGCATGTGATCAACCACCGACGGAACATAGTGGTTGTACGCGCCCGCACCGAGGAAGGAGATCATATGCTCGCGCACATTCTCATTCGTGTTTGCCATTTCGCTTAAAAGCGCGGAGGCTTCCATTTCGGTTAACGCGGGGGGCAAGTCTAGTTCGGGGAAGCGATGTTCTTTTGGAATGGCATCGAAGAGATCGTCAAGCGATTTGACTCCGACTGTTTTGAGCATCGCATCCCGTTCGTTGGGGGAAATCGGGATATAGGTCATGGAAACTCCAATTACGAATTACTAATGTTCACGCCCTGCGCAATAAGCTTCATATTCCGCGGCATTCATCACATCGCCAGCCGTGCCGCCTTCGATCTTGATCATCCAGCCTTCGCCGAACGGGTCAGAGTTGAGGGTTTCGGGCTTGTCGGAAAGTCCCTTGTTGACGGCGCTGACTTTGCCTGCGGCAGGCGCGTAAATTTCAGAAGAAGCCTTGACCGATTCGATGGAAGCGATGGTTTTGCCCGCTTCGACCACATCGCCTTCTTCGACGAGAATTTCAACGAAGACAATGTCTGACAGTTGATTCTGGGCATAGTCACTGATACCGACTGCGCCGTTTGCGGCATCAAACCATTCATCGGATTTTGCGTATTTGAGATTGGAAGGTACGTTCATATTTTATTTCTCCTGTTTGAATTTTGGAGTGCAGGAACTTGCTCCTGCATCGTCGGCAAGCTGGCGGACTCCAGAGGATTTTGGCGAATCAAAAGAGGACGTGCAATGATAGCATTGCGCGTCCTCTGTAATGGAACCTGAGAGATTATCCTTTGGAAGGATTTACACCGTCGGTGTCTCGTTATAAATTGAGACTTTCCAGAGTTTTCAGCGGATGCAGGGTCCTTTTGCCTGAGAGTTTCATCTGGTTTCGCCTGTTGCCAGATTTGCACCTTCGGCGCTCGTTTTTGAACCGCGAGTCTCTTCCCTGCGTACCGTTCAATTGTATTTTGATTCTAAGGTTGAGAGGGATGAGAGTCAAGGGATAAACATCCTTGATTTAAAAGACACAGCCGCCTTGCGTGAAGCGGGCGGCTGTAGTGGTGTTACTCTCCCGCAACCTTGCGGATGCGTTTTGGCTTGGCAGGTTCTTCCACGGGTTCAGCAGGCATCACTGGCTCCACAGGAGTCGGCAGGGCTTCGGGTTGTTCCACGGGCGCGGGTGGTGTTGCAGGAACAGGGGCGGTCGTGACCGTGACAGTCCCATTGAGATGGGCAAAGTATTCTTTCACAGTTACATCGTTATAAAAGATGAGCGCGAGAATGCCGACCACCATCGAAAAGATATTGCCAATAAAGAAGGTCAGGATTTCAAAGACCGCAATCGGCTGTGAAGGTTGAACGGGTTCAGGCTGTGCGCTTAAAAGTTTTGCCGCATAGATGATCTCGAACACGCCGAGGATGGTGGGCAGGATCGTAATCGGTAAACAGACCACGCCGACAATTGTTCCCAGCGCGGTGGCAGAGGCGATAAATCCCCAGAAGAGATTGATGATGCCGCTGGTCAGGGTCATCACCGCAATGGTTGTGAATAAGCCAGGCTTTTGATTTGGATAAGATGTATTCATTCGTTACTCCTTGTTTTTGTATGCAGGATATAACGAATGGCAGACGGTTTGGTTGCAGGTTTTTTACGGCTGTTGGAAGGTGAGCAATAATCCGCCGAGATTGGTGACGCCGTTTGAGTCTGTGCATATCGGAGCGGATATGTTTGGCACAAAAGAGCCGCCTTCAACCACGCGGATGCTGTAAACGGTGTCTGCTTGCATGATGAAGTCTGCGTAGCCATCTCCAAGCTCGGGCTTGAATCCAGTGAAGAAGCGGTCTTCTGACTCTGCCCATGTGACGATGATCTGGATACCGGCAACCTGATTGCGATGTGAGTCCATGAGCGTGAATTGCAGCAAGCCGGGATTTAAGTCAACGTCGCAGACTGTGTCCTGACCGACAAGTGTGAATGGTGTACCGGTCACCGGCTTGGGCGTTGACGTGGGGCGCGGTGTAGGCGTTGAAATGGATTGCGGCGCAAGCTGGGTTTGTTCAAACAATAAGGTCGGGGCGAATGTCGGCTCAGAAAACTCGGTTGTCGTTGTGGGTGTGGATTCTTTTACAGGCGGAGTTTCAAGGTCGGGTGTTTTGTTTATTGCGGTAAAGGGTGTGCTTGCAAAAGGAGCACTCGTACTCGTACTCATAATTGATGAAGTGCTTGCAAATCCCTGTTGCAGGTCTGTAGCGAGTTGCGCGAGGGGTTGCACGCTGTCAAATGATTCGCTTGCGCCTAACATGCGTTGCGCCTGGGCGCTGAGTTCGCCAACGGGATCTGTGTCACTCAATAGTTCGAGTCGGGCGCGGGCGCGGGCAAGGTCATGTGAGGATGTATAAGCGGCGGCGATGACGACGCGGTATTGGTCTTTGAAATCTGCGCGCAGGATGGCGGGGTTTGCGTCCACGTAGGTTACAGGGGAGATTAACCACGAGTATGCCAGACCAAGCCCAAGACCGGCAAGCAGCGCAAGGATGAGGTGCAGAATCGGGTTGCGGAGGAAACGTCTCATGGGGCGTTGATCCCCTGCGGTTGATAAGTCTGCATGGCGGTCAGCAAGCCTTGCAGGAGCAAAATCTCATTTTGAGTGAAGCCGTTGTTTGTGGCGTAGTCGAGCGCGGAGCTGACGATTTGCGCCGGTGATTCGCTCCCAAGAATGGCAAGGCGGCGCGCGGCGGTTTCGGGGTCTTGTTCGTTTTGATGGGCTTCCGCGACCATCAGCACATAATCGGCGCGGTAATCTTCGCGCAGGATATTTGGGGTGACGTCGGTATATTGGACCGGTGCGATCACCCAGCCATAGACTAATCCGAGCGCAATGCCAACCAGCACCGCGACGAAGAGTTTGATCCAGTTTGATGAGGTCATGGGGAGATTATGCCCTTGCGGGTACGATGTAAACAAAAAATGGGAGGACGCATAAAAATATCCGAGCAGGCTACCGGCGGCGCCCAAAGACTCTTCCTTACCGTTGCTATCTTTCGATCCTGGCGGGATTCGAAAGGCTTCGCCGCGCCGGGCCTGCCCGGACGGGTGCAAGCATACTCGAAGTGAGAGGGGGTGTCAACTTGATTGTTGTGTTTCCATGATGGAGAGGAAAATGTCGATAAGTCTGGGGTCAAAAAGTTTTCCTGATTTTTCACGCAGGTATCTTACGACTTCTTTGTGCGGCATCTTTTTTCGATAAGGTCGGTCACTACGGAGGGCATCCCATACATCTACAATGCAGAAGAGACGGGCTACAAGCGGTATCTCTTCGCCTTTTAATCCGCGCGGATATCCGCTTGCATCCCATCGTTCGTGATGACAAAAGGGAATTTCCAGCGCAGGGTGCAGGTATGCGATGGGGGAAAGCATTTCATAGGCATACCTGGGATGCTGGCGCATTTTTTCCCATTCTGCTTCGTTTAGGGGACCGGGCTTTTGCAGGATCTCATCTGGAATACCCATTTTGCCCATGTCATGCAGCAATGCGCCGCGGCGAATGTGGATAAGTTCTTCAGCAGAGAATCCAAGTGTTCCGGCTACTTTGATGGTTAATTCAGTGACGCGTTGGGTATGCCCTTCTGTTTCACGGTCGCGCAGATCAAGTGCGCGCACCCAGCCTTCGATGGTTCTGTCGTAGGCTTCTTGAAGATCATTGTGTGCCGCATGCAGAGCTTTTTCGGCTTTTTTTCGTTCGGTAATGTCGCGGGATGCGGTCTGTATCTCAATCACAGAATTTGTTTTAGGGTCAAGGATGGCGCGGGCAGATGTTTCCAGCCAGACGAAATGTCCGTCTTTGTGGAGTGCCTCGTAGCTGACGGTATGGGTTACATCGTATCTTTTCCCTTTGAATAGGCTTTGGACAAAGGGCAGGTCTTTTTCGTGAACCAGTCCAAAACTGATTGTGCCTGTGAGTTCTTCTGGGGTATAGCCAAGTATAGTTTTGCAAGCAGGCGAGACGTATAACATTTGCCCGTTAATCGCAAGACGTGAGATCATGTCGCTGGCGTTTTCGGCAAGCAGGCGGAATTGCGACTCGCTTTCAAGCAAAGCCTCTTGCATGCGGGCACGTTCGGCGCGAACGCCCCATTGTTCTATGGCGCGTTCGGCGAGGTGGGGCATATCCAGCATGGACTCTGGTGATTTGACCACATAATCCAACGCGCCAGATTTGAGCGCTTCGACTGCGATGCGCTCGTTGCCATAACTTGTCATGAGGATGATGGGGGTTGCGAGGGGGTCTTGATGATTGGGGAGCAGTTCCATGCTTTCGCCATCGGGCAATCGCCAATCGGCGATGATGAGCGATGGCTCTTGAATGCGGATTTGCGCGCGCGCTTCAGAAAGGGATTTTACGTGGCGGATGTAGATGCGGCTGCCCTGACCTTCAAAAGCGCGTTGAATTAGTTCTGCGTGAGGGTCTTCATCTTCGATCAATAAAATGTTAATTAAGTCTTCCGACATTTTTTCACTTTTAGGGGAGAGCATTAAACACGCGGATGTGAATTCCAGCCTAACCAATAAAAACCGAGATCATTCATAAGTTTGCTGAAATCATCGAACCCCACAGGTTTTACAAGATAACTATTGACGTGGTGACTGTAGGCGCGGGTCATATCTTTGTCGGCTTCTGATGTGGTTAGAATGATGACGGGGATATTTTTTAGATCTTCCTGCTCCTTGATGATTCGAAGTACTTCAAGACCATCCACGCGCGGCAGGCGCAAATCCAGCAAAATCATGTGCGGGCGCGGACTGGACTCCGGGTCTTCATATTCATTACGCCTGAGCAAATAATCCAGCGCGGCTTGACCATCCAGAAAGTGTTTGATCTTGTTCGCGATATGGTGATCTTCCATAGTCCGAATCACCAACTCAGCATGATCCATATTATCTTCAACTAATAAAACCAGGACAGGTTCACCCTCCATTGTTTTCTCCTTTTTTTCTATTGTAAACGATTTGTTTATTATTTGAGCGAAGAAGTTGCGGAGTTGCTGTGGTGGCTATTCTCAATATGAAAACCAAAATATATAGAACTTGCTTATAACCCAAATCCGTTTCCCAATTCTTGGAGAAAAAATATGCCTTGAGAAAACCATGACTCCCCGGATTTTTGAAGTCTTTGTCGCAGAGACCGACGTGTTATAATTTTGAAATTCAGTATCCTATAATCTATTTTTATTAACGGAGGAAACCATGGAAATCACCACTCAGGAATTAAAACATTGCGACTTGATCAAAGTCACTGGCCGTGTAGATAGTTCAACTGCTCCAGCTTTTTCCAAGGCGCTTGAAAAAGCGAATGAAGCTGGTCATTTCAAGATTGCCGTTGATATGAGCGAACTTGAATATATGTCCAGCGCAGGCTTTCGCGCTTTACTCGCCGCCCAAAGAAATTGCAAACGTTATAACCGAGGCGAGTTGGTGCTGGTTGCCGTACCAGTCCGTATCCGCGAAGCGCTTGAGTTGGCTGGTTTTACAGAACTCTTCAAGACCTTTGGCGATTCCATTACAGCAGTGGGTAGTTTCTAACCGGCGCATCATGCGCTTGTAAGGATGTACCAGGAATTACAAAGCCGCCTCTTTATAATAAATAGGGGCGGCTTTCAATTTTACTTATGCCAAACATGACCTTCCCCGCCAAATTTGAATTTCTGGATGAAATCCGCGAGTTTATTGCTGAAATTGCCCGCAAGGGCGGATTCACTGAAAAAGAAATCTATTCCCTCCAGCTAGCCGCAGATGAAGCCGCAACCAATATCATTGAGCATGCGTATGAAGGGGTTTCAAATGGCTATCTCAATGTTACCTGTGACATGGTCGGCAACCGCCTAACCATCACCATGCGAGATACAGGCAAACCGTTTGATCCATCCAAAGTAAAACAACCCAACTTAAAGGCTGATCTATCTGACCGTCAGATCGGGGGGCTTGGCGTGTATCTCATGCGGAAACTCATGGATGAAGTCCGCTACGAATCCAATTCCAAGACAGGCAATTTGCTGACAATGACCAAGCGCAGGGGATAATTCGCATGACTACCGCACCACGCAGCGAGTCTCCAGAAGCATGGGACTGGCGTCAACTTGCAAGCCTTGCCGAACAACTTCGCAACGAAGATTCTCTTAGCGCGCAGCATGACCGAATTGTTTCCATGACTAGCGGTCTGATAGAGGGCAAGGTGGATGTTTGGCTGAATGAGACTTTTTTCCGCCTGCCAGATTGGGAGGATGGGCACATCTTTCCCCCGCAGCCTGCATTGGATGGAATGAAACTCGCCATCAAAGCCGACAAACTTTTTGTGCAGACTGGGAAGGGGAAAAAAGACAGCGCATCACATCTAACCTTTGCCTCGATCCCGCTCACCGAGCATGGAATTACGCTGGGAGCGATTCAAACCACCCGCCCCAAAGGACCTGCTTTTTCCACCGAAGAGTTGAACCTGCTCCAGGGGATTGGGCAGATCGTCGCGATTAGTCTGTTTGCCTCGCATCGTGCCGAAGTGGAGCAATTCCGTCTCAGGCAGATCAATCTCGTCCGCGCAGTCAGCACGCAGATCGTCAATGTTCTCGACCTGGATGAGCTGTCCAAACGTGTCACCGAACTGATCCAAACCACATTTAATTATTATTATGTAGCCATCTTCACGTTGAAAACGAATTCCAAAGTTTTTCGTTTTCGCTCCAGCGCCGTCGCACCGCGCAAAGGCAGAAAGAAAGCCTCCATCGCGCTCGAAGTCGAATTCGGACAAGGGTTGATCGGCGAAGCCGCCCAGCTCGGACAACAGATCGTCTGCGACGATGTCCGCGCTGATTCTCGCTATCGCTTCATTGACAGTCTGCCTGAAACAAAATCGGAAGTTGTAATCCCACTAAAAATAGAAGACCGCGTACTGGGTGTGTTGGATGTGCAAAGCAACCAACCCCATGCTTTTCATCCAAACGACCTGCTGATCCTCAACGCGCTGGCAGATAACATTGCCCAGGCTGTGGAAGGCGCGCGCCTGTATAGCAAATTGCGCCGCCGCGCTGATCAACTGATGCTGGTTTCAGAAGTCAGCAAGAGTGTTACTTCAACACTTGAACTGTCCGAGATCATGCGTGATGCAGCGACGTTGATCAATGAAAAATTTGGATATCCTCATGTTTCGTTGTTTACGGTTCATCCCAACCGCCGCTTGATCGTTTACGAAGCGGGGAGCGGCAAGCGCAGTAAAAAATTGGAAGGCTACAGCATTTCCTTGGATGATGAGGATGGCATCATGCCGTGGGTGGCGCGTAACGGAAGAACGGTGCTTGCCAATGATGTTTCAAAAGATGACCGCTATGTCCCATCGCCTTTACCTCCGAAGAATACGCAATCTGAACTTTGTGTCCCCTTGATCTTTAATGAGGACGCCATTGGGCTGTTGGATATTCAATCTGATAAGCAGGGCGCTTTCACCGAAGATGATCAAATGATGTTCGAGGCAGTGGCAGATACCATGGCCGCGGCCATTCGCAACGCAGACTTGTACCGTTCGGAGCAATGGCGTCGACAGGTATCGGATAGTTTGCGCGAAGTAGCGGGTCTGGTATCGGATAATGTCGGTGTGGATGAAGTGCTGGAAATGATTCTCTCGGAACTGGATCGCAACCTGCCGATTGATATTTCCGCGATCTGGCTTTTGCAGGATGGCGAGTTGTGTCTTTCCGCGGTGCATGGCGTGGACGCGGGTCAACTTGAAAGTGTGTGCGTCGCCAATCCGGATGCGATATATGCCATGGCTGAAGCACTAATGGCGGATATCCCCATTATTCGCCGCGCTGACGAGCCGATCTGGCCTTCTGGTTTAACAGCGGGATATGAAAATAATTATTCGTCCATCGCTGCGCCGCTGCGCGTGGGTGATCGTCCACTGGGAGTGCTGACTTTGGCGCACCATACATCGGGGCGTTATGGTCACGAAGCACAAGCCATTACTACCACGTTCGCAAGTTACGCTTCAGTTGCAATTGAAAACGCCCGCCTGTATGATGCCGCGCAGGAACAGGCGTACGCATCCGCTGCATTGTTGCAAGTGGCGCAGGCGGTTGTGAGTTTGAACGACCTGGATGAAATTCTCGGTTCGATTACGCGTATTATGCCGATCCTCGTCGGCGTTCATCGTGTGGCGCTTTATCGCTGGGATGCCGAACGTGAGTCTTTTTCAGCTTCACATGCGTACGGTTTCGCGGAGCAGGAAGATGAACAACTTGTGATGACTGAACGAGAATTTAAGTTGGGTGACTTCCCCTTGCTTGATTTTGCGCGCGAACAAAACTGTACGATTACGCAGTCACTCAAATTCAAGGCTGAACCAATCTCCTGGGTGGAAATCCAGCCTGAGGCGGACGCGCAACGTGAAGCGGATGTGGTGAATGCCGAACGCCTGCTGATGGCTGTCCCCATCTCCATCAAGAATGATCTATTCGGTGTGATGTTAATTGAAGAAGCAGAGAATGGGCGCCGCTTCCGCTCACGCCGTATTGAAATTATTAATGGTATTGCACAGCAAGCCGCGCTTGCGATCCAGAACGATCTTTTGCAGCAAGAGATGGTGGTGCGCGAACGCCTCGAAACCGAAGTGCAGTTGGCGCGCCAGATCCAGCAGACGTTCATCCCGCAATTTTTGCCGACCCATAAGGCGTGGCAATTTGCGGCGCGCTGGCGGACGGCGCGGCAGGTGGGCGGTGATTTTTATGATGTGATCGAATTGCCGAATCACAAGCTGGGTCTTTTCATTGCGGATGTGGCGGATAAGGGTATGCCCGCCGCTTTGTTCATGGCGCTCACGCGCACCCTTGTGCGGGCGGCGGTCAACGAGATGCATTCTCCAGTTGACGTTTTGCGCCGTGTGAACGATCAGCTTTTACCTGACACGCGTCAGGGCATGTTTGTGACGGCGGTCTACGGCGTGCTGGATACCGGGAGCGGTGACTTTACTTTTGTGAACGCGGGACATAATCCGCCGTTTTGGGTGAAGGGGAATGGCCAGATCGAGAAGCTGACACGCACAGCTATTGCGCTGGGTGTGGTGGAACAGCCGGGTATGCAGGAACGCACGATCTCGCTCGCGGCTGGAGATACGTTATTGCTTTATACCGATGGACTGACCGAAGCCTTCTCGCCCGCCGGAAATTTATTCGGTGAGACGCGTTTGATGGATGCGCTCATCTCCATTCAAAAACATACTGCCGATGAGGTTCTTGTTTTGGTTGAACATCGTTTGAATGAGTTTATTGAAACCATTCCGCTTGGCGATGATCTCACCATGCTGGCAGTGAAAAGGGTATGAAAAAACAGTTTTTTTGTGGGGGATTTTTGTGCCATCCAGAAACAAGGTTGGCAATTTGAGCTGACTAAAAATATTCGGGAAGTTCTCAAGAATAAATGCTTTGTCTCACCTGTGAGATCAGGTCTGGTAATGCCTGTGAAACTGCTGGTGAAAGACCTTCTTCGAGTTCAAAGTCGGATGAGACCACGCAAAACAGGATCGCATCAGGGGCATGACCGTAGAGGGTTTGTGCCATCGCCAGCAGGGTTTCAGGGTCAAAATGATGGGTGATGCCGCTGGGTTGGCTGGTACGCGGATGGAGTTTGCGAGTCTTGATTGTGCCAGGAGTTTCCCCGTCGGCAGCGAGCGCGGCGTCGATAAAAATGGCGCGTTCTGCGTGGGCAAGTGTGACAGATAGTTCGGGGGAAAGCTGTTGGCAGGCTAGAATCTCCACGTCAGCAGGCAGGGCGGTGGAAGCAAGTGCCTGAACGGCATAAATGCCAAGACCATCATCTTTGCGGAGCGTATTTCCGTACCCGAGAATAAGTGTTTTCATTAAAATAGTTTTTCAGCCACCCAGGTATATGAAACCCAGGTGGCTGAAAGCGGATTAATCGCGTGTCAGAGTGTCGACGATTTGTCCGTCTGGGGACAACATTTCGATCTGCATGGCCATGTGACCGTCGGCATGGGTCGAGCAAGCCAGGCAGGGGTCAAAGGCGCGGATGACAGCCTCCACTCGGTTGAGCATACCCTCGGTCAATTTTTCGGGGCGGACGTAGTAACGGGCAGCCTGCAAAACTCCCTTGTTCATGGCGAGGTTATTATTGCCCGATGCAATGATCAAGTTGGCTGACTGGATGATGCCGTCTTCATTCACTTTGTAATGATGGAAGAGCGTGCCGCGCGGCGCTTCACTGACGCCGATGCCTTCAAGATTATTTACTTCGGCATGTGCGCGCACATTGTCAGAAAGAATGTCTGGCTCGTTGAGTAATTGTTGAATGCGCTCGATGCCGTACAAAATTTCGATCAGGCGCGCATAGTGATAATGGAACGAACTCAGCACAGCGCCTTTATCGAGGCAGTGAAATTCAGCCAGTTCCTGATCAGCATGAGATGTGCCGCACTCGTTGGCAATATTCAGACGCGCCAGCGGACCTACGCGGTACATGCCGTCAGTATAGCCAAGTGGTTTGTAGTAAGGTGATTTTAGATAGGTGTACAGTTCAACAGCTTCGCCAATATATGATTCATATTCATTGGGGGAGAGTTGGTCAGCTAGAATACTGCCGCGAGCGGTGACAACGCGCAGGTTGCCGTGGTAATGCTCAAGGCGGCCGTCCTTCGAAACCAATCCCATGAACAGGCTGGGGAAGTTGGCAAAGGTGCGGATATATTCCTGATAATTGTTAAGACTCTTCTTGTACCAATCAAGGGTGCGGATGATGGTCGTCAACATCTCAGGGATTTCACTTAGAATCTGCTCGCGGACGGTGGCATCCAGCGGACTGGCAACCCCGCCGGGAACGATCCACGAGGGGTGGATGCGTTTGTTCGCCAGACGTTCGATCACCTGCTGCCCAAACTGGCGCAGACGGATGCCGTCGCGGACGACTTGCGGGTACTTATCGAGCATGCCAAAAATATTGCGTTTGGCTGGGTCACCGTCCATGCCTAACAGCAAGTCGGGCGAGGAGAGGTAGAAGAAATTCAGGGCGTGTGACTGGATGATCTGCCCGAGGTTGATGATGGTGCGTAAGGCAATGGCGGTCAAAGGGATGCGCACCGCCAGAATTTGGTCGCAGGCTTTGGAGGATGCAACCAGATGACTCACCGGACAGATGCCGCAGGTGCGGGCTGTCAGGGAGGGCATTTCGTAGAACGGGCGGCCTTGCACAAATTTTTCGAACCCGCGTACCTGAGTGACGTGTACCTGGGCATCCTGCACAGCGCCGTCATCATTGAGGATGATGGAGACTCTGGCGTGCCCTTCGATACGGGTCACTTGTTCAATCATAATTTTATTGGTCATGTCCAGACTCCTAGGCTCCAAAGCGGGTGTATGTGGAAAGGTCGGGAACGCGGCCTTCGATAAGTTCGGTGACCGCAAAGAAGATGGTGTCAGCCGAAGGCGGGCAGCCGGGGATGAAGACATCCACCTTGACATGGTTGTGCAAGGGCAGGGCACGCGGCAGCAGCCGCGGGACAACCTGCGTCGGGATTTGCGGATTATCCGCGCCCATTTCCAGATAAATATAGTTGAGAGTTTCATCGGCGCCAAAGGGGTTGCGCATCGAGGGAATGTTGGCGGTAATGGCGCAGTCGCCAAAGGCTACCAGAATCTTGGTGCGCGGGCGAATCTTCAACAGTTTGTGCAAATCTTCTTCGGTGCCCAGTGCGCCTTCCACCAGGGTGATGTCTACATTTTCGGGGAATTCCTTGACATCCACCAGCGGACTGAAAACAATATCCACTTTATCAGCCAGGGCGATCAGCCGTTCGTCAATATCGAGGAATGACATATGACAGCCGGAGCAGCCATCCAGCCAGATGGTGGCCAGGCGAAGTTTTTTATTTTTGCTCATTTTGATGCTCCTTTGCGGCGCATTACCAGATAAGGCAGGAAATGCTTGCGCTTGGCCATTTCAGCCACCGATTTACCTTTTTCAGCCAACGCACCGGTCGGGCAGACGTGGACGCATTTGCCGCAGTTTGTGCAGCTCTTCGAGTCGCCCCAGGGGGTGTCAAAATCGGTGATGACCAGTGTCTTGACGCCGCGGTTTCGCAGGTCACGGGTGTGGGCGCCTTCGATCTCATCGCAAACACGCACACAGCGTCCGCATAGAATGCAGCGGTTGTGGTCAACTTCAAACTTGGGGTGGGAACCATCCACATTGAATTTCGGGTTCAGATATTGGTAGCGGATGTGATCGACTTTTAGGCGTTGAGCCATTGTCTGGAGTTCGCAATGACCATTGGTCACGCACACAGCACAGATGTGGTTACGCTCCGAGAAGAGCAATTCCAAAATCATCTGGCGGTACTTAAGCAGGCGATCACTCTCGGTGGTGATTTCCATGCCTTCTTCAGGTTTGGAGACACAGGAGGGAATCAGACGGTTGGAGCCGGAGATTTCGACCATGCACAGACGGCATTGACCAGTTGGGGTTAATCCAGTCTTGTTGCACATGGTTGGGATGTTGATCCCATTCTGGCGGGCAACCTCCAGAATGGTTTCCCCTTCCGTGGCGCTGACGGGTTTTCCGTCAATTGTGAAAGTTTTGATGTTGCTGGTCGGACTCATCGCGATTCCTCCTTGGCAAGCGGCGCCGAAGGCTTGATTTTTTCCATATATTCACTGCGGAAGTAACGCATGGTACTGATGATCGGGTTGGGAGCTGCCTGCCCCAGTCCGCACAGGCTGGTATTACGCACCACGTCGCACAATTCTTCGAGCGTCACCAGGTCTTCTTCGGTGGCTTCGCCCTGTTGAAATTTTCCCAACAGGTTATAAAGTTGAACAGTTCCTACGCGGCACGGAGCGCATTTGCCGCAGGATTCTTGCATACTGAATTCCATGAAATAGTGTGCCATATCGATCATGTTCGAGGTATCGTCGATGACGATCATGCCGCCGGAACCCATCATGGAACCCAGCGCCTTGAGCGATTCATAATCAACTGGCGTATCGAGATGCTCGGCTGGGATACAGCCGCCCGAAGGTCCGCCGGTTTGAATGGCTTTGAACTTTCGTCCGTTGGGAATGCCTCCGCCGATGTCGTAGACAATTTCGCGCAAGGTGATGCCCATCGGTACTTCGATCAATCCGGTGTTTTTGATTTTGCCGGTGAGTGCGAAAACCTTGGTGCCTTTGCTCTTGGCAGTACCGGTTTTGGCGAACGATTTTCCGCCTTTTTTGATGATGCCGGCAATGTTGGCAAATGTCTCGACGTTATTAACCAGTGTCGGCTTTTCGAATAGACCTGATTCAGCCGGATAAGGCGGGCGCAGACTCGGCATACCGCGGTTGCCTTCGATGGAGTTGATCAACGCTGTTTCTTCGCCGCAGACAAATGCTCCAGCGCCCAAGCGTACATCCACCTTGAAGCTAAAGGGCGTGTTGCAAATATCCTGTCCGAGCAGCCCAAATTTTTCAGCCTGTTTGATGGCTGCTTTCATGCGTTTGATCGCCGTTGGGTACTCAGCGCGGATATATAAATAACCCTGGCTGGCTCCGACAGCGAAAGCTGCAATTGCCATGCCTTCGAGTACACGGTGCGGGTCACTTTCCAGCGCCGAACGATCCATGAAAGCGCCGGGGTCGCCTTCGTCGGCGTTGCAAACTACATACTTGAGGTCGCTGTCAACTTTGGCAACGGTGCCCCACTTTAGTCCGGTTGGGTAACCGGCGCCGCCGCGTCCGCGCAAACCGCTGGTCAACACTTCCTGGATGACATCAGTGGACGTCATCTCGGTGATGGCGTGAATCAGCGTGGAATAGCCGCCGCTGGCAATGTAATCTTCAATACGTTCAGGGTCGATCACGCCCGAATTTTCAAGGGCATTCTTTTCCTGACGGGCGAAGAAGGGTTCGTTGGCGGTGTCGATTATTTTCTCGTGCAGGGGTTCTTTCCCCAAACTGTCGATGACAGCCCCAGCTTCCTCAGGAGTCATTTCGCGGTAGAAAATTCCTTCAGGTTCAACAGAGATGATCGGTCCGGCGGCGCACAGTCCCATGCAGCCAACTTTTTTGATCTGGATTTCATTTTCAAGTCCGCGGCTTTTTACTTCGGCTTGCAGTCCTGCAACGAGTTCGTTACTGCGTGAAGCGATGCAGCCGGTTACGTTGCAGACGCCCAGGCGGTAGCGAAATTTTGCATTGTCTTCCGCTTCTTTATTTACAATTTCGAGCAGTTCTTCATTGGTCATGGCTCATCCACTCCTGAATTCGTTGTTTCATTTGGTCAGGGGTCAGCTTGCCGACCACGGTTCCATCCAGAAGCATGACCGGGGCAAGTCCGCAGCAACCTACGCAGCGCGCTTCAACGAAGGACAGTTTGTTGTCTGGCGTGGTCTGACCGGGCTCCAGTCCATATTCCGTTTTCATAAATTCGAGTACTTCTCCGGCGCCTTTGACATAACAAGCTGTTCCAGTGCAGAGCGAAAAGACATGCTCTCCGAGCGGGATCATGTTGAACAGGTTGTAAAAGGTGGCAACGCCGTACGCTTTACTGGGCGGCACATTCAAACTGTCAGATGCAAACTCCAGCGCTTCATCGCTGATGTATCCAAAGGATTCCTGAATGGTGTGCAGAGTTTCGATGAGCGCGGTGGGCGAGTAACCCTGTTTGCGCATGGTTGCTTCCACAATTTTCCAGCGTTTGTCGCTGTCGGGTGGGGCTATCTTGCGATTGGTAATTAACATATTTCTGTTTCCTCGTTTATAAGGATTTTTGATAATTCGCTGCTTGATGCTTGATTCAAGCGTGAGCTTTCACACTGGGAGTATAGGCGGGCAGTCAAAATGAGACATCGGTAGAATGGTCTCAGTCGAGTCAATAAAAATGATGATATTTTTGCCGAGAATCAAAAAAGACCGCAAACCGCGGTCTTTTTTGAGAAAAAACCTTCCTTGACTCGTTTGGAAACCTCTCAAGGGAGGTTTCCAATCCTTCCTTGAGAGGTTTTTGCCCCTGACGGGGGAGGTTTTCAAAAAAGTACTGAGTCGCTTGATAAGCTATTAGAACAAATACCCTCTCGCTTTCCAATATTGCCAGTCTTCGACGGCTTGCTTGGTTTCTTTATCTGTTTTTAGTGGTTTCAATTGCGCGAGCGGAACGCCCATTTTGCGTCCCATCCATTCGATGCGGACAAAGAAATCGCCGCCGAGGTTTTCATCCGCGTCTATCAGTTCAAGGGCGGTGACTTTTTCACCTTTGCGCAGAGGGGAGATTATTTCTTCCTCGATACACTCCGCTTCAAAGGGACATACAAGATTATCTTGCAAATAAGTCAGCCAGCCGACCATGACTTCTTCACTGCCATTAGCGTCCACAGTAATTTCATCAGCAATGCGTTCTTCACGTTCTTTGTTTTCGGGTATTTGTTTCATTTTTTTCTCCAGTCGAACTATCCTTGGCGGGAATTTATGGTTTTACCTGACTATTCTCCCAAAATTTTGAGAACTGCTTTTCGGAACTCTTCTGTCATTAAACCGCCACTCCTTCCCGCTTTGCGTTTCGATACAGCGAAATACTGCCAGCTTCGTAATCATCCACAGGGGTGGGCTTTGCCGAGATTAAATGTTTTGATTCAAGTTGCAGGGGGTACAGCACATCCACTATTCGGCGCAATTTGGCGAAGTAATCCAATGGCGGAGCGAGCAAAACAAGCAGGTCAATATCGCTGGTGGGAGAGGCTTGCTTGCGCGCCATCGAACCGTAAAGGATGACTCCCTTGAGTCGCTCGCCGTAGGTTTGCGCCAGCGTCTTTTTGCATTTCACGAGGATGCGGTTGCGGGGAGCCGTTTTATAAACGGAACGCGCTTCGCCGACCTTCTTTGATTTGGAATTTTTCACGGTCATGGTTTCCTGCTGAAATTATACCTGCTTCATCCCTTCGACACGGCTCAGGACATGCCTTCATCATTCTATCAAACCGTCCACGAATACTACACGAATGCTCGAATACGCCGACTCCCATTCGTGAATTCGTGACCTCATTCGTGGATGGCTTCTTCAATCTCCGCCAGCGTTTCCTGCGCTTCTTGCAAATCCTTGTAACGCAAGCGCGTGAAAATCTCCACCGCGCGGCGGGACAGGGACAAGGCTTCTTCGAGATTTCTGTTTTGTTTGAGCAGCGCCTTTGCAAGCCAGTAGTCGCAAGCGGCAGTTAACTCATCTCGCCCGATTTTTTTCTGCCAGCGCGAGGGCTTCGCGGGCGAGGGTTTCGGCTTCCGCCCATTGTTCGCGGTCAAGGGCGAGGTTTGCTAGATCGCCTGTGCGGATGGCAACACCTTCTTGATTATTGTTTTTCTTTTCAATGCGTAGGGCTTCGCGGTAGTCGTGCTCAGCGGAGGTATGGTCTTTGTTTTTGTGTTCCGCTGTGGCGATGTCTCCTAAGACGCTGGCTACATTATCGCTTTCGGAGGAGATGTTGCGCCAGATTTCAAATGCCTTGCGGTAGAAGCCGATAGCGGTCGGGTAATCCTTTTGCAATTCGTAACCAATTCCGCGTAAGCGAAAGGCGGCTGCTTTCTCGCGCGGAGCGCTATCTTCCCAATGTGTGGACGCGCGCACGGCGCAATCCAATACTTCTTCTGCCGCTTGGTTGCGGATGGAATAAGTCATTCCCGCTTGATATGCCCGCCAGCCCGCGTTGTCTTTATCCCCAGCGGCGAGGGCGCGTTCTTCGGCTTGTTCGCAAAGCCATATTTCTTCATCCCATCTTCCAGTGAAGTCAAGAAACGTATCAAGTCGGTCGCAAACTCTTTGCAGTCTGCCATTGTCCCCTTGCAAGAGGCGCGGTAGGGCAGCGGCGAGGAATTCCCATTCGGCGTCCAGCGTCTTGAAGCCTTCGTAGTTGGTATCTCCGCCGTGTTGCATGGCAAGGGCGTAGGCGCGGTCAGTCAGCGCGTCGCCTGTTTGGGCAACGGCTTCGGGGCGGCGGGTGCGGATGAAGGTCGCGGCAAGCGGCGGGAGAAAGTAAGTAACGAAGATTAAATAACTTTCCCACTCAGTTGGGAGCAGGGAATAGCGCGATAATTCCATCGCGGCAAGAGATCATCAAAAACGATTTGCATGGTTTTCTTGAATTCTTCAGTCACTTTTCG
>Ga0335397_10003842_pt1 | contig 19999 bp, 21 predicted proteins | sample MAT04_FD_205740 | JGI IMG/M metagenome (GOLD analysis project Ga0335397, IMG submission 205740) | Freshwater microbial communities from Lake Fryxell liftoff mats and glacier meltwater in Antarctica - MAT-04 (spades assembly) (version 2) ... | reverse complement strand
CGTCGACCGCCCAACATGCCTCGTCGCCGAACATGCCGAGAAAGTGCACACCCCACGCTTCATCGGCCGACCGATCGTCGACGAACACCGACGACCCGATGACATGGATGTAGCGATGAACGCTGACCCCAGCGGGAGGGGTGAGGGAAGGGTTGAACGGAGTCATCGCCGGAGCGTAACGACCCGCACCGCCGCGGCTTCGGCTCTACCGCACTGATGGTGGCCTCCTAGGCTGCGGGCATGAGCAACGTAGTGATCGTCGACGCCGTCCGCACCCCCATCGGCAAGCGCAATGGTGGCCTGTCCACCCTTCACCCGGCCGAGGTGCTGGGCGCCGTCCAGAAGGCCATCGTCGACCGCACGGGCATCGACCCGGCCGTCATCGATCAGGTCATCGGCGGTTGCGTCAGCCAGGTCGGCGAGCAGGCGTTCAACGTCACTCGCACCGCATGGCTGGCCGCGGGCCTGCCGCTCACCACTGCAGCAACCACGGTCGACACCCAGTGCGGCAGCAGCCAGCAGGCCACCAACCTGGCCACCGCCCTCGTCGGCAGCGGCGTTGTCGACGTGGCCCTCGCCTGCGGCGTCGAGGCCATGAGCCGCGTGCCCATCGGTGCTGCCGGCAACAAGGCCTTCGGGCTCGGCATCCCTATCCCGAAGAGCTACTTCGAGCAGTACGAGATGACCTCGCAGTTCGAAGGCGCGGAGCGCATCGCCGACAAGTACGGCATCACCCGCGCCGACACCGACGCCTTCGGCTTCAGTAGCCAGCAGCGCGCCGCCCAGGCATGGGCGCAAGATCGCTTCGCCGGCCAGTACATCACCATTGACGCCCCAGACCGCAACGAGGACGGCAGCCTGGCTGACACGTTCCACACCGTCAGCCGCGACGAAGGCCTGCGCGAGACCACGATGGAGAAGCTGGCCTCGCTGAAGCCGGTCGGCCGCCCCGACGGCGTGCACACCGCCGGCAACTCGTCGCAGATCAGCGACGGTGCCAGCGCCGTGCTGCTGATGACCGAGGAGAAGGCCGCAGCCCTCGGCCTCAAGCCCCGCGCTCGCATCGTCGACACCTGCAACGTCGGCGTCGATCCCGTGCTGATGCTCACCGGCCCGATCGATGCCACCCAGCGCCTGCTGGCCCGCACCGGCCTGTCCATCGACGACATCGACGTGTTCGAGATCAACGAGGCCTTCGCCTCGGTCGTGCTCGCTTGGCAGAAGGCTGTCGGCGCCGACCCGGCCAAGACCAACCCCAACGGTGGCGCCATCGCACTGGGCCATCCGCTCGGCGGCACCGGCGGCTTCCTGATCACGAAGGCCTTGTACGAACTGGAGCGCACCGGTGGTCGCTACGGCCTGATCAGCATGTGCTGCGGTGGCGGTCTGGGCACCGGCACCATCATCGAACGCTTGTAACGCAGCGGGCGCGCTCACGGTCAGGCGCCGATAGAACAAATAGATGCGGCGCTGGCGGACATTCGGGTTGGTGGTGCTACTCGCGGCATGCAACGACCCGTCGTCCACCGCGTCCACTGCTCCCCCGGGCGCATTGGCCCCGAACGCCATCGTTGTGTTCGTCTCCGACGGCGACACCATCGGCGTCGAGATCGACGGGGTCACTGAACGCGTGCGCCTCATCGGCATCGACACGCCAGAGACCAAGAAGCCGAACACCCCGGTGCAGTGCTTCGGCCCCGAGGCCTCGGCGTTCACCGAAGGCCTGTTACCCGACGGCACCCAGCTGTACTTGGAACGCGACGTCGAGGCCCGCGACCAATACGGCCGGCTGCTCGCCTACGCCTACCGCACCGACGACGGCCTGTTCGTGAACATGGCAATCATCGCCGGCGGGTACGCCCGACCGCTGACGATCAAGCCCAACGTGGCGCACGCCGACGAGTTCGTGGCTGCCGCCCGCGCAGCCGAGGCCACCGCGGTGGGGCTTTGGGCAAGCTGCAGCGGGTAGCGTTCGCGCTGATGTCCGAGCGCACCGAACGATCCCTCACCGAACGGTTGGGGTATGCGGCCGAGGCCAAGCTGGTCATCATCTCGTGCGACGACCTGGGCAGCTGCCATGCCGCCAACGAGGGCGTGTACGACGCGCTGCGCTTCGGCGTCGCCACCTGCGCCAGCCTGATGGTGCCCGCACCCTGGGCCCGCGATGCAGCCCTGCGCTACCAGCCCACCGACGACATCGGCGTGCACCTCACGCTCAACTGCGAACACACGGCGTACCGCTTCGGCCCCATCACGCACTCGCCGTCGTTGCTCTCGGGCGAGGGCGGCTTCCCCCGCGAGGTCGACGACCTCTGGCAGCACGCCGACCCTGCCGAGGTACTGCGCGAATGCCGCGCCCAGATCGAACGGGCACTGGCATGGGGCATCGACGTCACCCACCTCGCTCCCCACCTCTCGGTGATCACCCTGCGCCCGGAGTTCTTCGACGTGTACCTGGAACTGGCGGTCGAGTTTCGGCTGCCCATCCGGCTGCCCAGCACCATCACCACCGAGCAAGCCGGCTTCCCCTTCCGCCGGCTCGCAGCGGAGGAAGGCGTGCTGTTCCCCGACCACTTCGACCACGACTGGCGCGCCGGCAGCCGCGAACGGGTCTACGACGCCGTGCGCGGCCTGCGCCCGGGCGTCACCGAGATCCATGTGCAGCCGGCCATCGACACCCCCGAGGTGCGGGCCATCACCGATTCGGCCGCGCTGTGGATCGACGACCACGAGCTGGTCACCGCCGATGCCACGTTGCGCACGCTGCTGGCCGAATCCGGCGCGACGCCCATCGGCTACCGAACGCTCAGGGACGCGATGCGAGCCGACTGATGGCAGCGGCAGCGCTGCCGTCGCGGAATACTGCGAACAACTGACCCGTCGAGCCGGTGCTCTTCAGCTTGCCGAACATGAACGCAGTGGCCGGTGGCAGTGCAGCGTCGGCGGCGCTGATGGTGACCACAACATCCGCATCGTCGGGCCCATCCACGGCTTCGTCGTTCTTCGCGAACGAAACTCGGTACTGCACGCTCATGACGAAGCCCGCGCCGCGTCGGCGATGCCGGCGAACATGTCGATCTCGAGTGCACCTTCGGATGGCTCGCCGACCAGCGAGCGGGCGAGGATCCAGTCCTCCCACGGGTAGACGTCGGCCAGCTGCTCGTCGGTGAGCCCGAACCACCACGGCTCGGTGGGGTCGACCTGCGTGGCATGCGCCCGCAAGGACCCACTGCGCGCCCACAGGTACGCGCCCACCTCGATGCGGGTGGTGATGCGATGGTCGTGGCCTGGGCGATCCAGCCAGTCCTGCTCGTATGGCGACTCGCCGCGGTGCTTGATCATGCCCTCGTGCACTGCCATCAGACGAGCCTTCGACCAGACCGTGTAATACAGCTTCAGTGGCTGCCACGGCTCACCCAGCTCGGGGTACCAGGCCGGGTCGCCGGCGCGGTCGAACGCGGGGCCGGAGATGTCGTGAACCTTCAGGTGATCCGGGTGCAGGTAACCGCGCTGGTCGTCGCCGTAGGTGATGATGACCTGCGGGCGCTCACGACGGATGATGGCCACCAGCCTGCCGACGGCCTCGCCGAGCGGGGCCATGTGGAAGCAGTCGGGGTGGTTGTTGGGCTCGCTATCGGCCATGCCCGAATCGCGGTAGCCGAGCATGAGCACCTCGTCGAAACCGATGACCTCGGCCGAACGCGCCAACTCGATGGGCCGCAGCTGGGCCAGCACTTCCCTCTCCTGCTGCGGGGTGAGACCGTGGAATGGCTGACCGGGCTCGCGCAAACCAGGGTTTTGTAGGTCGCCTTCTTCGCCGCCGGTACAGCACACCAGCACGGTGCGCACGCCCTCGGCGTGGTACTTGGCCAGCGTGGGGGCACCTTTCGATGCCTCGTCGTCGGGGTGGGCGTGCACCGTGAGCACGCAGAGAGGCTGTTTGTCGATCGGGGAATCCACGTGTGCACGATATCCGCGTGCACCCCGTTCGACCGCGCCGCCGCCTAGGCTGCCGACGTGCGCCGAGTGCTCCTGCTCACCTCCACCTGCCTGTTGCTGTCCCTCGTCGCGGGGTGCCGCGACGATGGCCGCACCCTGCGCCCTGCGCGGCCGGATCAGAACCAGTCCATCTCGGTCCCGGGCACAATCGGTACCGACGATCCGTCGTTCAGCGACCCGGATGGCAGCAACTCGGTGCCCACCAGCGTTGTCACCCTGCCGCCCACGGTCATCGGTTTCACGGCCACCGCTCCGTGGCGCGACGGTGCCGAGATCGACCAGCGTTACACCTGCTCTGGCCTCAACGTGGCGCCCGCATTGTCGTGGAGCCCGGGGCCAGTCGGCACCGCCGAGATCGCCGTCACGCTCACCGATCGCGATGCACCCGACTTCGATCACTGGGCCATTGCAGGTCTTTCCGCCACCAGCATTGCGCTCAACGAGGACACCGTGCCGCTGGGCGCGTACGAGGCCACGAACGGCAACGGCGATCTGGGATACACCGGTCCGTGCCCGCCCGCGGGCACGGAGCACACCTACGTCATCACGGTGCACTATCTTGGCAGTGCAACAGGGCTGGGTGACGGGGTGCCGGTGGCCGAACTGCTGGCTGCAATTGGCAGCGAAGAGCTGGCAAGTGCTGAAATCATCGGCACCTTCAGTCGCAGTTAACTCACGCCGATACAGAGATTGCTCACATTTCTACCCAGTAAGGATGGCGGACATCATCGAGTTGCTCCCAACGTTGCCGGTGGGCCTCTTCCAGGCCGACCGCGATGGCCGCGTCACTGCGGCCAATGCAGCATTTGGCGCGCTCGTGCAGGTTTCCGCCGGTTCTCCCGTCGGCCAGCCGCCGTGGGCCAGCGCCCACCCCGGCGACCGCGCCTCGGCCGAGCTGCAGTGGCGGCGAGCGGCCGACGACGACGACGATGTCCAGTTCGAATTCCGCGTTTGGCACGGCGAAGGCCGCATGACCTGGGTGCGCATCGATGCCCAGCCGATGCGCGACCCCATCGGCCGGGTCATCGGGTACGGCGGAACCGCGCTCGACCACACCGAGAACATCAGTAGTCAGCAGCTACTCGACCGGCTGATGGGGGTGGTCGGCTCCACCAACGACGCCGTCATCATCCTCGACCGCAACGGCGCCCCGGTGTACACCAACGAGGCGGCTCGCCGCTTGTTCGGCGTGGTCGACGAGGTCGACCTGATCCGCGACCCGGCCGCCCGCGGCCTGCTGCAGGCCATCCGCGACCAGGTGCCGCGCGAGGTGATGGACAGCAGCGTCACCTCCACCTGGTCGGGCGAGGTCGGCTTCCGCGGCCCCGACGGGCTGGAACGCACGCTCGACATCGATCTCGTGCTGCACCGCTCGGCCGACGGCCTGGTCGAGTACTGGGGTGGCGTCGCCAGCGACATCACTGCCACCAAGCACCTGCAGAGCGAGCTCACCCGTCAGGCCAACCACGACCCGCTCACCGGGCTGCCCAACCGCCTGCTGCTGCTGCGCACCGCTGCCGACGCACTCGACGGCATCCGTGGCACCCGCAACAACGTCGCCATCTTGTTCATGGACGTCGACCGGCTCAAGGACGTCAACGACACCGTCGGCCACGAGATCGGCGATGCGCTGCTCGCGCAGGTCGCCCACCGCATCTCCTACGCCACCAGGCCCTCCGACGTCGTGGCCCGCATCGGTGGCGATGAGTTCGTCGTGCTGTGCGACGGCGGCATCGACGAACACACCGCGCTCGACCTCGCCGAGCGCGTCCGTAGTTCGCTCAGTGGCCGCATCATGGTGCACGGCGTCGAGGTCGAGCTGTCGGTCAGCATCGGCGTCGCGGTCAGCGAGCCGGCCCACATGGACGGCGTCAGCGGGCAGGAGGCAGCGGTCGAGCTGCTCCGCAACGCCGACATCGCGATGTACCAAGCGAAGCGTCGCGGCCGTTCACGCAGCGAGCTGTACACCGAAGCGATGCGGGCCGAGTCGCGCCGCCACAAGCAGCTCGGCAACGAGCTGGAACGCGCGCTTGCCGCCGGCCAGCTACGCCTGGCCTACCAGCCCATCATCTCCACCCACAGTGGCCGCGTTGCAGGCGCCGAAGCACTGCTGCGCTGGGACCACCCCGAGCGCGGCACGCTGCTGCCGGCCCAGTTCTTGCACCTGGCCGAGGAATCCGGCGCAATCGTGCCCATCGGCGACTGGGTCATCCGCCAGGCATGCCTCGACACGCGCGCATGGCTGGATTCGGGTCTGGTCGACCGCGGCTTCAGCGTGCACATCAACATCGCTGCCCGTCAGCTGGCCGAGGGCACATTCGTCGAACGGGTGCTCGCCACTGTCCGCCAGATGGAGCTCAGCCCGCACCAGCTGACGCTCGACTTCGACGAGGACACGCTCAACGACCGCCAACCCGGCAACTTGCGCGCGATGCAGGCCTTGCGTCGCTTCGGCGTGCAGCTGGCGCTGGACAGCTTCGGTACCGGTATCTCGTCACTCACCGCATTGCGCACATGCGAGGCCGACGTGCTGAAGCTGGACGGCACCGTCGCACGCATGCTGGGCACCAGCGGCGACGACGACCCGATCGTGCGGGCCATCATCCAGTTGGCCCACGCGCTGGACATGCAGGTGGTGGCCGAATGGGTCACGTCCGCCGACCAGCTGCGCCGCCTGCGGGTGCTGGGCTGCGACCTGGTGCAGGGGTACCTGCTGGGCGAGCCCACGGCTGCCGACGTGTTTGCAAGCCGCAGCACTCGCTGAGCCCGGCCGGTCGTCCACCGATTCAGTCGTTGACCGCGACCTCGTCGAGGTAGTCGGCGAACTTCTCCAGCGCGGCGGCCCGGCGCGTGGGCAGGTGCTCGATGGACGGATCGCTGGGGCGGTACCCCTTGAGGACCTGACGGGCCACGGTGACCTTGTGCACCTCGTCGGGCCCGTCATAGATGCGGGCTGCGCGAGCGGCACGGTACATGCCCTCCAAGGGCAGGTCGGTGGTGTACCCGAGCGAACCGTGGATCTGGATGGCGCGATCGATCACGTCGTGCAGCACCTTGGCACCCCAGAACTTGATGACACCGATCTCGACACGGGCATCGCTGTAGTGCTTGCCCGCCGCGTGCAGTTGGTCCATCTTCCAGGCGGCGTGCAATGTGAGCAGACGGGCGGCTTGCATATCGGCGTAGCTCTGCGCGATCCAGTCCTGCACCATCTGCTTCTCAGCCAGCAGGCTGCCGTGCGTGTAACGGGTGAGCGCCCGCTCGCACAGCAGATCGAAGGCACGGCGGCTCTGGCCGAGCCAGCGCATCGCATGGTGGATGCGGCCCGGGCCGAGGCGCTTCTGCGCGAGCGCGAAGCCCTGGCCGATGCCGTCCTCCCCGCCCACCACGTTCTCGAACGGCACGCGCACGTTGTCGTAGATGATCTCGGCGTGACCGCCGGGCTCGCCGGTCTTGTGGTCCGGCTCGCCCATCGTGGGCACGTCGCGGAGGATGTTGACGCCTTCGGTCGCGGTCGGGACGATGATCATCGAGTAGTTCTTGTAGGGCATCTCGTAGTCGCCGGTCTTGACCATCACGATCAGGAAATCGGCGATGGACGCATTCGACGAAAACCACTTGTGGCCGTTGATCACCCATTCATCCCCGTCGCGCATGGCGGTGGTGGTGAGCAAGGTGGGGTCGGCGCCGGCGCCGGGCTCGGTCATGCTGAAGCAGCTGCGGTAGCGGCCGTCGAGCAACGGCTGCATCCACTGTTCGCGCTGGGCTGGCGTGCCGCCGACGGCGATCAGCTCCGCGTTGCCGCTATCGGGCGCCTGGTTGCCAAAGATGCCTGGCCCGTACGGAGTCTGTCCGAGGATCTCGTGCATCAGACCGAGCTTCACCTGGCCGAAACCCTGGCCACCCATGTCGGGCGGCAGGTGCGCCGCCCACAGGCCCTGTGCCTTCACCTGCTCCTTGAGCGGCGCTGTGATGCTTGCGAACACCTTGCGGCCAGCCGGGCTGCGCCACTTGTCGGAGAGGGCCTCGAGCGGGATGATCTCGTCGCGCACGAACGTGCGCATCCAGGCCAGTTTGGCCTCGAATTCGGGCTCGGTCTCGAAGTCCCATGCCATGGCGTTCCCCTCCCGTCGCCCCGGTGAGGGCTGACCGGCCGACAGTAGCGTCGACCCGTACACTCGGTCGTCGTGGAGAACTCGCTGATGAACGTGTTGACGTTTGCAGTCCTGGGCTTCATGGGCGTTCGCCTCGCCACCGGCCTGCGCCGTTCGCGCTCGGCCGACGGTCGGTCCATCGTGCGCGAGGTGCTGGGCCGCATCGGCTGGCGCCACGTGTGGCCGGTGCCGCTTCTGCTCACCACGGTGATCGCCGCGGCCGCTGCGCTGGTCCAGGTGCCAGGCCTCTCCTGGGGCTGGTGGTCGATGCTCGGCGGCAACGGCAACCCCGTGTTCGGCTCGTCCGACGCAACGGTGGGAACCGTCTGGGAATGGATCATCCCGCTGGCGTTCATGTGCCTGCTGCTACCCGCGCTTCCGCTGTTCGCGTACGCGGAAGAGCGCATGTTCCGCACCGGGGCAGAAGCCTGGTCGGGCCGGCGGCGAGCGGTGAAGGTGGTGCAGTTCGGGCTGGTCCACGCGCTCATCGGCATCCCGTTGGGGGCCGCCATCGCGCTGTCCATCGGTGGTGGTTACTTCATGTGGGTGTACCTGCGGTCCTACCGGCTGACGCCCAGCCGTCACCTCGCCACCATCGAGTCCACCACTGCGCACACCGTCTACAACGGGCTGGTCGTCGCGCTGGTGCTGCTGGCTATCGGGCTCGATGCCCTCCTCTGACGGCACGTGGCTAGCCTGACCGACGTGTCGCTGCCCGAACCGCCCACGATCCCCCGCTGCTATCGCCACCCGGATCGCGAGGGCGGCCGCAGTTGCACGCGCTGCGGTCGGCCGGCCTGTAGCGATTGCCTGGTTCAAGCGTCCGTCGGCTCCCACTGCCTCGAGTGCGCCAAGGCCGCACGGCCCGATGTGGCCACCCGTGCCAAGCTCGCTTCGTCGCGGGTGCTCACGCCGGTGACGTATGCCCTGATGGGCATCAACCTCGCGGTGTTCCTGCTGATGATCGCGCTGGACTCACGCACGCTCGGCGGCAACATGACCAGGGCCCACTGGAACCTCGGCCTCAGTAAGGAGGCGCTGCAGGGTGGCCTGCCCAATTGGGAGGGCACTGCGTACCTCCCCGAGCACCAGTGGTACCGCCTGGTCACCTCCGGCTTCATCCACTACGGCGTGTTCCACATCGCGATGAACATGCTCCTGCTGTTCCAGTTGGGCAACCTGGTGGAACGGGCACTGGGCCCGGTCAAGATGCTGCTGATCTACGGGGCCAGCCTGCTGGCCGGCTCGCTGGGCGTGCTGCTGCTGGACAGCGGCGGCATCAGCGGCGGCGCCTCGGGCGCAGTGTTCGGCCTGATGGCCGGCGCGGCCATCGGCCTGCACCGCCGTGGTGTCAACGTCTTCAGCACCGGCATCGGCACCACGCTGATGCTCAACATCGTGCTCACCTTCACCATCTCGGGCATCTCCAAGGGCGGTCACGTCGGTGGTGCCATCGGTGGTGCCATCTGCGGGTTCGTGATGCTCGCCCCCTCGTGGAAGCCGCTGCCCAAGTGGGCCGCCATCGCCACCCCGGTGGTAATCGCGGTCGTGTCAGTGGTCGGTTCCTACCTGCTGGTGGTCTAGCCGTTGCACCTGCTCAGAGGTGTCGCAGGAACTCTGTCACACCCTTTTGGCACGATGCCCACATGGCCCTCAGCACTACTTCCACACAGGCCCCCGAGCAGCTGGCGCTGCTGTCGCCGGGCGATCTTCCCCTGCAGTTCCGGCTCGATCAGCGCACCCGGCAGACCGGGCTCGCCCACATTGCCGCCATCAAGGCCCAGTTGGCTGCCAGAGCTGCCAGCCGGCAGTCCGAGACCACACCGTCCGCAACCCGCCGCGCGGCCTGAGCCGGTTCACCCGGCCGACGGCGCAAGTGCCTTCACGGCATCCCAGTGCTTCAGGTCCGGGTCGAGCGGCAGAATCGCCAACGACGTCGTGGTCACACCGTTGTCGAAGTAGCGCTGGATGGTGGCCCGGCAATGCTCGGGCGAGCCGTGCACGATCAGCTGGTCCACCACCTCGTCGGGAATGGCAGCCAGGGCGGCCTTGCGGTCGCCGGCCTTCCATGCGTCCCACATGCCCTGCAGCGCCGGGCCACGGCCCAGCCACTCCTGGAAGGCGGCGTACACCGGCACGTTCATGTAGGCCGCGATCGCGAACCGGGCGCTAGCGCGAACCACGTCGGCGTTCTCGCTGGGGCAGCAGAAGATGCGGGCCACGATCTCCTTCTCCACGCCGCCGGCGGCATCGTGTACCACCTTGGTCACCTGCGGCACATCGTCGGCGCCCAGCCAGTTGATGATGGCGCCGTCACCTTCGCGGGCAGCCAACTTCAGCATGCCTTCGCGCAGCGCGGCCACCAGGATGGGCGGGGTCTGTTCGGGCCGCACGCCCAGGCGAAAGCCGTTCACCTCGAACGTGTCGTACCGCTTGGCCACCTTCTCGCCGCTGAACGCGTCGCGCAGGAAGCGCACGACGTCGCGCACCTTCTTGTACGGCTCTTCGAACGGCACGCCGTTCCACTTCTCGACAATTACGTTGCTGCTGCTACCAATACCGATGGCAAAACGGCCGGGCGCAGCGTCGGCCAACGAGGCCACGCATTGGGCGAAGCAGGCCGGCGAACGGGTGTAGGCGGGAATGATTGCCGTGCCCAAGCGCAAGCGGGGCTCCCAAGCAGCGGCCAGGGCCAACGGCGTGAAGCCGTCGGCGCCGTCGCTCTCGGCCGACCAGATGTCGGTGTAGCCCATGTCGGCCAGCTCGCCCAGCTTGTCGCGGTGGGTATGCAACGGGCCGGGCAACGGCACGGTCATCCCCGGTCGGTTCGGCATGCTCATCGGTGGTTCCCCTTCATGTCATCACTCGCTGACGGCGCAACGCTCAACTCTTCCAGAAACGAACGATGCAACTCTGGCTGGCGGTGGCCAGCAGCGTGCCATCCTGCGCGAACATGTGCACCAGGCCATGGCCGAAGCCGCGCTCCACCGCGTGCACCCGGATGTCGAGCAGCACCCACTCGGTGGGCACCAGGTGCACCACCCGCAGCGTGTTGTCCAGGCTGTTGCCGCCGCCTCGCACGCCCAGCGCCTGGCCGACGGCCATCGGCACGAAATCGCCCAGTACTGCCAGGGCGGTGGCGTCCACACCCTCGATCACATCGGGGATGCGAGCCCACATCAGCGTCTGGCCATCACCCTGGGTGCCGTCCAGGTCCTCGAACGGCCGGCCCTTGACCATCCGCTGCTCCATGCGTTCGTTGATGGTGCCGTCGATGGGGTGGCGGTGGGTCCGCACAGCGCCCTCGTCGGGGCCGGGAACCTCTGGCATGCGCTCCCACTGGCCCCGGTGGTCCATCGGACGATCACCCAGCGCGGCGTTGACGGTGAGGATCTCGCGGTTGCCGACATGGCAGACGGCGCGGGCCTGGGTGATCTGGTGGCCGGCGACCGCAATGGTGACGTCGATGTCCATCACTTCGCCGGGCTTTGCGTAGGACAGGTACTGCGACGTGGCCCACACGACCTCGCGCCCGCTGGTGCCCTCCAGCGCCGAGATGGCCGCACCGAGGCCGCAGCCGCCGAACAGGAACCCGCCGGTGGTGGCCAACGTGGGGGTCACCTCCATCGACCAGCGATACGGGTTGTGGCTCTGCTGCAGGCCGAGGAAGCTACGACTGTCCATTGAGGTCCGACTCTAGGGGGATGCGTAACCATCCCCCCGATGGAGGGCGCCGCATCCCGACCAGGCTCATACTGACGACATGACGTACGCAATTCGTTACACCAGCATGGGCGGCGGGCTGCTGAAGTTGCTCGGCCTTGGGCCCCGGTTCAGCAGCATCCACCTCGACGACGACACTTTTCGTGTGCAAATGGGCTGGGGCTTTCGGGCCACTGTGCCGCGCTCCTCGATCACCGCGGCGGCACCAAGTACCCGCCGCCCGCTCAGCCGCGGTATGCACGGTTGGGGAGGACGCTGGCTGGTCAACGGCTCCGGCAAGGGCCTGGTGACCCTCACCATCGACCCGCCCGCCAGTGCTCGCGTCACCGGCATCCCAGTGAGGTTGCGCGAGTTGACGGTGAGCGCGGACGCTCCGACCGAGCTGATCGAGGCCCTGGCAGTAGGGTGACCGGCATGGGGAACATGCCGTGGCAGGGCGATGCCTGCTCGCTCGTCGAAGAGTTTCGCGCAGGTCGGCGCACACCGCTTGAAGAGTTGCAGGCCACGTATCAGGCCATTGACGCGAGCACTCTGAACGCGTTCTGCTATCTACCGCGCGAGCAGGCCGAGGCCGCGGCCCGGGTTGCCGACGTGAGCAAGCCGTTCGGCGGTGTGCCCATTGGCGTCAAAGAGCTGGACCAGGTGCAGGGCTGGCCCGACACCCACGCCTCGGTGCCGCTGAAAGACCAGGTCGCAGCGCACACCGGCACGATGGTGCAGCGCCTCCGCGACGATGGCGGCGCTGTGCTGATGGGCCTCACTACCGCCAGCGAGTTCGGTGGCGTCAACGTCACCCGCACCAAGCTGCACGGCGCCACGCACAGCCCCTGGCAACACGGCCGCACCCCCGGCGGCAGCAGTGGCGGCACCGCCGCCGCGGTGTCGGGTGGCCTGGTCACCCTTGGCACGGCAGGCGATGGCGGTGGCAGCATCCGCATCCCGGCAGGGTTCACCGGCATGGTCGGCCTCAAGGCCACCATCGGTCGCATCCCACGCGGGCCGATGGCCGCGTACGGCAACCTCACCGTCACCATCGGCTGCATCTCGCGATCCGTGCGCGACACAGCGCGCTGGTTCGATGTCACCAACGGCTTCGATGCACGCGACCCGCTCAGCCTGCCACGCGAGACCGGTTGGGAAGCCGGGCTGGGCACCCATTTGGAAGCACTGCGCGGCGCACGCGTCGCGTTCGCTCCGAACTGGGGCACCTCAGTGGTTTCTCCGGTGATGTGGGAACTGCTCGAGGAAGCTGGCACCGCGCTGGTTGCCGACACCGGCATGCAACGGGTCGACGGCGTGGACACTGCGTTGCCGCGCATGGGCTCGGCCTGGTCGCTCAGCGGCAACCTGGCCATCGAAGCGCAGCTGGCCGGCCTGTGGCCCGAGTGTGCCAACGACCTGACTCCCGAGATCCGCTTCGGAATGCAGATGGCTGTCGGCAAGTACGACTCGGCGGTGCGCGCCAAGATCGAACGCCGCCGCGTGGAGCTGAACGAGGCGATGGCTCGCATCTTCGATCCGGTGGACGGCATCGACTACCTCATCACCGCCAGCAACCCCGACGTCGCGTTCGATGCCGCCGGCCCGCTGCCGGGAGTGTTCGGCGGCCTCGAGGCCGGCCCAGGCAACAACGGCCGGCTCACGTTCGCCGCCAATCTCCACGGCAACCCGGCAATCTCCATCCCCGCCGGTGCCGTCGACGGGTTACCCATCGGTCTGCAGGTCGTCGGTCGTCACTACACCGAGCAGCTGCTGCTCGACCTTGCGCTCACCGCCGAGCGCAACCGCCCGTGGCCCTTGGTGGCCCCGGGTTCCCCGGTGTGAAGGTCGTCACCGGCAACCCCGAACTGGTGAGCCGCACCCCGTTCGACGCGCAGCAGCGCATGCTGGCCGCAGGCATGGTGCTGGCGGTCACGTTGGTCGCGTTCGAGGTCACCGCCGTGATCACCGCGCTTCCCACCATCACCGACGAGCTCGGTGGCGACTCGCTGTACGGCGTCTCGCTGGCCATCTACACGCTGGCCAACATGGTGGCGCTCGTCGCGGCCGGCGAGATGTCGGACCGCCGCGGTCCGGCGCTGCCGTTCGTGCTCAGCATCGGCACGCTGGTCGTCGGCCTGCTGGTCGCTGCTGCGGCACCGTCGATGACCTGGATCGTGGTGGGCCGCGCGCTGCAGGGCGTTGGCACCGGCGGTTTCACACCCATCGCCTACATGTTGGTGAAACGCGCGTTTCCCGCTGACCGCCAGGCGATGATGTTCGCCTACCTTTCCGCCGGCTGGGTGTTGCCCAGTCTGTTCGCGCCTGCACTGTCCGGCTGGGTCACCGACGTGTTCGGCTGGAAGTGGGTTTTCCTCGGTCTCGTGCCCTTCGCACTCGCGGTCGGCGTGCTGACGGTGCGGCCGATGCTCCGGTACGGCCCTGTTCCGTTCGATCGGGTCGGCAGCAAGGTGCCCGTTGCACTGATGGCTTCGCTGGGCGTTGGTGCGCTGGTGCTCGGGTTGCAGTTCGCAAATCCGCTCGCTGCGATTGCCACCTCGTTCGCCGGCGTCAGCTTGGCGATTCCGGCACTGCGGCGGCTGCTGCCGGCGGGCATCCTCTCCGCCCAGGCAGGGCTGCCGGCCATCATCGCCTGTCGCCTCATCGCGACGGCCGCGTTCCTGGGGGCCGACAGCTTCATTCCGCTCGCCGCCGATCGCATCCACGGTGCCAGCCCGACGGTGCAGGGCTTCGTCATCATCGGCGCCGCGCTCAGCTGGACCACCGGCCAATGGATCCGTGCCCGGCGGCCACCGGCCGACATCACTCGCGCGATCCAGCAGGGCTTTCTCGTCATGCTGCTCGGGCTGTGCCTGGTACTGCCGGTGCTGTGGTCGTGGTGGCCGTTGTGGGCGACGTTCCTCGCCTGGGCGATCGGCGGCCTGGGCGTGGGCCTGCTCTACAACCCGGCCACCGTCGCCGCGATGTCGTACGCCACTGAAGGCCGCGAGGGCGAGGTCAGTAGCCAGGTCACGCTGGCCGACTCGTTGGGGTTCTCGCTGATGGGGGGCATCGGCGGTGCCACGGTCGCCATCGCCGATCGCACCTCGTGGCCACTGGCCGGCGCCTTGGGGACCAACTTCGCGCTCGCAATGGGCCTCACCGTGCTGGGCGTGTTCGCCGCCCGCCGTGTGCGCGCCGCCTGAGCGCGCTCACGCCGGGGTGTCGGCGACCAGTTGCCCGTCGCGCAGCACCAGCGTGCGGGTACGGCGCACGTTGCCCAGCAGCGAACGGTCGTGCGTGACCAGCAACACGGTGCCGCGGAACTGCTCGACGGCCTGCTCCAGCTGCTCGATGGCCGGCATGTCGAGGTGGTTGGTGGGTTCGTCGAGCACCAGGCAGTTCGAGCCCTTCGCGGTGAGCAGCGCCAGCACCAGGCGGGTGCGCTCGCCTGGCGAGAGCGATTCCGCGTGCCGGTTGACGTGCTCGGCACCGATGCCGAACTTGGCCAGCAAGGTGCGCGATTCGGGCACCAGCATGCCAGTGGCCGCCATGAACGCAGCAAGCACAGTGGCATGGTCGGTGAGCTGTTGGCGAGCCTGTTCCAGTCGGCCGACCACCACCCCCGGGCCACGCCACTGCACGCCGGAGGTGAGCTCGATCTCGCCCAGCAGCGCGGCCAGCATGGTGGACTTGCCTGCGCCGTTGGGACCCTCGATCACGATCCGTTCGCCGTACCCGACCTGTAGGTCCACCGGGCCGAGCGTGAATGAGTCGCGCTGCACGACCGCCTGTTGCAACCGGCCGACGACATCGCCGCTGCGCTCCACCTCGGCCAGTTCCATGCGCAGCTGCCAGGCCTCGCGCGGCGCCTCGACGACGTCGAGGCGCTCCATCATCTTGTCGGTGCGGGCGGCCTTGCCGGCCAATTGCTCACTGGAGTTGAGCTTGAAGCTTTTGATGTGCTTGTCGCCGTCACTGGGCTTCTTCTTCGCTTTCGAGACGCCCTGAGTCGCCCATTCGCGTTCGCGCTGGGCGCGACCGGCGAGTGACGAACGCTTGGCGTCGTAGTCCTCGTACGCCTGCCGCGCTTGCTGGCGGGCGACCTCGCGTTCGCGCAGGTACACCTCCCAGCCTCCGGCGTAGCGGGTGGAGGTGTGCGTGAACTCGTCGAGCTCGACCGTGTGGGTGATGGTGCGTTCCAGGAACGTGCGGTCGTGACTGACGATCACACACCCGGCACCGAGGCCGGTTACGAACCGCTCCAGCCGAGCGAGACCGTCGAGATCCAGATCGTTGGTGGGTTCGTCGAGCAGGAACACGTCGAAGCGGGCGAGGAACAGCGCGGCCAGACCGACCCGTGCGGCTTCGCCACCGGACAGCACCGGCAGCCGTTCGTCGAGCAACCGCTCGCGCAGCCCGAGGTCGGCCCACACCTCGGCGATGCGCGAATCGAAGTCGGCGGCACCGAGCGCGAGCCAGCGGTCGAGGGCGTCGCTGTAGGCATCACCGGCCTCAGGGTCGCCCGCCGCCATCCCCGCAGTCGTCGCATCGAGCGTGGCCGAGGCGGCGGCCACCCCGGTGCGACGAGCCAGGTGCTCGCGCACTGTCTCGTCGGCGCGTTCGGGTTCCTGGGGCAGGTAACCGACGTTGGCCATCGCCGGCGAGTGCGTGACGGCACCACGGTCGGGTGCCAGCTGGCCGGCGAGGATGCGCAGCAGCGTCGACTTGCCGACCCCGTTGGGACCGACGAGGCCGATGCGTTGGCCGGGATCGACGGAAAGGTCGACCCCTTCGAGGATGTGGCGGGCACCGAGTGCCAACGAGATGTCACGGGCGTGAAGTGCAGCGGTCATGACGGAACCTCCGGGGACTCGAGATGGGCGGGTCGGGATGGGTTCTCAGCCATTCATCGTCCCCAGTCTGCCGTGCAGCGCCAAACTCGACGCTGAATTTTCCGGCTTGTGTCACATCCTGACCACCGAAGCTGGAGGTCACGATGTGACACGAACGCTCGGGGCGACGGCGATGGGCGAGGTTCAGCCGCCGGTGATGGCGCGGCCGACGATCTCGCGCATGATCTCGCTGGTGCCGCCGTAGATGGTCTGGATGCGGCTGTCGGCCCATGCCCTGGCGATCGGGTATTCGAGCATGTAGCCGTAGCCGCCGTGCAGTTGCAAGCAGCGATCGACCACCTTGTTCTGCAATTCGGTGGTCCAGAACTTGGCGGCCGCGGCCTGCTCGGCGGAGAGCTGACCGGCGCAGTGCAGCTCTACGCAGCGGTCCACGTAGACCTGCCCGATCTGCACTTCGGTGCTCAGCTCGGCGAGCAGGAACTTGTTGTGCTGGAACTGGGCGACCGGCTGGCCGAACGCCTTGCGTTCCTTGGTGTAGGCCAGCGTCTGGTCGAGCGCCGCCTGGCACACGCCGAGCGCACCGACGGCCATGCCAAGGCGTTCCTGGGCGAGGTTGAGCATCAGGTAGTAGAAACCCTTGCCCTCCTCACCCAGCAGGTTGGCAACGGGCACTTCCACGTCAGTGAAGAACAGCTCGGCGGTGTCCTGCGCGTGCATGCCCAGCTTGTCCAGGTTGCGGCCGCGTTCGAAGCCCTTCATCCCGCGCTCGAGCACGATCAGGCTGATGCCGCGATGCTTCGCGTCGGGGTCGGTCTTCACCGCGACGATCACGGCATCGCTGTTGATGCCATTGGTGATGAACGTCTTGCTGCCGTTGACCAGGAACGTGTCGCCATGGCGAACCGCCGTGGTGCGAATGTTGGCGAGGTCGCTGCCCGTGTTGGGCTCGGTCATCGCGATGGCGGTGATGCACTCGCCGCTGACCATCGATGGCAGCCAGCGGGCCTTCTGCTCGTCGTTGCACAGGCCGATGAAGTACGGGAGGACGATGTCGTTGTGCAGCGTGAAGCCGTTGGCGCTGCCGATCACCCCGGTGTAGCTCACCTCTTCCTGCATGACGGCGGCGAAACGGTAGTCGTCGGTGCCGCCGCCGCCGTACTGCTCGGGCACGGTCAGCCCGAGGAAACCGTGCGAGCCGGCAGCCAACCACAGCTCGCGCGGGGTGATCCCGTCGCGCTCGTACTGCTCGTGGTGAGGTACGACTTCGTTGTCCAGCCAGGCGCGGAACGCGCTGCGGAACTGTTCGTGTTCGTCGGCGTAGAGGTTGCGGGGGATGTCGCGCATGCCCGCACGATACGCGGCACGGGCTGCCGTTCCCCAGTGCTGCCCGTCACCGGCCGAACCGTGTTGATCAGGTCACCTCTTTCGGACGCGGCGACAACACCACCGACCCGCGTCCGAAAGAGGTGACACATCGAGCGTCGGGCCGGCCGGGCCGACCGGCCCGGCGAGCATTCAGTGGGCGCCGGCCTGCAGCATCCAGAACGTGAGGTCGCCTGCCGGCTCGTCGTCGATCGAGACCTGCACGTCGACCTGGCCCTCGTGGGGGAAGGTGATCGGCGTCAGGTCGATCACCTGCGGCACGTTGATGCCCTCGCCAGCGTGCGCACCGGGTACCTCGTCGAGGTTGATCTTGATCTCGATCTGCGCGATCACCTCGGCCTGGTCCGGATACTTCAACTTGATCATCACCACATGCGGCCGACCGAGCGAACCAGCCGGGAGGTGGACGACCATTGCCAGGTAGATCCGTGGGTGGGCCGGGAAGTTGGTCTGCACCACCCGACTGATGCCACCCGAACTGACGAACAACAACCGCTCGCGCACCTGAGCGAAGTCGCTGAGCAGCAAGGTGGTGAGTCGAGGTGTCACGCCGCGACGCTACCCACTGCGGTCGGGCCAATCAGCCCGGCAGGGTCTGCTGCAGGGTGAGGACGGGGGCGAACTGGTCACCGTGCTGCTCCACCCGGGCGATCACATCTCGCCAGGTGAAGCGCAGCTCGGGCCCGCCGTTGGCGCAGCCGGCAACTTCGTCCCAGGTCACCGGCGTGCTGCACGTGGGTTCTGGGCGGGCGCGCAGCGAGTAGACGCCGATCGTGGTCTTGAACCGTGCGTTCTGGCTCCAGTCGACGAAGATCTTTCCGGGCCGCACGGCTTTGGCCATGGTGGTGGTGACCCGTTCACGGTGCTGGTGCTCCAGCAACTGACCTACCGCCAGTGCGAAGTCTGCTGCCAGCTCGTGTGTGCAGGGCGTGTTCAGCGGCACGTAGAGCTGCAGCCCCTTCGAGCCCGAGGTCTTGGGGAAGCCCTGCAGGTTGACCGCCGCGAGGATGTCGCGCACCAGCAGGGCGATCTCGCAGCACTCCTTCATCGCGGCTGGCGCGCCAGGGTCGAAGTCGAACACCACGGCGCGCGGCGTTTCCAGGTCCGCGGCCAACGCCATCGGCACATGCAGTTCCAGCGCGGCCATGTTGGCGGCCCACACCAGACCGGCGGGCTCGTCGATGCGGCAATAGGCGACGTCGCCGTTGCGGTCCCCAGGGCCGATGGCCGTGCCCATCCATTCGGGCCGGTGCTTCGGGCAACGCTTCTCGAAGAAGCCGTCCTTTTCCACGCCATCGGGGAACCGCTTGAGCGTGATGCACCGGCCGGCGAGGTGCGGGATCATCGTCGGCGCGATGCGCGCGTAGTACTCGATGACCTCGGCCTTGGTGGTGCCCGTCGACGGGTAGAGCACCTTGTCCAGGTTGCTGACGCTGAGCTCGCGACCGCCCACCTGCACCGTGGTGCGCGTGCTCACGCCGACTTACGCACGCGTTTGGGCTTGGCGCTCTCGGCCGGGTGGCGCGTGCGGGCCGCCTTGGCCGCCTTCACGCTGGCCTCCAACGCAGCCATCAGGTCGATCACCTGCGGTGCCGCGGCCATTGCGGCCGGGGCCTCGAACTGCTCGCCTGCGGCCTTGCGCTCGATCAGGTCGAGCACCTGTTCGCGGTAGTCGTCGCGGTACTTGTTGGGCTCGAAAGCTGCCGACAACGACTCCACAAGGGCCTCGGCCATCAGCACTTCCTTGTCGGTGACCTCGACATCGGCGAGGGCGTCCAGCTCCTCGACATCCTTCGTCGACACGATCTCGTCGGCGTACACCATTGTGCTCATCATCAGCGTGCCATCGACCGGCCGCAGCACCGCCACGTACTGCTTGTTGCGCATCACGAAGCGGCCGATGGC
>Ga0335397_10003841_pt1 | contig 20003 bp, 20 predicted proteins | sample MAT04_FD_205740 | JGI IMG/M metagenome (GOLD analysis project Ga0335397, IMG submission 205740) | Freshwater microbial communities from Lake Fryxell liftoff mats and glacier meltwater in Antarctica - MAT-04 (spades assembly) (version 2) ... | reverse complement strand
AATGAATGGGCAGAGCAAGCTGGAGCCGAGGCACGTGAAACGATGGGCGGCGAAGTCGAACGCCGTCCCTACTACGAGGAGAAGCCTCAAGCCGCAGTGCCCGATATGGTAGAACGACCCATCTCGATGGCGGCAGCAGGCGATCCAGTCGCCGATCGGCTTGATCAAGAAATCGCGGCGGCTAACGGTATGACGTTGGCGCAGTACAGGGCGAACCCAGAGAGGGCACGGCTATGAGCAAACGACTCATCGCGATCGCGCTCATGACCTGCTTTGCCCCAGCCATAGCCCAACAGCCTAGTGATGCTCAGGTTGTTGAGTCAATGGTAGGCGGTTCAGCTTGTGCTGCGTCCGTTGGTTGTGGTGTCGTTGTTGGCATCGTCGTCTTAGGCGGCGTTGCTTACTATGTCCTGAATGCTAAGGGACGTAAGTATCGCGTGTCTCCTATGGAGGTACATGCACAGCCAATACCGCAAGCGGGTCCACGTCCAAGAGCGTTCTATGCCCAAGAACAGCACGGCGCTGCAAGCGAAGGTAGCTGCTACAAAATGGCGCAACGCTTTCAAAGAGCAGGGCGACGAGTAAAATTAGTGAGGACTGAACGAAACAATTTAGGGGTAGGCGGTGTGCTGACTTGGAAATGTATTTTTGAAGGTGAAGACGCTCAACCCGGTTGGTATGGCAGTTAATCAGGAGCAAAAATGATCATAGTTTACGAAGTCATTGACGATGAAGCGATCGACCGCATCCAAGGCGAAGCTTCGCAGCAGGTAAAACTAAGAGCAAACCTCCCGATCCCAGGCGATCAGGTTTATATGGGCGGTAAACGTCTGTGGCAAGTTGTAAAAGTTGAGCTTTACTCTGGATCGCCGCACAATCTCGCCCTAGCGCTAGTGCATCCAGTTGATGCGGCTATCCTTAGCCCAGCCGTCTGGAATCAGACAATGTGGCGAGAGGAATATCCAGCAATCAGCATAGATATCCGACTCATGCCAGATGGAGCCATGCACTATTGCGGCTCAAACATGAAAGGCGAACCAACCACAGGCAGACAAGAGGGAGCCAAGCCAACGAGCCACCCAACGCTTTTAGAGCCTTATCCGCTCCCCTGGATTGTCACTACTGTTGAAAGCTACAGACCAAGAGAAGAAAGCAGCTACACCGCGATCCATCTCTGTCATTGGGAAGCAAGCCCACTCCCTGAGATGGCTGTAGCCTAGAGTCACAAGATGCACCACTCCCAGCGATCGCCACCACTCCCGGCGATCGCTTTTTTTAGATCTGTACCGGGAAGTGGCAGTCCATCAGCAGCGCGTTAAACCGTGCCAACTGTGAGGGGGTGTAGTCCACTGCCAAACCCATCCGAATTTGGGCAATGGCAAACTTAAAGTCATGCAGCCGCCCCGCGTCATCAGAAGCGCTATTGCTATTCAACGTTGCCAGCAGCAGCGACCAGGCGTTTTGATTTGTTGTGCTGAACGCCACCAGAAACAAATCCGAGCCACGTAGCGCCATCACCAAACCATTCCAGTCGGGTAGAGGCTCTGCTGCTGCATACTCGACACCATCAGGAAAGCCGGGTAACACAGTAAGGACGTACACATCGCCCACGATCGCGCCCGCTTTCACTTCGATCCCAGCGCCAAAGCCCGCCACCATTTGGATCGGGGTGAAGTAAGACGAACCAAACGTCGGCACCGCTTGAAACTTGTAAGAGCCGTCAGGATGCAAGCCAAACAGTAAGTAAAACAAGCCATCCTGAAAGGCGATCTCAGTCAGTGGAAATTCAAACGCCACACCATCGGTAAGGGTCAGCAATCCCGCCGAAACCGTCAGCTCAGCATCGCCAGTTTGCTCAAGCGTACAATTAAACGCAAGAAGAGTAGATCCCGCGTAAATCGCCCCTAGACCCGGTTCAGAGAGAATCATCGTCTTAAGTGCCTAAAGCAAAATAGTTAATCATCCTAATAGCGTCTAACGCCGGATCTCCCCAAGCGAGAAGCGTACAACCTGTTGTTGATAAGCCGCCAACACTAGCAAGCTCATTATTGCTACCAGTCACAAACACACGAGGAATGGCAGCAAACGCGACCGGGAAAGTAACGATAATCGTCCGAAAGCTGTTGATTGTGTAGCTTCCTAGCGCACTGTTAGCTGTGCCGTTGCCACGTTGGATAAATTCCCCAGACGCATTCCGGTTCCCCAGCACGTTGACCGAGGCAGGCAACCCGTGAACGTTGGCGTTAGCAGTGGCGTGAGTCGCAGGCGAAGCGCTGACATCGGAGGCAACTGCACCCGACTTAGAAATTTTAGACCAGGCAATCGCAGCCGAAGCGCTCACACTGCCATCAACCACCGACAAAGCCGTAGGGCTGCGGGTATCACTCAAACGGGCATCATTGCCGATCGCAACTGTCGCAACTGTCGCGCCCGTTGGCAGTTGACCGATCGGAACTTTAGTGGAACCATCCAGGGTAGCCACACCCGACGCTGTACCCGCAGGCAGTTGGGCGATGGGCACTTTAACCGAACCGTCGAGCGTAGCCACACCCGAAGCTGTACCCGCAGGCAGTTGGGCGATGGGCACTTTAACCGAACCGTCGAGCGTAGCCACACCCGAAGCAGCTCCCGCCGCCGTCGTTGCAATCGCGCCCACTTGTGCCGCCGTCGTGCTGTGTGGGTTTGAGGTGTTCCCGGTGTGGCTAGACAGGGTAGCGCTGGTAGTACCCAGGTTGGCAGTCGTCGCATACGCCGCCAGGTCAGTATCTAAAGCATATTGGGCATGAGGATCGGCTAAAGCAACGTGAGCCGCTACAACCGCGTTCGCATTGCCAGCCGTCACCAACGCCGCTTGCAAATCTTGCACGGCACGGATCACGCCGCCCCAGTTGGCAGGATAAGTAGTCACGCTTGGAATACCCCCGGCAGCAATAACGGCAAGACGTAAGGCATCGGTGATGGAGCGCCAAGACGGGTTAAACGTTGCGACCATTTCAGGCTCATTTTAGGTTGAGAATTTTGGGCGACCTGTCGATATGATGCCCCGTCTTGCGTCTCCCTACCCCAAAAAACCTTTTCTACACTGGGTAGTCTGTCGGTGGCTCGACGGGTAGCCCCAGGAAGAGCTTCGTAGCAAGCACATGCTTACAGCCTTGCTCCTGGTCACACCCTGCATCACTGTCTGACCAATCCCGATCGACCTGTTCCGAGTTATAGACTGAGTTAAGCGATGGCTTCTGCATCTTCGTATAGTCTGGACAGTCGCACTTAAAGCCACTGCCACCGATCGCCACCTTCGCCGCATCGCAGTAGCACGTCTCTGGAATCACAATGACCACATAGTAAGCCTGGTCAACCTCTAAAGCGAAGGTCGCTTCTAACGTCCCCGCACCGCCGTTACTCGGTGTTTCCCTTAGTTCAGCCAGCATCACCCCGGCAGCACTCCAAAGCTGCACCGCGATCGAGCCTGTAATGGCTCCGATATCAGGCACGGTCGTATAGTCAAGCTGCACCTGTACAACGGACGTAGACGACGCGGTGAAGGTGTTGGAGGTGAAGGTACCCCCGGCAGTGGCTTTACCAGGATTAGCAGGGTTAGGGGGAGCGCCAGGACTATAGCCGTTTGGGCCGTTTGGTGAACCAGGAGTAGGAGGGAACGAGCCAGCGGGACCAGGTGGCGGCGGTGGCAGCGGTGGAGTGTCAAAAACAATCGTTATCGATGCTTGGGTGCTAGTCACATCGCCGTCGGGATAAAGCGATGAGTAAATGATCAACACATGACTGGAGGAAAGGAATCCAAGTCCAATATTGGGAACAAAGATCCCGGTAGTGTATAAATCATAAAAGTTGCCATTTAAATCCAGAGCTTGAATCAATACCCCAGTCAGTTGAACAATCGCTTGTGCAGAGTTCAAAGCAAACGCCCGATCGAGCGAACCTTCGGGACCAACCACATAAACTCTGCCTGTAATAAGCGTGTTCGGCGGCGCAGGAAACCAGGAAGAACTGTAGTTACCACCACCACCACCGGCACCACCACCACCACCACCACCGGCACCACCACCGCCACCACCACCGCCACCACCACCGCCACCGCCACCACCAGAATTAGGGGCACACACCTTAATCGTTTGGGCACTCCAGTCAAACGCTGGACTCTCCCATCTCCATGTAACAACGGGTTCAGTGCAAAAAGCCGTCCCCGACTTCGTAATCGCATCACTAAACGCTGTCAGCCCTTCCAGCCCCCCGCCGCCATAGCGCACGGTCCAGTAGTCCACCTTCGATCGCCCACTCTGATAGTAGAACCCCACGCGATCGGTCAGCTTAAAGGCACGTCCCCCGGCATCGCGCAGGTTAGCGGCATCGTCACCGCTCAGGATTTGCCCATTCCATTCAATGTGATCGGGACCACCCGCTGACAGTTCTACCGCTTTCGAGTAGCGGAGCGCCTGTGACTGATAACGCGCTGTTTGTTCTGGGGTATACGACGGTGCGAATCCAGGCACACGACCCCGACGCGCCGACGCGCCCTGATTCACCCCTTTAGGCTTCGTTGGTTTGGTCAGCTTCCCCACTGCCTACGCCCTAATTAAACTCATACTGACCACCATGCAGGCTCACTCTCAGCGCCATGCCAGAAGCCGTACCAAGAGCGGCGAAAAGTTGATCACCAGGACTCAGCAGTAGCCCAAAGCTACCTGTAGGCGTTAAAACCTCTGGGAGTTGCATAGCCGTCCGTGCGATCGCCGCTGCATTAGTGGTACTAGCCGCCGCAGGGATGGACGTTTCGAGCAGCAAATCTCTCAAGGTGCCACCGGAGACAATGCGAAACAGCCTCAACACATTCGCGGTAAAGTCCCCGGCAGGAATCGCCCACACGCTGTAGACCAGGAAGCCCGACACAGAAGCCGTGCCCAGCAACACGCCGCTACCTGTCAAGCCGTCACGGGTCAGCGTTTGGCTAGTGAGTGCAGCCGTCCACAATTGGGGCTTCTCGACAAAAATTGCAGCTTTATTAATAGCCATTAGGCGAAGTAAAGATAAAGGTCAGAACCATATGTAAGCGCATAGGTAATCTCCACTGGCGCGGGAATCACCGGATCGATAATCGTGTCACTCAAGCGTCGATACGGCTCTAGTTCAGGGTCACGCCAGTTACGCACCCCCAACGCCAGCGCCAGGGCGTTAGTCTCGCGCATGTAGGCTTTTTGCCGCTTTTCAATCGATTCAGTTTGATAGTTTACATCAGTGCGATTCACGTCGCCTAGCAGAATGCGGGTACTACTAATCCCCGTGCTTTGAGCGTCTGTCTCTGCTTCCGTTTCCGTCCGATCGCAGCGGTTCAGCCGATCGACAATTTTGCTCACCGTGTAGGTATCCGCAATGCGAGTCATGCGGACTTCCATCAGTGAGCGATCGCCCGTTGGCACTGACTCGTTATAAGCCAGATGATAACGGGCGCGAGACTTGTCAGTAGCACTCAGGCTAGACATTAGGGATTGATGCTAGGGTCTTTGCCGCGCTTTGCTTTGAGTTGAGTGGTGGGCAGCGCCACGGTCGCAGGTTCGCCGCCAGGGATTTGCACCTGCTGAGGCATCACCACGCCTTCACCATCAATCTGATAGCCAATCACGTCATCACCACCCGGGGTCTTGAGTTCCGACGCTTCTACCAAGCGCCCTCTAAAGATGACTTGCATTTAAATAGCACCAGCAACAACACCAGCCGCAATGTAGGCTTGAGCGCGTGTACGCATCGCATCGCCCGCTTTAATCGGCAGCTTACGCCGGACGAAAACCACTTCGCAATCGACGTAAACAACGCCAGCCGCAGCCGCCAACGTGCCAGCCGCAGCGTTGGCACCATCAGTACTGAACAGCGCCAAAGTCGTAGCAGCGGTGATCGCCGCCAGCGTACCCGGCACCGATGCAGAACGAATTGCTTCAGCGGCATAGGCAAACGGAGTCGCGCCAGAAACCGCACTACTTGCAGACGTGCCACCAGCCGCAGTGGTTGCGAGCGGAGCCAGCTTCAACACACGGCTGGCAGCATCAGCGACTAGACCCGCAGGCAGGTTAAAGGAACAATACGCCAAATACGACGGATCGGCGGCTGAAGCAGGCACTGTGAAAGGGTTGCCGTCAGTGTCTAAAATTGCCCAGCTTGCAGCGCCTGTGGTCGTAATCGCAGCCACGCCATAAAGCGCAAAGCCAGTAAAGCCAGGATCAAGATGTTCCACGCCCGATCGCATCACGGCGCGGTTGTCTGTAGCATTTCCAAATAGAGGCATAGGAGTGGGGAGTGGGGAGTAGGGAGTAGGCTTCGACGTGAGCGCTCAGCCGAACGGGAGTAAAAAAGCTGTCAGCCAAATTTGACAGCCAAAGGGATCAGGTCACGGCCGCAAAGGTTCTGGCTTCAACGCAGCAACCGCTCGAATCGTCGTCATCGAGGAGATAGACCACATCGCCCCACCAGCTCCAGATGAAGTGGAAGTGACGGTTGAAATCTGTTTGACTATCTACTTCCACAATGGGACCGCGCCCACCGCTACCAATGCCGATCGCGTTGGGTCCGGTGAAGATGCCTAAGAAGGCAGTCAAACCGTTTACGGTACGCGTCGGTAGGTTGTTGGTAGGGAATAAGGTGAAGCCTTGATACACGATCGGCGGTAGTTCCATCCCGCCCGCAGGCATCGGCATACCAGTAATAGCAGTACTAATGGATTGCGGACCGAACCCTTGATAGGTTTGAGTGACAGGCATCGTGCCGCCCTGGATAGTGGCATTAGCAAAGTTCTTAAAATCGGTATCGGTCAGGAGATGCGCCAACATCTCTTCTGAGATCGCGCCGTGATAAGTGCCGTCCTGGAAGCGTGGCGTGTTCCGCTTCGCAAGCTGGAATTTGATCGCCATGAGGTCATTACTGGTGAACTTGTCCGTAGTCAGCGTGTTCCCATCGGTCTTAGCCGAGGGGTTGCGCTTGACGGTGGTGTTCATCGCCTCAAGATAATGAATCCGGTCAAACCAGCGTTGGAAGTCATCTGCCAGGTTTGCCGATCCCACACTTTCATGGAATTTTTGAAGACCATACTGCCACAACATCTGCCGTGCATACAGCATGTCTTCTTTCGTCAGATGCAGCGTAGACGGGTTGCCCGCCGCGTCCGATGGTCCGGAATGCTCAAAAATGCTAATCGTCTTGGTGCTTTTCGCCAGCCCTTCAGCGTTAGCCGTGCCAATAATTTGGGTTTTGTCACGACGACGAGCCGACTTAGTTAAGCCCTTTTCACCCCAAGGCTTAAAGCGATCCAACTGTACTTGCTTTGTCCGCACGGCTGCATAGTCATGCACTGTAGGCGGTTGGAACACCTTCATCGCGGGGTATGCAGGCGCGAACCGCATCAGATTGCGTCCTAAAACGCCAGGTACCGCATCATCCAAGAAAATTGCCATGTTAGAAGGTAGTTAAGGAGTAAAGTGGGTTTTCTTGGTTGGGTGATTCGGACGGTTTAGAAGTCGCCTTGGATGAGCGTTCCTGCCAGTTCCCGCCAAGCACTATCAGGGATGGAATCCCACATCTGATAGGCAGCAGGCAAATTATCAACGGGATAGCCCATCGCAGTGGCTTGTTTAATCTGGTTGTAGTAGCCCTCTAAGGTCGTAGGCTGCTGCTGCTGACCAGGCGCACCACCGGGAAACGTCTGACGCTCAGCAGTGGGTTGATTGTTAACGTTAGTGTTCCCGTTCTGGTTGCCGTCAAACGCCTCTAAGAATTGAGCACGTTGCGCCGGATCGCTGAGGACTTGTAAAAGCTGTTGCTGCTGGTCTTGCATGGTGACATACTCACGGTTTAGGCTCACAAGGTCTAACCCCTGATCGCGCAGGAAGTTTTCATCAGTCGGAAAGCCCTGCTCGTCCACAGTGTTAGAAAAGGGAGCGGACGGCGTTGAGGATGGGGGAGCGGGTGAGGTCGAGGAAGCCGCCGCTCTTGGGGTTGGCTGACTGGCTGACGGTGCTGTTTGGGGTTGGGAGCCGAAGAGGTTCCCTAAGATCTGCTGACTCCATGCTGTCCAACTGTTGCCCCCCGACTGGCTGCTGGATTCGGGCGACGGTGTTGAGGGCGGCGACGAGGGCACTGCTGCGATCGGCATTACCGGGGCTGTCATTGTTGGGTTGGGCGTTAAATTGCTGTCCATAGTTCAGATTGTTCGTAATAAAGGGCAAAAGCGAAGCGCCGAGCGGTTGACCTGTGGCTGGATCGGTCTGTGTTAAACCCGTGAGCGGGTCGAGCGTTTGGTTAAGCTGCTGGAGCATACCAATGGCGGTTGAGAGGTAGTCACTGGGGAAACCGCCATCGCCTACCATTGCATCCAGTTCACTATCAGATTTCCCAGGAAAGACGTATTTCAACGCCTCTTTAGCGCTGACCCCGACGAATTTCATCAGGTTACGAGCGCTGATCGTGCGAAGGTTGATTTCATTGGTGGACTCCACGAACACCGGAGCCGCCCGCCAATTCACTGTTCGATCGCCCAGGTCAGGCAACCCCATGCCCCCCAGTGAGGCAGCGTTCAGCATTTCTTCAGCGAAAATTGCCATCTCCATGATTTCGCACAGCCCCAGCGTGTAAAGCGCTTCTTGCTTTTCCGCAGCGGAGGCTTGCACTTTGCCGTAGACGAGATTCGTTTCCGCGGCAGTTTCAATGCCACCTTCATACACACCGCCGAGGCTTTCGCGGAGTTGCTGTTCGTAGCGGTTGGCATAGCTCAGTAAGTCTCCAGGCACCGCGTTAATCTGCAACTGCTGGAACAGCTCACCGTCATCGATGCCGCCAATGACGCGCTTAATTTTCCGCTGACTGCGACGACGACGCGGTGTAACACCGGAGCCAGCCGGACTGAAGCCCGACGCATGAGCCACGCCGCCAGCGTACAAATCGTCCCCGATCGCCTCAGTCACCTCTGAGGCTTCTCTAGTGGTCAATAACGGACTACGGCAGTAAAAATCCAGGTTGTCGATGATCGCCGCCGTCATGTCGTCATGCGCTTCAATCCGCCCACCGATTTCTTCAAAGTCGCTTACCCCTTCTTTATCGCTTGCGGGGCATGGGTTCAGGACTTCCACGCAGGGAATGAAACCGAGAGAGTTCGCAATCGGCGCGGTGACTTCGTTGGTCTGGTAAACGCTGTCAAGGTCTGGTTTCGCCTTGCCTTCCTGCTTCTCAATGATGTCTTTAGTCAGGCGCAGCTTCACCCAGCGCTCTTGGGTCTGTCCGGATGCCTGACGCTGCTTGTAGCTGTAAATGATGGTGACGCTTTCCAAGTCGCCATTCGCGTCATAGTCAGCACGGTATTGGTCGCAGGGATAATCTTGAATGCGGTAGCCATCAGCCACCGGACGCAGATACAGCAGCAGCTTCCCACCCTTAATCATGCGGACGAGCATCCCCTTCAGGCGCGTCTTCAGGCGGTTTTTTCGCACTAGGCGATCGAGGAATGTCTTACGCATCCCCTCACTATCGGTTTGTGCCACAAATTCCACGCCACCCGCGCGCGCGAACGTGATCATCTGTTGCAGATGGTTGTGGACGACGAGGCTTTCGCCCTGACCCGCTAGAATTTCTGGGAGTGTTGCCATCTCCCCAGAATGCCCAGACCACATCAACCAAGCACAAACCCCAGAACAGACGAGTTCACCTTACTGTGTAAACTCATTGGTACTCGCGTGTGGCAGCAAGCCTCTAACCCCCTTTGGTATGAGCCGCACAGCGAAGGTTATGCGGCAAAAATGTTGCAAAACTGGACGGTAGAGTATGTGGAGTACATCAACAGCGGCGTGGTGTACCGCGTGATTCGGAGCAATCATGTCCGAGCCTATCGGTTGGAGTGAGCAGTGTTACGCGGTCGTTTTGGGCAGCGAAATTTGGGCTTCCTCTCGATATGTCTCTCTGTATTGGGTGTACTTACCCCAAAAAACCTTTCTTTGAGCCTGTCTGTGTGTCTGCCTGCTCTGCCTGCTGTCCTAAAGCCTACGATCGCACCCCATCTGCTTGCCCCCATCCAACACTGGATCAACAGGTGGCAATTTGACCATCAACACCGCCAACGTCTCCAACGCCGCCAACACGCCTGCGTAGACGACGTTGGGCGTTACCCTACGGGTCGGGCTATCCGCTAAATTCCGGTCAGGAAGCACTGAGAGGCTGTAAACCCGCCGCGTTCTTCTCCGGCGATCACGGCAGGTTAACAGACTCTAGGCGCTCCCTTCCCTGCATACCGCTCCTATCCCTAACGCATTGACAACTCCCACGGCTAAAGCCAGTGGGATTCTTTCGGACAAGAAGTAGAACGCTCGTTTGAATGGCGCTCGTTCCAGGATGGAAGCGCCGACTAATGCCGATGCCTCAAACATCAACCAGCGCGAAGCAAGAGACTGCTCATCATCGCTCATCATCAGACCGAAGTGAGAGGGCGACGCGATCGCCGTTGTAGTCTACTGATTGCCAGCTCACAACCATCTGCCAAATCATCGTGTTCGATATCCAGGCGTAGGAGTTGTGAAATCAGACGACCACACGACTTAGCGCGATTGAAGCGAACGACATTGTTCTCAAACACCCCACTAATGCCCTCTAGCCTACTGTCTTTATCGCCTTTGGGTGTGACCATCTCGCACACAAAATTACTCAGGCGGCGGCGTTTCATCTCTACCTTCCAGTCACCCTCGAACGAACTTTGATAAGCCACTTTTTCTACGACCACGCGGAAATTGCCGTATTGCTGACGCAGTTCGCAGATCCGTTTGATCTTCGGCAGGTTGCCGACTGCGCGGAACTCAACCACATCCACCACATAAAACAGTTCACCCTTACGCCCAACGAGTACCAGCGCCGTATAGTCAGCACGTTGCTTCTCAGAAGCAGCCAGGTCAACCCCTAGCACCAACTCATCAAAGCTTGAAGGTAAATCATCCTGGTGAATCCATTCCGGCTTGATGATGGCGGTGGCATCATTGTCAGGCAAGCGGTTCTGGTATTGAAAACAGAAGATTAGTGGTTTCTTATCCCGAATCTTTTGCAGGCTCTCCAACGCAAACCGCGCCGCCCAGTACGATCGCTCATTGCCCTTGCCATCGTCCTCAATCGCGCCCTGTTGTATAACCTGCCAGCCGTTCTCTACCGTAAACTCAGTCGCGTGGATGTCGTCACGGCGGAACCGCGTACCAATGCTCACCACCCGACCCCCAGGGATTAAGGTTGGCTCCAGCACCTCACCCCAGTTGCACACCATTTTCTCCCGCACGTCAGGGTTAGCGATCGCAGCACTACTCTTAATCAAGTCATCACAGATAATCAGCGACGCACGGCGAGACGTAATCGCGCCGCAAACGCCCACCGCGTAGAACGTGTAGTCGCTGTCGAGTGCTGTAACTCCCGCGTATGCTTTATCAATTTCCCAATCCCGATCAGACCATCTCGATCCCGGTCGAATGTGTGGGAACACCTGCTGATAAGCTTTACTCGCCACAATCCGCTTAATCATGCGGCTCTGCTTCAGCGCTACCGATTCGCTGTAGCCAACGTAAATAATTTGAATGTGGGGATTGAGTCCGATCGCAAACGCAGCGTAGAGCGCCAGCCACGTACTCTTAGCCGAACCACGCGGAGCCAGAATGCTCAAGTAGCCGCCTGCAATGCCGTGTAACTCGGTCGAATCGCCACCAGTGACGAGATGCGGAAACCAGCTTTTGTGATGCACTGCTGGTACCTTCTTCACCACATACGCACCGAACGCGCCCAGGTCTTGACGTGCCAAAAGCGCATCAGGCGACGCAGGTGCAAGCTCGGTTTTCTGGTTTTTAGCGCGATATTTGGCGCGTGAGGCAGTGCGAACGGGCATAAGTCAGAAGTTCTAGAAGTTCTAGCCTGTACTGCGTTCAGCGTCTTTGGCTACCGTTAAGACACCGGAATCAGCCATTCACCTCTTGCTCCAATTGCCCGATCGCCGCCTCACAGAAGTCCGCAATATTGTTTGCCTGTGGGCTATCCTCAGCCAAATGTCGTAGGATTTCTGCCAGCCGATAGCCCCCGGCAAGCTCCAACGCTTTACGGTCGCGCGTCACTTTAAAGTCTTGCAGCACCCGCGCACACGTCCGCATTTCTTTCAGCAGGTTTGCCACCGTCATCAACAAATCGCCCGCGCTGGCACTCGCTAACCGTGATTCAGTGCAGTGCTGCATGAGAACGTCGGTGAGGTTCACGCAAATACTCATGCTCATCTGCAACGCGCTGTAAGGCTCCACGCCCGTATACGCCAGCGTCAAAGCATTGATAATCTTCGCTTGTTCACCCACCGGGTAAGACGCGGTGTACCATGCCTGCACCGCACTGTGGGAGACGATGTGCCCCAACTCCCTCAAACGTCCCTGGATGTCCCCATAGGTAGGATTGAACCGGCACAAATGGTCAAAACCAGCCAGGTCCTCAGCGCTCATCGCGCTACGTGCTTTATCAACATCAAACTGCGGACTTTTCTGTGCCATCACTCAAAACTCAAACTTTACTTACGCCAACTCCGATCGCGCCCCTGCCAAATTCAACTTCTGACCATTCCCCCCCGGCGTACTGCGAAACAACGCCAGCGCACGAGCAGCGGCATCTTGACGACGTTTCTCTTCCAGGTTGGAGGCATCAGTTTGCAGGTCTTTCTGACCCTGGATGCCAACGTTTTGCCGTTGCAACTGTGCCGCCAATTGTGCCGCATTGGTGCGCTCACCAGTTTGCAGGCGATCCGCCTGACTCGCACGATCAGCGCCAAGCCTGTCTGCCTGAAGCGTCCGCTGTACCACTGCACCTTCACGCTGTTGTCCTAGTGCAGCCGCTAAGCGCTGTGTCTGGAGGGCTTGATTACTACCTGCCGCCCCCTGCTGCTGTTCAAGTGCCGCCTTCAGTCGTGCTGCCTGCAACCCAGCAGGCGAATTGTCTACCCCTTGTCCTGACTTAGCAGCCGCGATCGCCTGCTGAAGCTTGAGGATTTGAAGCTGACCTTCAAGCTCGTTGCTCTTTGCCCCCGCAGCGGTCAAACCGCTGATCTGCGAAATCGTTGTCGTGCGCGGGCCACCAATTAACCCCGGACTGGCAAAACTGACCATGTTAGTAAATCCCTAGTGAACGATAGCGGGCAATGCGGGCTTTATCCTCGGTTGCCATGCTGTTAGCGGTGGACTTGTTCAGGTTCGCCGCAAACGAAGCCGCCGCTTTCGAGCCTTCAGACTCCGCTTTAGCTTGAGCGGCATCAGTGACGCTAGAGCTTTTGATACTGGCAACCTTGACGGTCGCGTCGGCTTTGTAAGCAGTACCCTGTAGCGCAATTTTGGCTGAATCAACTTTCGCACCCGCAGCCAGACCAGCAGCGCCCAGCGTGGCACCCGCTTTAATGCCTGCTACGTTGGCAGCGCCGGACTGCTTCACGCCTTCCTGAGCCACTTTGTAGCCACCAGTCACGCCAGCCGTGCGGACTTTGCCATCGGCGTTGATGGTCGCACTGTCTACCTTGCCTGTGTAGCCCACATTAGCCTTATAGACATCGCCTTGCAGTTTGCGCCCACTGGTGAGATCAGCCACCTGTAGTTTGCCCTGATTCTGCAAGCCAGTATTCGCTAACTTGTAACGCCCGGTCAGGTCGGTATGCTGCAACCGCCCCTTATTTTGCTCTTGAGTATTGGCAATTTTGTAGCGCCCTTGCAGGTCGGTGTTCTCTAACCGCCCCTGATTAGATTCCTGAGTGTTCGCAATTTTGTAACGCCCTTGCAGGTCGGTGTTTTGCAGCTTCGTTTGGTTGGTCTGTGTGGTCTGCCGTTCTTTGCTTTCCAGATTGCGATCGCCCTGTCCACCTTGGGCGGCGGTGTATGCCTCAGTAGCATCCTTCATCGCCTGATCTTTGCCTGATCGCGCCTCAGCGGAAACGTTTGGGTCAGCGTAGGCTCGATCCCGTTCAGCCGTAGCTTTCATCTGCTTAGCCAATGCCGCCGCCCGTTGTTCCGGTGGTGCAGCAGCACCATATTGAAGCCGAGCAACTCTAGCGGAAGTTTCGTCACTCTTACCGCTAGAAGCAGGCTTCTCATACTTCTTAGCATGATCCGATTCGATTAATTTCCCTGCCACGTCCTTAGCTCCCGTTTCTGTACCGACATCCCGCGCCGGACGATTATGTTTAGCTGTTTCTGTACCGTTGAGATAAACGGCTGAACCCACCGGGATGAGACGCTCTGCTGCCTGTTTATCCTTCTCGCCTTGAGCAAACACCGCGCCCGCATCGGCATAGCCCTGATCTTTGATTTGCTTGCCGATCATATGGTTGGTAAAACCAGGCTTGTTACCATGATCGGCAGTCTCTCTCGTATCAGCGCCCTGGAGACGAACGTTCTGGGTTTCATACTCCCTGGTGTCTTTGTTGAAAACCCGTATTTTATAGGTATCGCCGTCATCAATCTTCTGCACTTCCCCGCGTACATTCGTACCCGTGTCGTTGGTCACTGACTTAACCGAGCCGTCAGGCTGTCGCTGAAGCTTATAGTTTGCCGAAGCTTTCAACAGTTGGTCTGTTGCAGTAGACATGGCTTGATCGCCTGCTGCCTTGTTAGCGATCGTTCCCTTCCCACCCTGTAAACCTTCTTTGATATAGCCCACAGGGTCAGAGGTAAATTTAGCTACCGAGGCGGCAAACCCGCCGATCCCACCTTTTTGAATCGCTACCTCACGCCGTGCTGCTTCTGCGATTCTGGCATCCTTCCCAATGTTGGTAATGGCATCAAACGCACTACTCGCACCGATCGCACCCAGACCACCACCAATCACCAAACCAATCCCTTTAGCGATCGGGTTATTCGGTGCAAGTTTGGCACCCAGAAGCCCGCCCTTAAACCCACCCTCGATCCCTATGGCTGTGCCAAGAGCCGCTTGAGAGGCTGATTCACCTTTCTGCAAACGCTGATAAAAATCATAGCCAGACAACGCCGAACCTAACGCTTTACCAGCAAACGGGCGAATTTGGGGATTAAAGACTGCGCCAACTGCCGTTGTAGCGCCCACCGAAGCAACAGCGGCAGGGGTATTAACGCTAATACCCCCTAACCGGACTTCAGGACCATTGATGCCTTTAGCTGTACCTTTCACCAGTCCCAAGCCACCCACATCGAAGCTGCTTTCTGGCATAGCACCACGCCCACCGCCGCCCTTCAGGTATTGAGCGTAATAATCGTATTGCTCTTTACTAACACCGGGACGTTCTTGCTTAAACTGCTCATAGGGAAGCAGATTCCCACTTCTACCGATGACGTAGCGCCCCACCAGTTCTTTTGCACCAAACAAGCCGCCTAAACCGTTATCAGTCTGTCGTTTGTCGGCATCATTGACCGGGAACGCCGCCGAGAACCCTTTGGGTCGAAAGGCTTGACCAGGGTTGGTAAGGTCAAACTGCCCCCCTGCTTGACCAAGAGCATAAACGGCGGCTGTACCTGCTAAAGCGGCACCGACTTTACTCTCCCCTGCCACTTTGCCGCCCACACCATGCGCGATCGCATAGACATTATTCCAACGCCAATACTTTTGACGACTGGCATCACTCGCTAAGTCACCGCCCAGGCGACCGATCGCAAATTGCATGCGTTGACGCAGGTTCATCCCCTCGGTTAGTTCTGGGGTACGTTGGAAAAAGCTTTGCGGTTGAGTGTTGTCTGCTGTACCAACCGAAGCCGTAAACCCTTGCTGAAAAAATGATTGTGCTTTGGCAGACGACGACGCAGGCACCGGAGCAGGCGTATGCTGATGCGTGGGAAAGCTTGGTCCGACCAGCGGCGGCAATGGCTTTCCTTTCAAGGTCAACATCTCCCCAGTCTTTGGATCAGCAGCAACATTCCAGGGTAAACCCGTTTGCTGTGGCGTTTGGAGCTTATAGCCCATCGCTTTAGTGGCAGAGTCCAGACCAGGCGGACGGCTCAAACCACTCGAAACGTTGCTATCGCCTGCAAAACCTTGACCTTTTGCCAGCCCCATATTGATCTGTAGATCGCGTGTCAGTGCATACTGTGGCGGCTGTCCAGTACGGCTAGGTTGATTGACGGCAAAGCTGTCTGTTGTAAACCCTGCTTCCCCTAAAACCTGTGTGGACGACGGCGACGGCGGCAGGTTGCGAGGTGATCCTTTCATCTGTGCCGACTGCTGCATGGTGCCGCTGTAGACTGCACCGCCGCCCCGATTGTTGAACAGGGTATCGCCAATGCCTCTAATCCGTTGTAACTGCGGCTGTAATCCCGCTCGTTGTACTTCTGATTGAAAGACTTCGCGGCTGTAAATGCCCTTCTTCATAAAGTCGAGCATCGATCCCAGCTTGACCAAAGCTGGATGAGACGGTTTGATCGGCGTTGGGTTGTTGCCCACACCGACGTATTCACCGCGATTGCCCAGCGTCGTCAGTTGCTTGTCAGTCAGCAGCTTTTCGCCTACCTTGCGTTGGAGCGCGGCGATCGCTTTGGGGATTTTGGCAGGACTAGGAGGATCAACGGGCGTAGGCACTCCTACGGAAGGAATGGCAGGTTGCTTGTTGCCACGCAGTCCCATGCCGACGTTATCGCCACTGGTGCCCGTTGTGGTTAGAAGCTTGTTGAGGTTGCGATCGCTCGATAGGGTTAAAGCGCCTGCTTTGGGTGGATCACCAGCGCGGCGCATGGTGAAGGAATCATCAGCCATTTTTGGCGCTTGATAACCTTCCTCAACCAGGTGAACCACCGTCTTGCCATTAGGGGTGGACTCGTTATGAACGACATTAAGCTTCACACCAGGTTTAAAGAGTGCTTCTTGTTCACCAGCCATAAGAGAGCTAAAAGCCGATATATTTCGGGCAGAATGACCCTTGATCTTGAGCGTCACAACATTGTCAGGGTTAAGCAAACCCAAGAAGCCCTCACCGTGTTGCATGTTCGAGGACATAAAAGCCGGATCTGAAAAAACATCACCCGGCTTTAGCCCTTTTAAATGAGCGCGAAAGGCAGGCGTAACAGCGAGATCACCCTTCAAGCCAACATTAACATCACGATGAAACTCACCACTTGTAGGGGGTAAAGCATCAAGCGCGTCTGTCAATCGTTTGATACCTGTTTTTGTCGCTTCAGGATCAGGAACCTCGAAACCTCTCAAATACCGATTCATACCAGCAGGGGAAGCGGTGTAACTGGTTAGAGGCTCACCATGATTTTTAGCCGTAGTCGTCAAATCACGAAAAAAAGTAAATTTCGGCTTGCCGCTACCATCAAGCGGCAAAGGTGGACGCTGATCAATGACCGCTTGCCACCGCTTTCGAGCAGCATCCTCTCTAGCGTCTATGATTGACTGATCTTCCCAGGCCGGTTCTTTGTTTTTGTAAGCAGCAATACCACCAACGATCGCGGCACCTGTCGCAGCAGCGGCACCCAAATTGAGAGGCGTAAAAGGCGAAGCCCCCAAAGCTGTTTGTGATGATGTTCCAGTACCAGCAGGCGGCAACGATGCCGGACGTTGTGGGTTTGGCGGCAGCGATCGCGCCCGCTTGCCAGCCATCGCTGACTCTACCGCGTCGTAGTCGAACGCAGGCGCGGTCTTTGCTTTGGCTACTTTGGCAGTGTTGACTGGGTTGGCTACACGAGGCTTGGGCATACTTCAGGCGGCGATTGGGGTCGAGAAATTTGGGCTGTCTCTCGATAGCATTCCCGTATTGCTGCTGAGTCACCCCAAAAAACCTTTTGGGCAGTCTATGTGTACTGTCTCTTTGCCTGCTGCCATGCCTGACGTACTCACGGCTGAAGACTACGCTGTCCTCTCTGCACACCAGCATGAGCGCTTACGATCGCACTACCCTGCTGAACTCCAAGACGCGGTACTACTGACCCGCCACGATGAGACGTTGGTCATTGCGTGTGATTGGGAAACGATCGCACTGTTAAACGACAACTGGGATTGCTTTGCTGACTTTGCCTACACGACTACAGGGTGTGGCAGTACCACGTTCTATGTCGATGGTGTGGCTGTGTTAACCCAAACACGCCCAGGGCTGAGCGACAGTCGAACGCCGACGATACAATTACAGCAAAACATGAAGAAGGACAAGACGATGGTAGCAACAGCAGAACGACGACGGACGGCAAAGGTCACACCCCAGCAAGCAGCAGCCATTGAAACGATGCAAGCAGCAGCAGCAGCGGTCATTGCAGCTACGCCCACGCGGTCGATCGCCGATGTAGTACGAGAATTAACCGACCTCATTGCAAACCAGGCGATCGCTAAGGTTGAAGCTCGGAGCCTCACACTCAACCCCATCACAGCGTCGCTGTCGTCTACCCCAGGCTTCGACGTTGAACCCATCCTTGAAGCAGTAGAGACAATGCCCACCAAGCTGCCTACAGTCAGGCTCAAAGGCATCTTTACGCCCACTAAGAGCAACTGGACGCAAGCCGCCAGGCGCTACCTGAAAGCGGTCGATCCCACAGGCGATGCTGCTAAGGCGCTCAAGGAAATTGTCAGCCGATCGCCCAGCGGTTTGGCGCACCTTGAGCGGGCAATCAGAGAGTATCCCCCGGCTGACCAGGAGCAAGCACGGGCGCGACTCTATCAGGGCTTTATGAAGGTTGCAGACTCACGCAACGAACAAAGCGAAACAACGGCATCATAGAAACTTGGAAAGACTCTGCTTTTAGCGGGCGACGTAGTACATGGCTATGTCGCCGCTTTTTTAGGCAGGAAACGGCGCACGGGCTTGCAGCCGAACGTTGTTAGCCTGATACAGCAAAGCTTGCTTCCACGTCGTGAGTGTAAGCGGCAGCTCAAAAGCAAGTTGTTCCATTGCAGTCGCCCAGGTGAGGCAAAGGGTCACGTCCAAAGTCTCTGGTAGTTGTGTTTTCAGTTGAGCGATCGCGTCAATGATCGAGGACGACTCTGCCTGGTGCAATACCTGTGAAAGCTGAAGCTTAGCCGCCACAATCAGCGCCGGGTCGAGGGGTTTAGAAGGAGTCGTATAGGTCATACAGAAGGAGTCGTATAGGTCATACAGGCACCGAGCGAGGGGTTTCTTTGGACTTAAGGTACAGCGCAGCGATACCAATCGCGATCGAAGTAAACGTACTGCTCCATTGCTTCTTGTCTTCACTGTTACCGCCCGACCAGCCAAACGCCAGCACGATCACCGCAATCGCGACAAGTAGCAGCACCACCACGCGGTTTAACCGTTTCTCAGCCGTGAGTAAACGTTGTTCTTGCTGTCGATCGCGGTCATCTTGCGTCCGATCCAACACTTCACGGTGCGCTAGTTGAGTGCCCAGCAAGCCGATCTGAAGCTGTAGCGCGTCCATTTGCCCGCCCATCGTCGCCACCTGTTCTTGCAGCACTGAAAGTAAATCTTGTCCTGTATAGGTGTCTCTGCCATACTCCACCACCGCCAGGTCAGTCATATGCAGAGTGACCTTAGCGATCCCATGCTTGAACAGCGTCAGCTCTAGCCCCGGCACCAGAGCGATCGGCGTTTCGAGTTTTTCGCCATGACAGTAAATACCATTCGTAGAAAGTCCATCGGCACCACCGTCTTTGAGTCGAATCTCGCCTTGCTCAAAGGTAATCGTTGCCTGCACTTTCGAAATCCCTAGCGCCAGGTTGCCCAGCGTCATCCCGATTTTGTAGGTGCAAAGGTCCGAGCGACCAATCGTGATCGGTGTGCCAGGGTTAATCAGTTCCAGGAAGCGACGATCGCGCTCTGTGGTGCCTGTGTATTCGCGCAAGGTAGCCAGCATGAAAACAAGGGGAGTAGGAAGTCTCTGCTTAGAATGCCCAACTGTGACAAGGATCAGACGGCGTAGTAGACGACGTTGGGCGTTACCCTACGGGTCGGGCTATCCGCTAAATTCCGGTCAGGAAGCACTGAGAGGCTGTAAACCCGCCGCGTTCTTCTCCGGCGATCACGGCAGGTTAACAGACTCTAGGCG
>Ga0335397_10003838_pt1 | contig 20005 bp, 19 predicted proteins | sample MAT04_FD_205740 | JGI IMG/M metagenome (GOLD analysis project Ga0335397, IMG submission 205740) | Freshwater microbial communities from Lake Fryxell liftoff mats and glacier meltwater in Antarctica - MAT-04 (spades assembly) (version 2) ... | reverse complement strand
TTAGTGAGCCTTTTCCTCTTTCCGTTCAACACATTTCAATTGCTATCCATGCACCGAGAGGCGGTTTGCAACCTTCGCTTACACAACGATTGCGATGGACCTACCATCATCTTTTATAGAACATTGACAAATCGATACGAGGGATTTATCATTCACAGCACACCCTGTCGAAGGGACAATAAAAAACCTTGCAGCGGAGAGCCCGACCGAGGAATCGGACACGCCCAAATGCATTCAATGTAATGCTATATGACTATAAATTTTTCCTTTTTCTTATTTTTCCCATACAGAAATAACGTCAGGAAGAATATAAAAAAGACCGTTCCTGCCTGTACCTCCAACATATCATCTGTCAGAATATTAAAAGTGATTAACGGAATGAGCCACCACGCCAGGCTGTTTCCTCTCCGGTAAAAAATTCGTCCGCTGATATATAAAATAAACATAAGAAGCAAGACCCCAACAATCCCAACATCCAGCCAGGTATGAAACACCTGATTATGTGTATGCATATTCGCCGTGGCCAGGTTGGTATAACCATCTTCCATTAATGTTCGTTTTAATAAAAGATTAGATTCTCCGGTTCCATAGCCTTTCAGCCAGTTTGCTTTTATAAGATCCCATTCATGTTCCCAGGCGATAATACGGCTTCCGGTGGAATTATGCAGACCGGTTTGTTTGTCCATGGTCCCAGTATCAGAGAACGTTTCAAGAATGCGATGTTTGATCGTCGGGATTGAAACTGCAATAGCCAAACAAAATAACAACGAGGCGACAAATGCAATTCCTCTATACCCTTTTTTTGAAAAAAATCCTGCCAATAACCATAACACATAGACCGAAAAACAGGCCATAAACAGGATCGCGGTTTTTGATATAAGAAGTAGTAAAGCAACCGACATGAATAGCATTATAAACGGCAACCAAATTTGTATTTGCTTATTCAGATGCCTATTTTCCCTCCATTCAAAAACACACCACACCAAGGCGAAGGCAAAATAGTTGGAATAATAACCGGGATGCATGATGCCTTCCGAAATATTCATACGATTGAGAATAACCGCTAGCCCGGACTGATGGAAATGAGCGAACGAATAAGCTGTTGCATAGAAAAAAGAAAGGCAACAGGATATGGTAAAATACAACATCAATCGTCGTGTGTTGGTTGCAACAAGATAATTTTCTGTAGAGAAGATCAGAGGCAATATGAGGAAGGAAAGTTTCACTTCTACGCTTTGTAATCCTCCCATCGGATCTGGGCTCCATAATAAGCCTAGCAGATGCATAAAAAAGAAACCCCAAAGAAGCAGGCCAATGAGACCAATTTCGTCAAAAAGGGATCGTACTTTTTTCAGAAGATCTTTATCTATTAACCAATGCAAACTCAATAAAGCAACCCCGATCGAATTCAGCCGTACATTCCATGGAAATGAAACTGCTGTTAGAACAACCAGTAAAAACCAAATGGTGGCTCTGTTGTATTCACGGAAATTGAGCATGTAGCGGCGAAGATAAACAACCAAGCGCGTATCTTTGTCCACATGCTATTAGAAATACACCCTAAGAATCCTGATGAACGTAAGATCAAACAGGTACTGGAATGTCTCCGCAAAGGAGGTATCATCATCTATCCTACGGATACCATTTATGGGTTAGGTTGCAGTATCGAACATCCAGAAGCGATCAATAGGATCTGTAAAATAAAAATGATACAACCCGAGAAAGCGTTACTCTCTTTCATCTGTTCAGACCTGAGTCATTTAAGTGAATACACTAAAGCAATTGATACCCCAACCTACAGATTTTTAAAACAATATTTACCAGGGCCGTTCACATTCATTCTGCCTGCGAGTAAGAAAACCCCTAAGCTTCTTCGTACAAAAAAAGAAACGGTCGGGATTCGTGTTCCTGATAATGAGATCTGCCGGGTACTTATTCATGAACTGGGGCATCCTATTCTTAGCACATCACTTCCTTATGATGATGAGATCCCATATACCGACCCGGACATGATTTATGAGAAATTTGGTCATCTGGTCGATATTGTAATCGACGGCGGGCCGGGAGGTATTGTCGCCTCTACCATTGTCGATTGCACCAAAAACCCACCAGAAATGATACGGAAAGGAGCGGGGGAGTTGGAATGAGGCAATGAGACAATGGAATGCAGGAATACAAATTGGCTGATATGATAATGGGCTAATGAGCTGATGAATGATGGAACAATTTCGATTGTCATCGAAGCAGACAATGGAATGCAGGAATGCAAATTGGCTGATAAGCTAATGAGCTGATGGGCTAGTAAATGATGGAACAATTTCGATTGTCATCGAAGCAGACGATTTGTCATTGAGGGAATCCGTTCAATCTACAATTTTCAATTTTCAATTTTCCATTCTTACCCCCTTATCCCTTCTTTCTTACGCCTTGCCCCCCTCACACATCTCCAATCTCTAATCTCACATCTCATATCTCGTATCTCAATAATAACTTCCTTATCTTCGCCGCGCTATGTTAGATAAGTTAGAAGCCATCAAAGGCCGTTTCGATAATATTGGAGTGTCGCTCACCAATCCCGAGATCGTAAGTGATCAGAAGCGTTTTTCTCAGTTAAGTAAAGAATATCGTAAACTCGAGAAGATCGTAGATGTGTACAAGCAATATAAAAACTGTCTTGATAATATTGCCTTTGGAAAAGAGGTTCTTGAATCGGAAAATGATGAGGAAGTTCGATCCATGGCCAAGGAAGAACTGACATCCACTGAGGCTCAGAAAGACGAACTGGAAGATCGTATCCGACAGTTGCTGATACCAAAAGATCCACAGGATGAGAAAGATGTTGTGATGGAGATCCGTGCAGGAACCGGGGGCGACGAGGCCAGTTTGTTTGCCGGCGATCTGATGAGAATGTATATGAAGTATGCTGATGCAAAAGGCTGGAAAGTAGCGCTCATCGATGAGAGCGAAGGCACCGCAGGAGGGTATAAAGAAGTCATACTGGAAATTATTGGCGAAGATGTGTATGGCACCCTCAAATATGAAAGTGGTGTTCATCGTGTGCAACGCGTACCAAATACAGAAGCGAGTGGACGTGTCCATACATCCGCAGCAACCGTAGCCGTGATGCCCGAAGCCGACGAAATTGATTTTGAACTGAAAGATTCTGACCTTAAAATGGAAACTGCCCGAAGTGGTGGTGCCGGTGGACAGAATGTAAATAAGGTGGAAACCAAGGTGATCTTAACCCACGTTCCTACCGGTACCGTTATTACTTGCCAAACAGAACGGACCCAACTAGGGAACCGCGACAAAGCAACAACCATGATGCGTACCAAGTTATACGAAGAGGAAGTCCGTAAACATGAAGAAGCGATCTCGAATAGCAGAAAAACGCTTGTAAGCAGCGGCGACCGTTCGGCTAAAATCCGAACCTACAACTGGCCTCAGGGTCGTATCACAGATCACAGGATCAACAAGACCGTTTACTCGCTGGACAATTTCGTGAATGGCGATATCCAGGAAATGCTTGATTTATTACAATTCGCAGAAAATGCCGAGAAGATGAAGGCCGGGGAAATGGTGTAGGGGATGGAGCGAAGTTTTTTTATGCCCCCGTTGATCTCTTAAGCAACCTATGCTTTCTGCCGGGGACCCTGAACGACTGTAACGTTGCCTCATGAATGAGACGTTGCCCGGTAGGTCAGCTTCTTGTGGATGTTTTCCCTTTGTTTTAATTCATTGCTCAAAATTTCCATCCATGCAGTAATTATCGGAGGGAAAGACAATAAAGCGTTTGATAGCTTATCTTTAATCTCAGACCTCCATGGATTTATAATATGCTTCTTAAAATTACAAAAGCACTTTTCTCTTCACTTTTACTTTTAATCCTGTTTGTCACTTGTTCTACGTTTATTTATTTTGGAAATCAGGAAACACCGATTAGTAGAGTCAGATCGGAAAAAATAACTAGAAGTTTCCATCATGCAGACGTTCAATCACAAGAAGCCCCGCAAGAGGACTATCTACCACAAGAAGTAGAAAATAGTGACGACCAAAAACTGGCTCAGCAAGTAAAAGATGAGTTCTACTACATGGATGAATATGCCCGAAACACCCCCATGGAATATGAAAAAAATATTGATACGCTTGTACGTTATTTAATTGCCCAGGCAGCTACTGAAATAGAGAAAATAAGGGTCCTGTTTTCATGGATAGCAACTCACATAAAATATGATGCTGACGCATTTAATTCCGGAAACTACACGGACGATTCTGCTGAGAATATTCTATTCAAGAAGAAAGCTGTGTGTCAGGGTTACAGTAATTTATTATACGCTTTCTGTAAAAAAGCAGGTCTGCAAGCTGAAACTGTACCAGGATATTCCAAAGGATATGGCTATAAAGATGGTAAAAAATTTCACAATATTGATCATGCCTGGAATGCAATCAAAGTTAATAACAGGTGGGCATTATTTGATGTCACGTGGGCAAGTGGTTTTGGAATTAATAAGCGGGGTAAATTAGTAAGTACAATGGCTTTTGACCCCTCTGGTTTAATGTTAATCCAAAGGAATTTATTTTTACGCATCTGCCAAAAGATCCTGAATGGCAACTTACAGGCGATATCTTTAAACTTAGTCATTTTGAAGACCTTCCAAATCTTGGCGATTCATTTTTTAAACTATGCTTTAATACGGACAGTGTATATGAGGACGCAGTAAAAAATAAAATGAAAAATTTTGTTCAAACGTTTACAATTGAAATTCCGATACGTATGGTCAAAGCCCCTTATACCCAATATCCCAATAAGAAGGATACAATTAACTTCGTTTTGATGTCTGATTGGGCGCAAGATGTTATATTAAAGGATGGAAACAAATGGTTCAGTTTTTTTAAAGAAAGTAATACATTTAAACTTACTCATAAGATAACAGGGAAATACATAGATATTGCTGTCAGGTCTACAAGGACCGGAAAGAATTATTCCATACTGGCCAGATATAAAGTGAATAATTAATGGACGGGTTGCGAGAACCGGTTTATGTTTCCTGATTTTTGAAAGGGTGGGGCACTCACTCTCAACTTACAACTCGTATCGCCACAACTTATTTACCCCAATCCCTCACACATAATCCCCCTAGTTTCTCCTATCCACACCCCAATACAATTTTGTTTGCAACGTATTTAGAAAATTCTGTCCTTCAAGCCGGATGAGGTTAACCATAAAGGTTTCCTTTTTTACTGCCAGCGAAACATGGCAATCGATGGCTTCCGAACGCGCATCCAACGTACAGAGAAATTGCTCTGCCCTTCCTTCTACTTCAAACGAAATAATACTGCTGTCTGCAACGACCAATGGACGCACATTCAGATTATGCGGTGCTACGGGTGTGATCACAAAACTGTTTGCCTGCGGGAAAATGATAGGTCCACCGCAACTCAACGAATATCCGGTTGAACCCGTTGGTGTGGAAACGATCAAGCCATCCGCCCAATAGGTACAAAGAAATTCGCCGTTCAGGTAGGTATGTATTTTAATCAGCGACGAACTGTCTTTTCTATGAAGAGAGAACTCGTTCAGCGCATAGGGAGCACTGGAGAAAATTGGGATACTCGAATCGAGATGCATTAAGGTTCGCGGATCAAGAATATAATTTCCGGCAAGCAAGGAGATTACTGCAAACTCGATCTGATCGGCACTGGTACTTGCCAGAAATCCTAAACGTCCCAGATTGATACCGAGGATGGGAATATTCTTACATCCTACAAACAGCACGGTATCGAGCATGGTGCCATCTCCACCAAGACTAAAAAGAAATTTTGTTTTTGTGGGCAAGGCAATAGTTTCAGAAAAGGATTCATACCGCGCGGGCAGATCAATAACCTTCGCCAGTCGTATAGCCAAATCTTCATAGATGATAGCAGAGATTTTATGTCGTTCAAGGCTTTCAAACAGTTGAATGAAGAAAATCACATCTTCTTCCTCGAAGGCCCTGTTATAGATCGCAATATGCATAAGTTACTCTTTGTTACCGTGTAAAAATAATCCATTTTGTCGTAGGTGGTTAAAACTATATTCGATTCGGAACTTCGCATAATAGGAGACGACAATATCAATTCCGGCACCAAATCCGTTCAGGATTTTATTGTTGAGAAAACTACTTCCGGGTTGTTCTGTATAGACATAACCTACATCATCATAGACCTTCGCATAAAGACGAATAGGAATATACCGTATGAACTGAATTATATTCTGATGCAAAACTTTATCAATAATCTTGTGACGAAGATTGCCTCTCAGCAGGGCATAATGGCTTCCGTCAATCACATAATATTCATACCCGCGAATGTATTCATTCTTGAAACCAAGAGCTCGTCCGTACGCATAAGGCTGCCTTTGTGGAAAGGAAAGACGGCCCCTGAAAACGAAGGAAGAAGAAAGGAATTTTGTCAGTTTTTTATAATAGGATACCTCAGTTCGAATGCTCAACTGATTCAGGTCTTTGTCAATGCCGAGTCCGCGTTTTGAGATAGTTCCCTTAGCATCGATTCCATCTAAGGGATACACTCTCACATCGGTATTATTAAAACCAACTATATATTTTAGTTCAAGAAAATCGACCTTCTTTTTGCCACCAAGGTATTCGGGGTTTTTATCAAACAATGCATCTGTAATGGTGTAATTATTATAACTTAAACTAAATTCATGCACAAAGGCATAAGCAGGTCTGAAGGTGAAGGTGAGTTCTGTCTGAAAGTATTTATACGGATAATCTTCATTGTGATAAAAATCGATCTTGTTCTTTACCGTGCGAAAATTCACCTCCCTACCCGTCGAGTAAGTCGCGCTGATTCCAAGACCACGTTTAAGTTTATTATCGATAAAAGGGATCTTGTAGAAAATATCGAAGTATTTATTATAACCTGCCTGTGCAGTTCCGCCGATCCGCTCGTTACGGCCTCTGAAATTGACACGTGTCACTTGAATTCCAATATTTGTCCTGTCAAGACTATGATGTTGTTCTCTCCACCAGACATTAAAGTTTCGGTCGGCTAATGCAAATTCAGGTTTGGGGATCCAGTAAAAGATCTCAGTAACAGTGAACTCTACGTCTATTTGTTTCTCGTCGATAGGTATAATCGTGAAGTTTGCCGTAGAGAAAAGTTGCAGGTTGAGGATACGGCCTTGATTAAAATCCAATTCATCTTCAAGATCTGTACGTAGGATGCTGTCACCTGCGCGAATGGTCATTTCCCGTAAAATAATCTGTGGTTTTGTGATCTCGTTTCCTTTGAAGCGGATATCGCGTATAAAGAGCATCGTGCGTGCAGAATCCTTCCTTCTAGAGGCAATACCGGAAGCAGACAAACACACACAAAAGATGAATAGAAGCAAGAATGTAAACCGAAACAAGGAATCTTTTACCCGCAAAAGTAGGATGTTTTAAGTGACAATAATGCTATTTTTAAATTGTTAAGGATATGAGGAAGGTTAGCGTGACGGAGTTTCTTCCAACTCATAAATATCTAGTTGAGCAGCCCTTAATACATAGATCGAATTTCGTTCGATCCTTACCTGTAGGATACTTTCGGCTTCAGGCAGTTTGATCTTTTTTTCGGTGAATGAAAGCACATTATACGAATATAAAAACGGGGATTTGAAGTACACTAGGGATGTATTGAAGAACTGAAAATGATCTGTTTTGAAATGATAGGTAGTATTGTAAAAACCAAACTGGTCGAATTTCCTTATGCCTTCAGTGGTATCAGCAATATAAAGAGATCGGTCATCTTCCGACATGAAAGTAGGCATCTCCGGGTTTTCTCCCAGGTTTCTCAGATTCGTTGTCTGAAGAAGACTCAGTTGCTCATTTACTTTCAAAAGTGCTCCGAAAGCCTGGTCGTACAGCCAGATGCTACCGTCTGCGGAATTAGCGATGCAACTTACATTATTGAGTCCTATAGTGTTTAATCGCAGAATGGTTTTTTGTGTAAGTACATTATTCAGGATTACGATCTGGTTATAATCGGCAAAAAGCAATAATATACGCAATGGGTTTCCGGCATCGATCTGAGTAATATTTCCTTTCTTGATTTCATTAAAAATTCCTATACTATCGCCTTTGCTGTTAAGCCTGAGTAAGGTATTGTTTTCTTTTACAAGATAGATATTTCCCAAAGGGTCAGAAGAAAGCAGACGGGCTGTAACACGAACTGAGCGTACCAAACGAAGTGAGTCGGCTGCGTGACTTTGAAGCGTAAAAAAGAAAAGGAAAATATAGAGTGAGAAAACTTTCACATGGTTGGGAATATCCTAGTAAAGTGTAGAGTAGGCGCCGGTGCGTAAAAGTCTCCAGTCAAGTCCATCATTTTCGCTGATGTACAAGCCTTGATCTGTTGCGCAGAAATGATAATAACGTTCAACATCTGTTCTGTAAATCACTTTCTTGCCTGCCACAAAATGAACTTTTGCAAACCACGGAATTCCTTGTCCGGAAGGTACAAAATTGGTTCCTGAAAGATCAAGACGATACAATCCGCCACTATCTAAACCTGCAAAGAAAGAGTTGTTGATACTTAACGGCTGATTTCCAAAAAGGATCTTACGTTTTGTTGGTAATCCTGTGGTAGCTGTCCAGTTTACACCACCATCCATACTGTAATAAATTCCGGCAGGTCCGTTGAAATCAACCGCGAGCAGAACATTAAATTTATGGGTGATATACCAGGTTGTTGTATCGGGTGTTGCACTAGGCAATGGTGTTACAACATTAATTTTGGTCCATGCCCCACCAAATATTTTTTCATAAATTTCATCGGGATCCTTTAAGATATATAAATTCCCGTTCTCGGTTTGTGTGATTGAAGTTGGTGTGATTGCCGGACTTGATAAAGCCCAGTTGGTTTCAGGGAAGAAGGTTTCGCCATTATCAGTACTTTTCTCCAGACCTGTTTTCGAGCAGAGGTAAACTGCTTTGTCAGTAGCTGCATACAAGGCCTGATTTGGAAGATAGTATTTATAGAAAAGATCTTCAAAATCTCTCGGATGATCATTCGATTGCTGGAAAGCTTTGCCTTCGTTTCTGCTGAAATACAGATTTTCCTTTACATACAATAACATCGTATCTGCAACAACCACCTGCCTTACCGTTGAATGGTCGGTAGGAAATAGGGTATTGAAATAAAGTGCATCGTTGGTTTTGTGTAAGGTGCCGTAGTATCCGCCGACATACAGAATATAAGGCGTTTTAACGGTGCCTGAATTGTCTACCTGATTGTATTTCTTGCAACTTGGAACACTCAAGAGGAAAAGACCGGCCAATAAAACCTGAATAGTAACTTTCATGTTTACTCAATTAAGATTAAAATTAAATTAAAAAAGGATTAATGTTCTCGGTAACACTGAGAAGAGTCGGAAAGCATTATATTTACCCTGATTTTAGACGCTAATATACTATAAATCGTTAGACTTGAACATAAAAACCATAAAATACAGGACAATCTTACTTTTGAGAAGTAACTTGTTGATAGGAACACCCATTCACCACTCTTTAAAACAACTGAATATTTATGAAACTTTCTTTCCACGGAGCAGCCCAGATGGTAACCGGCTCTAAACACCTGATCGAACTTAATAACGGAAAAAAAATCCTCCTCGACTGCGGTATGTTCCAGGGAATGGGTCAACAAACAGGCGAGCTGAATGCTAACTTCGGTTTTGATGCGCAGGAAATCGATTACATGATCTTATCCCATGCTCATATCGATCATTCCGGGCTCTTACCTAAACTCGTAAAAGAAGGGTTTAAGGGAAGGATTTTCTGCACACCGGCCACGGCAGATCTGACTGAAGTATTGTTGCTGGATTCTGCTTTTATACAGGAAATGGATGTAAAATTTGTCAATAAGCGAAGAGCCGCGAAAGGGTTGCCATATGTCAAGGCCTTGTATTCTATCAGTGACGCCAATCAAGTCTTCCCGAAATTTGTAGAGGTTCCGTATCATGAGCAACATACGATCGAAGACGGCATTTCATTTCATTACACCGACACAGGTCATATCCTTGGAAGCGCGGCCATTCATCTCAAAATACATGAGAATGGCAAGGAGACTACTATTACATTCAGTGGTGATGTAGGCCGTTACCGGGATGTCATCCTCAAATCGCCTGAAACATTTCCACAGGCCGATTATATTATTATCGAAAGTACCTATGGAGATTCCCTGCATCAAGAATTTGAAGAGACCAATGAAGCGCTGCTAAATTTTATTACAGAAACATGCGTCCATAATAAAGGCAAACTTATTATTCCCGCTTTTAGCGTGGGAAGGACTCAGGAGATTCTATTTGCCCTGAACAAATTAGAAACGGAAGGAAGGCTCCCTGACCTTCCTTATTATGTTGATAGTCCTCTTTCTACCAAGACTACAGAAATCATTAAGAAACACAGTTATTTGTATAATAAAACTGTGATTGATCTGATGAAAACAGATAAGTATCCATTCGACTTCAAAGGACTGAAATTTATTACGGAAGCTTCTGAATCAAAATCGTTGAATGGACGAAAAGATCCCATGGTTATTATATCTGCATCAGGTATGGCAGAAGCGGGAAGGGTAAAACATCATATAGCAAATAACATTCACGATTCGGCCAATACCATTCTTATGGTTGGTTTTTGTGAATACAATTCCCTGGGGGCAAAACTGATGCGTGGTGAAAAGAAGGTAAGAATTTTTCAGGAAGAGTATGATGTCGTTGCACGTGTAGGAAGTATAAGAAGCATGAGTGCACATGGCGATTATGATGATCTGTGTCAGTTCCTTGCCTGCCAGAATCCGGCGGAGGTAAAACAACTATTTATTGTTCATGGAGAACATGAAGTTCAACTTGAGTTTCAAAGGCGGTTGTTAAAGAAGGGTTTCCGCGATGTGTATGTCCCCCATCTTCACGAGAGTCTGAAACTGTATTAACGGAAATAAAAAAAAATGAATTTAGGGTTGATTCTTATTTAAGAATATTAAAATAGCCCTTGGTTATTCTTATTTTCTTCGTGCCTACTGCAACATTTTCTTTTGCATTAAAATAAAATAATCCTTTGATATGTGTAGCGTCATTTTCTAAAACTTTAACCTGACCTAACTTCATATATGTGCTATTGTAAATTTCTCCTGATGTCATATTCGTAACAGCTCCAATATCATTTATACTTCCATAAATATCAAATACGCCTACCGGAAAATCAGAACCACTAGTAATTCCTATTATTAGTCCGTTACCATCACTTCCTCTCAAATTGGCTAGAGATGGGGAGATTGGACCATAGTAGGACGCAGTTATTGCCTGCCAAGGTACGCCATCAATTTCAGCACTCATTGGATCCGTTCCTGTCCAGTCCCAATTCGTAATATTAAAATATCCTTTGGTAATTTTTAGAGTGCCTCCAGTGATCAGGCTTTTTCCGTTAAAATAGAATAACCCTTTAATATGGGTGCCATCATTTTCCAATACTTTTAGTTTCCCATCAGTAGCTTCTACACTTGGAAAATTTTTTCCGGTTATATAGCTAAATATGGCATTATTGCTTCCATTGCCTTTAGCAAGATTATACTCGCCTGGAGATAGATCTCCTGTAGCTATTGATAATGAATTGAAGCTACCATCAAAGCCTACGACAGTTTTTGTTCCTGCTTGGTATACGGCATTATAAGGCTGCACCTGCCATGGCACGCCTTCAATTTCAGCACTCATCGGGTAAGTCCCGGTCCAGGTCCAAATCTCAGGTACAAACGACTTGGGCGGATTTGATTTTACGCACGACGTAAAAAAGGCGATCATAAAAAATGAAAAAACTAGATACTTCATATATTTTGATTTTAGCACAGCAAGGGGTATATAAAAATTGCAAACAAAAGAAACCTTTCTGTGTTCGGCATATAAATTTTTGTAAGAGGGGGACTGGAGGATGTCAGGAGCTTTGAAAAAATTGGCATCAAAATTGTTCTACAACTTTCAAAATCACACATACATTGGAAAATTCAGATATCATAGTCATTCTTGGAGCCTCAGATAATCCATTGCGTCCAAGTTATCTAACAGAAAAATTATTAGGAAATAAAGGAATTAAAACGCTGAATATTCCTTATGGTGGAACTCAAGAGGGTTTAGAAGCAGAGGGAACTATATCCAGAAACGAAGAGAAAACGATTGCCATTTTTTTAAAACCTAATCAACAGAAAAAATACTACGACTACATCGTGTCTATGAAGCCCGCAAGGATCATTTTTAATCCGGGTACTGAGAATGAGGAACTCAGATCGCTCGCTATTCGTAATAATATCAGGGTTGTTTCCGGTTGCACCATTGCACTTGTTATGAACAGCCTTTTATAAAAAATCTTTATAAGTTCTTAGGAACTACATCTCCGAATTAAACCATTGTATCTGGAATTAATGAGTACTTTTAGGTACCTAATCTAAAAAAGTATGCAATGGAGAAAATTTAACGGCGAAAATATCCGCCTCCCGATCAAGGTTGCAGTCGAAAAAATGATACAACGCGAATCTCTTCTGGGTAATAAATTAAAGGTTTGTATCGGAACCGATTCGCAAGTCAAAGGCGTAGAAACAGAATTTGCTACCGTGATAGTTTTTTTACGGGAAGGCAGAGGAGGATTCATGTTCATTCATAATGAAAAGACGCTGATCCGTTATTCCATCAAGGAACGTATGTTGGTAGAAGTCTCAAAAAGCATTGACATTGCATACAAACTCTGCGACCTCTTTACCCGGTATGATGTGGATATGGAAGTTCATGCAGATATTAATACGAACCCACAGTTTAAAAGTAATGAAGCCTTACGGGAAGCCACGGGTTATATTCTCGGAATGGGATTTGCGTTCAAAGCCAAGCCTGAGGCCTTCGCCAGTAGCAGTTGTGCAAACCGCATTGTACATTAGAATTCCATTAGAAAGTGACCTGTTCTAATTTTCGTTCAAGTATTTCTTTGGTTGAAAATCTCGTCTTCACTAGCTTATACAGCTCCTCAAAACGTTTATTAGCTTTGCCATCCTGATCTGTATTTTTATAGGAAGTGATCAGTAATTTGTAAGCCTTCAAGGCGAGTTTTTCATTATCGTCACTTATACTTTCTATCTTTTCGATACATTTAATTGCCGACTTGATAGTCGATTCAGATTGCCCCCTTCTGAATGATTCCAACGCCTTCTGATAGAATGTTTCGGCTTCTGAATGTATGGCTGCAGGTGGTTGACGTACAATGGTAGTATCCGGATTTGCGGTAGAATCAACAAGGCTTTGAGCAAGAACATCTCTGGATGAAAAGAAAAAACAACAAAGTGAGAGAATAGCAAATGATGACCTGATATGTTGTATATGTAATGTCATAGAAATTATTTTTGAAGCACCTGAAGTTTGTTCCTGTATTCTTCCACCTTCGTTTGATTATCAATCGAATCGTAGTAACTGATCAGTTTATTATAGGAACTAAGGAGAATAGATCTGTCATCGCTTTTTGAAGCATCTAACGACCGGACACATTCTTCATATTCGTAAACCCTTGCAGATGGAATGGGTCTTTCGAGTTTGTTTTCTCTTGTCACCATATAACGGCAATCTCCACCACCAGCATATAAATTAATTACTTGAGATCCTAACATGATCATCATGAAAATAACTTTCATCTGTTGTTTAAAGTATCCCTGTTTCATATAATTTCATTATTTACTGCTCTTGCAATGATATAGATTCTGTTCCTTTCTGGTCAGTTTCCTGTCAACAAATTTACTCCAAATTGAATCCATGTTGATACTTTTTTTACTACGTGTACGTGTATCACATATAAGGCTTGAAAGTGTTTCGCTGCTCACAGGCCATTTATAAATTGCCCCATCATTATATCCTGCAAGTATAAACTGGTTGTCTTCACTAAAGGCAACACTAAAGACATTTCTTCCTTGATGCTGACAACCGGGTAATGCCAGCACCAGCGGAATCAAATCCTTCCATTCTTCAACGGCATCTGTTTTATAAATCCCGACATTGCCATCAAGACTACCTGTTGCTACATACTTTCCATTAGAACTACAGACAATCGAGGGTATCCGTGCTATCTGGTTTTGATTTTTTTCGATCTTATAGTTCTTCACGGACATCCTGCAAACGGCGCCTTCATCATTGCCAATATATAAATAATGCCCTTCGTGATCAAACTGTATAGAAGTTGTACTTCGCAGATCAGGATAATTCACCATTACCACACTATCGGGCAGGATTAATACAATACCAGAATCGATCCCAAGGGCTATTTTATCTTTACAAACTGTCATGCAATTGAATTTTGTATGCTGTAATGAAAATGCATTCACGACAGAAAGTATGTTATTATCTATCGGAGTAAAAACATTATTCTTTAGCATGACCAGTTTTTTTTGCTTCCAGACAACCTGGCCTTGAGCAGGAGGTAATTTCCAGCCGGTGATCGCCGAGTCTGTACGAAGTAGCAAGGTGTTGTCTTCTGTAAAACAAAGCGACTTACTATTAATAGATATATAGGGGCTTGTCAGTTGTATGGTATCTATTGGATTCTTTTCTAAATCCACAAGGGCGACATAGAGAAAGGCCCCGCCAATAGCCATATACTTTTTATCATTGCTGACATCAATGCCGGTCACTTTTTTTCCAAGATCCAGCACCCGGTTTGGACTTAGAAGGGAATCAGACCATTTTGTTCTTATCACTTTCCCATCGGTATAACCGGAATAAACAAATCCATTCAGGTTGACAATAGACCTTATCTGAACCTGGTCGCTATCATAAAAAGAGAATTTAAAATCAACACCAAGATCATCCAGCCGTTTATACATATCCATATAAAAGGTATTGAAATTCTCCCCTCGATTTTCTTTATACATCAGGTAGGCTGTTCTTGAAAACAACGTCGCAGCTTCCAGTTCTCCATACTTTGACGAAACATTATTGGTGATCAACAATAACTTCTGTGCGAATTCAAGATTCTTCAAACGTGTTGCCTCATTCGCTTTCTCATTGGCATAAAAACCGATCCCGATAAATAGGAATGTAAACAAGATCAGGAAGAGCATGTAAATATATTTCCTGCGCTGAGTACGATCCAATTCAATGGCCCTTTTGATCGCCGCACTCCTTTCCTTTTCATTGATCTCAACAATACGAAGATCCCGTTTGTGTTTGATCACAGGCGCCAGCACATCATGAATGAGTTCGACATATTCGACTCCATCACGTTCTTCCTTACGCACGATCCGTTTGTCGATTAATGTCTTCATCACGTTTTCACCGATCCCGTATTTGGATTGCATGGTTTCTAAGGTCTCCAATTTGCGATAACCGCTTTCTGTTAATAATTCATCTTCAATTCCAAGCCTCACCTTGTCATTGAATTCCTTCATCGTATCATCATAATACGAATTGATGACATCAGATATCTGGAACTGTCTGACGAGTTCGATTGTAAACTTATCTTCTCCAATCTGTATCCGTTTTTCATTCATCTGGTAACAGATCAGACTTAACAGAAATGGCTCTACCAGCAATCGCTTTACACCATCCTGCTCTTCGGCAGTCTCATCGAAATCGGGTTCTGTTACACCCGGAAGTTTCCGGATGATCTCTGCTGCAACCTCCCGGTCTAACAATCCTTTACCGGGTTTCACGGCAGCATCCATCGCTTGCAGAACCGTCATCTGCACTACACGGTAACGGTTATTCTTTAACGATGGAATATATTTTTTAAAGCCTTCGAGCTGCGCCAGGTAATCTTCGCGCAGACTAAGAATGACACGATAATGTTGTTCGCTATAATTGGAAGACAGGATATCTGTTCGTCGTTGAGAATTCTCCTGTACTACTAGCGGCACACGGTTTTCAATAAGATCCGACAATTGTGTCATTAGTTCAAGTACACCTGCATATTTATCTTTTCCAAGTGTAAAGATTTCTTCAAACTGGTCCAGAATCAATACCGGTGTCATCATGCCATCAAGTAATCTCACATCATGAAAATATTCCCACAAGGTGCGTTGCTCAAATTCAGGAACCGCGTCATCTTGGGATTTTAATTTTTCAAACGTGATCGCTTTTAATTGCTCTAAAGGCGATTTCAGAGAGGAATAATCGATCCTGATATAAACAGGTAAATAAAAATTCTTTTGTAATTCCGGCATCAATCCCGCAAGCAATAAAGATGTTTTCCCGATTCCTGATTTCCCGAATACAACGGTGAGCACACTGCCTTCAGTCATATCAAACAACTCTGAAATCTCCAGATCACGGCCACCAAACTGCGATTTGTTCTTCTCCTGGAACGACTGTAGCCCGGGGAAAGGCCGTTGCAAATTGACCACTTCCATGTTTTTATGTTCGCTTGGTAAATAAGTCATGTCAATCGCTTATCGGGGTTAGGTTATTTTCCAGTATAAATTTGCGGACAACTTTACCAAGATCATCAAAGTTCAGAATCTTCTCAATATTCAGATTCCTGATTTCTTCTGGTATACGACTATCTGTTGGCAGGGTTTCGTCAATAATATAAGGTCGTATATAGCGGCGTTCATCATCAAAAAATATAGCAAATTTCCATTCCTTATCATAGACATAACGGCTTTGATCGCTGATCGCATTCTGTGAAATCAATGCTACGAAATAATCACATTCTTTCAAATATTTCTTAATCACCTGATTATACCGATCGCCGGTTTTAAGTTGATCATCATCAAAAAATACATTCAATCCATTCTTTTCAAATTCATTTTTTATCCGTTCCGCCAGCGATTTATCTGTCCAGCTATAACTGATAAACACCGTTTCTTTATAATGCGTCTCGCTTTTTTTTGTCTCATTGCTTTTATTGCATTGCTCATACATCTGGTCTATGAATTCGATCGAATTCGTATAGAACTTGTTTCCCTCTGATGAGGAACGTGCCAGGTCTGCATCAATTGGAATTACTTTGGTAGCATTGTTCTCCAGGAAATTCTTCAGTTCATTATCGTGATGTGTGTAATCGCAAGCAACGTATTTCGCTTTGACACTATTCTTGAATCGTTCGTTAGAGATGATACGGATAAAGAAACGCATGAACCAATCAGGGAAACTGCTTCCGACCAATAAAATATTCTTGCGTGAAATGCTGTCGAATAATTCTTTGGCGATCGAGTCGATCCCGTTTTGCAACATATAAAGATATTCGAGTGATTGCTCGTCGGTGATGGCAAAATTATAGCCTTCTACATTTCCCATCAGATTATAGATCTTAGGCAACGCCGGATCTTTACGGTCGTTCGGGTTCAAAGCAGGAAAAGGAATTGAGAAATTCAACGATTTATTGACATGCCGGCCTTCTGCCTCAAAGGCACGTTCAAGGAAGTTATCATAATTCACGGTTACAAAACTCTCAAAACCTTTGATACGAATGAGTCTTTTATAAGGCTCAAGAATAATCTCGTCAGGCGAAAGGATAGATATCTCATTTCTGATGGCGAGGATAATATCATTCTCAGGAATGTCTATGTTCATCAGATGAAGTGCCACATTATTTACGGTTGCGGAAATCGTCATCGGGCCTTTCTCGAAAATATCCCATAAACGAACCGCCAGATATTTATACAGATTGATCTGAACATCATCACCTTTCTCTGTGCTCAATTTAAAAAGGATTTCATGATTCTCAAAGTCTGCGATACACTCTTTCGTGAGCTGAATGATAGAAAGATCGTTTCCGATAACCGGCACAATGGCCTTACTATTAATATTATATACAAACGATTTCCAATTGAACTGATTATCCATGCGTTGCGAGTAGCCATTTAGTATACAGGGATGTATAGAAAAGTAAGGCGTAACGAAGATATTTTTTTAATTCCGTTTATTCAAACAAAGAGGAATGAATCTTTCATGTTGGAAATGGCTGTATTCGGTTCAGGGGAATTATAAGGAGCAAGGGGAATTATGAAAAAAGGGAAACCAAAATTTTAGTGAGGCGTTTGGGCGGCGGTCAGGCTTTCCGTTCCAATCTTTGCCTTCAAACTTTACATGATTATCAGATCAATCGACGGCAAAGGATTTCCACTCCAATCCTTGCCGCAATCCTCGTCATGAATAACATCATCCTTCCGATTACAAATTTAGTTAGCCAAAAATAAAGCGAATGGTACTAACTGAAAAGAAGAAAATTTTACGCACCGATCATTAAAGGCATTAACAACATCAACAGATCTTCGTTCTCTTTCTGTTCAACAGGTTTTACTAATCCGGCTCTGGTGGGTGTGCTTAATTCGAACAATATCTCATCGCCATCCAATACCAAAATAAGTTCAAGCAGCAAACGCGCATTGAACGCGATTTTCATATCCTCGCCTGTATACTGACAAGACATTTGCTCATTTCCTTCAAACGAAAAATCAACATCCTGTGCATACAGATGAAGGTTATTTCCTACAATATCCAATACAACCTGATTGGTTGTTTTGTTGGCAAAAACACTCACACGACGCAATGCACTTACGAAGTCGCTTTTATTGATCACCAATTTATAGGGATTGTCTGCAGGAATGACCACTTTATAATCAGGGAATTTCCCGTCGATCAAACGGCAACTTAAATGAATATCGGTGCCTTGTACAAACAAATGGTTTTTATTATACGAGATACTGACTTCCGTTGATGAATTCAGGTTGTTCTTTAACTGCATGAGGGTTTTTCGCGGAACAATGAAGGTGTCCTCACTACTACAATTAACTTCTGCTTTTATACAACGTACTAAACGGTGTGCATCAGTGGCGACAAACGTCATGGAGTTTTCGCTCAGTTCAAAATACACACCACTCATTGTCGGGCGAAGGTCATCGTTACTTACGGCAATAATCGCCTTCGCAATGCCATCGCTCAATTCGGCAGCAGACATAGTGAAGTTGGTCGTTTCGTCTGCTTTTGGTTCTGACGGAAAATTTTTGGCATCTTCCCCTACGATCTTGTATTTACCCTGCTCGCTGGTAATATCAATTCCAAAATCTGTCGTATTCATATCAAACGAAATTGGTTGTTCGGGTAGGTTCTTCAGGTATTCAAGAAGTACTTTGGCTTGTATACAAATACTTCCTTCCTCTCTCGATTGTACATCCAGACTCACTTTCATCATGGTCTCTAGATCGGTACTTACAAGGGTCAGTTTATCCTGAGTCAGAACAAATAAGAAATCTTCAAGGATAGGCAACACATTGTTTGTGGCAATAATACCACTGATACTTTGCAGACTTTTAAGCAAGGTGCCGGACGAAACAATAAACTTCATTGAGTTAAATTTTAATTGGCCACAAATATAGAATGTTTCTGGTTAAGAAGAAAGCCGAATTATGGTTCGAACATGGCCGATTGACAATAGACAATGGACAACAGACAATGGACGATTGACCATAGACGGCCAGACCATGGCCGGGCGACAATGGACGATAGCTGCGAAAAGGTCGTCATTATGGTTCGAGGGGACACGAACCATGGCAGGCACAATAATTATGGTTCGAGGGGAATCGAACCATGGCAGTCAAAGATGAGGTTCCATGAAATAGGTTGACATAAAGTAGGGTTGATAACTTTTTAAAAAGTTATCAATTTATGTCACAAAAAGAAAAAATTATCAAACATTTTAGTGAAGCGTTTAAACGCGAGAAGGTTACATTATTTGAGGAGGGTAAGATCACCGCTATTCAGATACAGTGGATGTATTCGGTAAGCAGTGCAGCCGTCTACAAATGGATTGCCAAATACGGGAATACGCCCAAAGGCGAGCGAATTGTTTTTGAAAAGGCGAGCGAGGAATTAAAAACACTGAGCCTTTGCAAAAAGTTGCTGAATTGGAACGCGCACTTGGCCAGACGCATCTTCAGTTAGTTTACTCGAATGAAGTCATTTCCGTGGCCAGTACGGAGTTAGGATACGATTTGAAAAAAA
>Ga0335397_10003835_pt1 | contig 20008 bp, 16 predicted proteins | sample MAT04_FD_205740 | JGI IMG/M metagenome (GOLD analysis project Ga0335397, IMG submission 205740) | Freshwater microbial communities from Lake Fryxell liftoff mats and glacier meltwater in Antarctica - MAT-04 (spades assembly) (version 2) ... | reverse complement strand
GTGTTTGCGCCCGCTGGGGTCGTCAGCCGGCGCGACGGTTGTGGGACGGTTGCGGTGGCGGCTGGTGCGAGGCCAGCACATCGGCCACTGTGCGGTCGAGGTTGCCAGCAGCAGTGCCGGGTTCGACGTTCACCAGGCCGCGGCGAATGCGCCCTGCGAGACTGCGCTCCAGGTACGGCAGGATCGTCTTGACCACCGACCAACCCCCGTCGCGAGGGCCGAGCACGTGCTCGTGACTGAGCCGCAGGCCGTCGAAGCGGACGATGCCCGGCTCGGCGGACACGCCCTGGTCATCAAGCTCGACGAGCACACAGGTGAGGCCCTTGCGGCCCGGAAGGTCGGTGCTACGGGTGACGGCCAATGCGTGGGTGGCGGCATCGTCGGTGCAGGTCTTGACGCCGGTGAGGGTGACGTACTTCCAATCGAACGTCGAGGTGCACGCGGTTTCCTGCGGGTCGTCGGTGCCGGGTTCGGTGAGCAGCACGGTCCACAGGTGCTGGCCGGTGAGCAGCGCCGGCAAGACCTCCTCGGCCTGTTCGGCTGTCGCGAACTGGCGCAGCACGGGGCCCATCAGGCGCACGCCATCCCCGGCCAGCGGCGGTGCGATCGTGCCCGCGGCAGAGAGCTCCTGCTCGATCACCTGCTGCACTTGCGCAGTGGTGGCGAGGCCACCGTGGCTGCGGTTCCAGGTGGGGACGGCGAGGCCGGCGCTTGCCAGCCTGTCCCACCATTCGCCGACGGTGATGGAAGTGTCCCAGTTGTGGGTGAGCCAGTAGCGCAGCGCTTCGCGCATCTGCTCCATGTCACCCAATGGCCACCAGGGGCGTGATGCCGTCAGATCCATGCGAAAACGCTACTGACTCGCGCGCGCCCCGCTTGCGATACTGGGAGTGTGACCACCTCGCCACTTGACGACCTTGCGATCGACCGGCGTGCCGCGGCGGTGCGAACCAGGCTGGGCGACAACTCCTGGGTCGAGATGGTGGCCGGCTTCGTCCGCCAGCCGGCGGCGGAGCTGGCCGAGATCCTGGCGGGCACGCCGTGGGTGCAGAACGAGACGCTGCGGTACGACAAGTACGTGCCCGAGCGTCGCCTCGCCGCCGGGTTACGGCCCGACACCCGACCGATGCTGGGCCAGACCCACCTGCACCTGCGCAGTGCGTACGGGCGGCAGATGAACGGGGTGGGCGCCATCCACTACCGCACCGGTAACGACTTCCAAGGCCTGCACAGCGATCGCGAGCTGCGCTGGCTGGACGACACGCTGATCGCGATCGTGGTGCTGGGCCAGCGCCGGCCGTTCGTGTTTCGCGAACGCGGCCGCTGGTTGGACTCACTGGTCGGTCGGGTGCCGGCGGGGCAGGACCCGGCCGATGTGGTGCTGCTGCCGGGGGAGGGCGACCTGCTGGTGATGGGCGGCCGCTGCCAGGCCGACTGGCTGCACGGTGTGCCCGCCTGCGACACCCCGAATCCACGCATCTCGCTGACCTGGCGGTGGACCAGCCGCAGCGGCAGGCCCGACACCAATCCCGGCTATTCCGACGGTCGGCAATTCAGCGATGGCCCGCAACGGCCGGTAAAACGCGCCCGCCGATCCTGAACCGCTGCGGCGCGCGGTTCACCGGCGAGCGACCATCTCGATCTCGACGCGGGCGCCGCGGGGGAGCGCGGCGACAGCAACGGTGGTACGCGCCGGGTACGGCACAGTGAAGAACGCCGAGTACACGGCGTTCATCTCGTCGAAGTCGGCCATGTCGGTGAGGTAGACGTTGCACTTCACCGCATGCGATTCGTCCAGCCCTGCCGCGGCGAGCACCGCAGCCAGGTTGACCAGGCACTGGCGTGCCTGATCGCCGATTGAGCCCTCCACGAGCGCGCCGGTGGCCGGATCGACCGGAGTCTGCCCGGAGAGGTACACGAAGGGGTCGGCGTCGATCGCGTGTGAGTAGGGCCCGACAGCAGCAGCGGTGTCGGCAGTGATCGGGTTTCGAGGCATGTCCTGATTCTGCCTCAGCCGACGCCTGTCTCGTGCTTCCGATTCCTGAGACAGTCGTCCCGGAAATGGGCCCTCGGGGGGTCGCACGTTCGGTGAGGTTCGCCTACCATGGTGCATCTTGAGTGCCAGCGACGTCACCCACCCCACCGCAAATCGCGCCATCGAAGCGATCCTGTGCGACCATGCCTCGCAGCCTGGCGGCCTGATGCCCGCACTGCACGCGCTGCAGCATCACGCTGGGTTCATCGACCGGGCGCACATCCCGCTGCTGGCGCACACGTTCAACTTGTCCGTCGCCGAGGTGCACGGAGTCATCACCTTCTACAAGGACTTCCGCACGGCACCGCCGAAAGGCCCCATCGTCCAGGTCTGCCGCGCCGAAGCGTGCATCTCGCGTGGGGCGGCGGCGGTCGAGGCTCGTGCCCTCCAGCTGGGTGCCACCGAGCCTGTCGAGATCGAGGAAGTGTTCTGCCTGGGCCTGTGCGCACAGGGTCCGGCCATGGCCGCTGGTGGTCGCCTCTACGGCCAGGTCGATGCCACGATGGTCGAGACCATCATCGGCGCTGCGGTTCGCCGCGAACCCTCACCGGTCAGCAACGACACGACCAGCAACGACACGACCAGCAACGACACGACCAGCAACGACACGACCAGCAACGACACGACCAGCTCGACAGTCACCGTGTTCGTGCCGCGCGATGCTGCAGCGCGCGCTGCCGGCGCCGACGAGGTTGCCGCAGCCCTGGCCGCCCAGCCAGGTGTGCGCGTGGTGCGCAACGGCTCTCGTGGCATGCTGTGGCTCGAGCCGCTCGTCGAGGTCGTCACTGATACCGGTCGCATCGCGTACGGCCCGGTCGTTGTCGCCGATGTGCCCTCGCTGCTCGCTGCCGGCCTGTTCGACGGCGGCGCCCATGCGCTGCGATTGGGGCCAACGGACGAACTGCCGTGGATGGTTGCCCAGCAGCGCATCACGTACGCACGCGTCGGCGTCATCGACCCGCGCGACGCCGACGACTATGTGGCTCACGGCGGCATCGCCGGGCTGCGCACAGCGCTCTCGATGCAGCCCGCCGACGTCGTCGCCGCCGTCACCGACAGCGGGCTTCGCGGTCGCGGCGGCGCCGCGTTCCCCACCGGCATCAAGTTGCGCACCGTGCTCGACACGCCCAGCGCGCAGAAGTACATCGTGTGCAACGCCGACGAGGGCGACAGCGGCAGCTTCGCCGATCGCATGCTCATGGAGGGTGACCCCTTCCTGCTGATCGAGGGCATGGTCATCGCCGGCTGGGCCACCGGCGCCACCGACGGCTACGTCTACATCCGCAGCGAGTACCCCGATGCCATCGTCGCGATGCAGGCCGCCATCGCCACCTGCGAGGCCCGTGGCTGGCTCACCGGCCCCGGTCGAACTGCCGATGACGGCGCGGGCATCCTCGGCGCCCCGTTCGTGTTCCGCATGCACCTGCGGGTGGGCGCCGGCGCGTACATCTGCGGCGAGGAAACGGCGCTGATGGAGAGCATCGAAGGCAAGCGCGGCATCGTGCGCGCGAAGCCGCCGCTGCCTGCCATCGAGGGCCTGTGGGGCAAGCCGACGGTCATCAACAACGTGCTCAGCTTGGCCGCGCTGCCCACCATCCTCGCCGACGGCGCTGCGGCTTACGCCGCGCTCGGGCAGGGCCGCAGCCGCGGCACACAGGTCGTGCAGGTCGCCGGCAACGTCGCCCGTGGCGGCATCTTCGAGGCCGCGTTCGGCATCACCGTGCGCCAACTCGTCGAGCAATTCGGCGGTGGCAGTGCCAGCGGTCGCCCGGTGCGTACCGTGCAGGTCGGTGGTCCGCTGGGTGCCTACCTCGCCCCGGACCAGTTCGATCTGCCCATCGATTACGAGGCCTTCGCCGCGGCCGGCGCACTGCTCGGCCACGGCAGCATGGTCGTGTTCGACGACACCGTCGACATGCTCGGCATGGCGCGCTTCGCGATGGAGTTCTGCGCCGCCGAGTCGTGTGGCAAGTGCACGCCCTGCCGCATCGGCAGCACTCGGGGGGTGGAACTGATCGACAAACTCATCGCTGGCGAACGCCACGACGAGAACATGGCACTGCTGGTGGACCTGTGTGATGTGATGGCCGACGCATCGTTGTGTGCGATGGGCGGTTTCACGCCGCTGCCCGTGCGCAGCGCGATCGCTCAGTTCGCCGCCGACTTCGACGGCACACCCCACGCCAGACCCGACGACACATCCGACCGGAACCTCACGACCGGAGCGACCACATGACGCTGAGCCTTTCCTTCTTCGGAGACGGTGCCGTCCACGACCACGACTCGCTCGGCGACCGCGACATGGGCACGCCGGCACCCACCCGCGCTCGCGAGGGCGCGCCCGAAACGGTGCACGTCACCATCGACGGCCAACAGGTCACAGTCGAGGAGGGCACCTCGGTCATGCGAGCCGCCGCCATCTGCGGTGTCGATATCCCGAAGCTCTGCGCCACCGACTCTCTCGACCCGTTCGGTTCCTGTCGCCTGTGCATCGTCGAGATCGACGGGCGCAAGGGCACACCCGCATCGTGCACCACCCCGGTGGCCCCGGGGATGGAGATAACCACCCAATCACCCAAGCTGCAGCGCCTGCGCCGCGGGGTGATGGAGCTGTACATCAGCGATCACCCTCTCGACTGCCTGACGTGCGCCGCCAACGGCGACTGCGAACTCCAGGACATGGCCGGCGCGGTCGGCCTACGCGACGTGCGTTACGGCTACGCCGGCGACAACCACCTGGCAATGGAGAAGGACACCTCCAACCCGTACTTCACGTTCGACTCGTCGAAGTGCATCGTGTGCTCGCGCTGCGTACGTGCCTGCGAACAGGTGCAGGGAACGTTCGCGCTCACCATCGAAGGCCGCGGTTTCGGATCTCGCGTGGCGGCCGGCGCCAACGGCAACTTCTTCGACAGCGAATGCGTCTCTTGTGGCGCCTGCGTGCAGGCCTGCCCCACCGCCACGCTCACCGAGAACACCATCATCGAGATGGGCCAGCCGCGGCGCACCGTCCTCACCACCTGCGCCTACTGCGGCGTCGGCTGTTCGTTCAAGGCCGAACTGCAGGGCGAGACCGTCGTTCGCATGACGCCCTACAAGAACGGCGGCGCCAACGAAGGCCACTCGTGCGTGAAGGGCCGCTTCGCCTGGGGCTACGCCAGTCACCCGGATCGCATGCTCGAGCCGATGATCCGCGAGCACATCACCGACGACTGGCAGATCGTCTCGTGGGACGAAGCCATCAACCACGCCGCAACCAAGCTGAAGGACATCCAGGCCCGGCACGGCCAGGGGGCCATCGGTGGCATCACCTCCTCGCGCTGCACCAACGAAGAGGTCTTCGTGGTGCAGAAGATGATCCGCACCGCCTTCGGCAACAACAATGTCGACACGTGCGCCCGCGTCTGCCACTCGCCCACGGGCTTCGGCCTTTCGCAGGCGTTCGGCACCTCTGCCGGCACACAGGACTTCAAGTCCGTCGAGCTCGCCGACGTCATTCTGCTGATTGGCGCCAACCCGACCGATGCGCACCCGGTGTTCGCCTCGCGCATGAAGAAGCGCCTGCGGGAAGGTGCCCAGATCGTGGTCATCGACCCGCGCCGCATCGATCTCGTCCGCAGCCCGCACGTCCAGGCGGCTCACCACCTGCAGTTGCGCCCCGGCACCAACGTGGCCATCGTCAACGCGTTGGCTCACGTCATCGTCACCGACGACCTCGTCAACCATCGCTTCGTACAGGAACGCTGCGATCCCGCCGAGTTCGCCCAATGGGCAGCGTTCGTCTCGCAGCAGGAGAACAGCCCCGAGACGCTCGAGCAGTTCACCGGGGTGCCCGCCGCCGAAGTGCGTGCGGCCGCTCGCCTCTACGCCACCGGCGGCAACGGCGCCATCTACTACGGCCTCGGTGTCACCGAGCACAGCCAGGGCAGCACGATGGTCATGGGCATGGCCAACCTCGCGCTGGCTACCGGCAACCTCGGCCGCGACGGGGTCGGCGTCAACCCGCTGCGTGGCCAGAACAACGTGCAGGGCTCGTGCGACATGGGCTCGTTCCCGCACGAACTGCCCGGTTACCGCCACGTCAGCGACACAACCACCCGCGAGACGTTCGAAGCGTTCTGGGGTCACAGCATCCAGGCCGAGCCCGGCCTGCGCATCCCCAACATGTTCGACGCCGCGATCGAGGGTCACTTCAAGGGACTGTTCGTGCAGGGCGAGGACATCGCCCAGAGCGATCCCAACACCGTGCACGTGATGCACGCCCTCACCTCGATGGAACTGGTGATCGTCCAGGACCTGTTCATCAACGAGACGGCCAAGGTCGCGCACGTGTTCTTCCCCGGCACCTCCTTCCTGGAGAAGGACGGCACGTTCACCAACGCGGAGCGCCGCATCAACCGGGTGCGCCCGGCAATGCGGCCACGCAACGGCAAGCAGGAATGGCAGGTCGTGGCCGAACTGGCGGCCGCCCTCGGCGCCCCCATGCACTACGACAACGCCGGCCAGATCATGGACGAGATCGCGGCCCTCACGCCCACGTTCGCCGGGGTCAGCTTCGCCAAGCTCGACGAGGTCGGCAGCGTGCAGTGGCCGTGCAACGAAGCACATCCGCTGGGCACGCCCATCATGCACGAGGGCACCTTCGTGCGTGGCCTGGGCCGGTTCACCCCTACGCCGTACATGCCCACCGACGAGAAGAGCACCCGCCGTTTCCCGCTGCTGCTCACCACCGGGCGCATCCTCAGTCAGTACAACGTCGGTGCGCAGACCCGCCGTACCTCGAACGTGCAGTGGCACGGCGAAGACCTGCTCGAGATTCATCCGCACGACGCCGAAGAGCGCGGCATCCGCGACGGCGACGAGGTCACTCTCGCCAGCCGTGTCGGGGCCACCACGCTGCACGCGCGCATCACCGATCGCATGGCGCAGGGTGTCGTCTACACCACGTTCCATTACCCGGTCAGCGGCGCGAACGTAGTCACAACCGAGCACAGCGATTGGGCCACCAATTGCCCGGAGTACAAGGTCACCGCTGTGCAGGTGTCGCCCGGTCGCTCGGCCGCAACGGTCGAGATCGATCATCCGGAGCATCGCCTCGGTGCGCTGGTGCGAATGGCCAATCAGATCGCTCGTCAGATGGCCGCCGACACGAACCTGGACGCGGTGCCGGCCACCGCCACCCACATCGCCAAGTTCTGGGAACGCGACATGCGCGCAGATCTGGTGGCCGCCATCGATGGTGGCACAGTGACACTCGACGACATCGTCGTGCAGGCCATGCAGCGCCTCGCCGTTCCCGCCTGACGGCAGCGGGTCTCCGCCGCGCCGCCCTGGCGCTGGGCCGAATACGGTGGCCGTATGCGAGTGAGCGCCAAGGCCGACTATGCGATCCGGGCAACTGTGGAACTGGGTGCCCACCACGTGCGTGGGGGCCCTGTGCAGCCGGTGAAGGGCGAGGTCATCTCGATCGCGCAGCAGATCCCGATGAAGTACTGCGAGGCGATCCTGTCGCAGCTGCGCCTCGGTGGCGTCGTGATGTCTCGTCGGGGTGCCGACGGCGGGTACTGGCTGGCCCGCGACCCTGCCGAGATCCGCCTGGGTGATTTGATCCGCATCGTCGAGGGCCCACTGGCAGCGGTGCGCGGCGAGCGGCCCACCGACGTCACGTTCATGGGCGCGAGTGAACCGATGCGCGACGTCTGGGTGGCGGTGCGCGCCTCGCTGCGCCGCGTGCTCGACGTGGTGACGGTGGCCGACGTGGTCGCTGGAGTGCTGCCCAGGGAGGTGGCTGCGTTGCTCGATGATCCGGATGCTTGGCACACGGTGGGCGGGGTCGTTGACAGTTCGTGAGGGGGAGCGGTGGGCATTTCCCAGTAAGTTACTTGCAATAAGGATCAATAGCCGATAAAGATGATCAAGTATGTCAACGTTACACGTATCGTCACACCAGACGCGACTTCGGCGCAGCGCCTCGCGCGTCGGCCTGCTCGTTGTTGCGGCACTGGCGATGGCCGCCTGCGGCACCGATGGCGACGCAGCCACTGCCACCGTTCGGCTCGGGTACTTCCCCAACGTCAGTCACGCGCCGGCCCTGGTGGGTGTTTCCCGTGGCACGTTCGCCGCCGCGCTCGGCGCCGGTGTCGACCTGCAGCGGTTCACCTTCAACGCTGGCACCGAGGCCGTTGAGGCGCTGCTGTCGGAACAGCTCGACATCACCTTCATCGGCCCGAACCCGGCCATCAATGCGTTCGCCAAGTCCAACGGTGAGGCCGTGCGCATCGTCGCCGGCAGCACCTCCGGGGGGGCCTATCTGGTGGTGCGCCCCGACCTCACGTCGGTCGAACAACTCGCCGGCACGACTCTGGCGACGCCGTCTCTGGGCAACACCCAGGATGTCGCGCTCCGTGCGTGGTTGAAGGACAACGGATTGGAGACCACGCTGGAGGGCGGCGGCGACGTGTCGATCCTGCCGCAGAGCAACTCGACCACGCTCGAGGGCTTCATCAGCGGCGCGATCGACGGTGCCTGGGTGCCTGAGCCATGGGCGTCGCGTCTGATCGCTGAAGGTGGGGGCAAGGTGCTGGTGGACGAGCGCGACCTGTGGCCCGATACCGGCGGCGAGTACGTCACCACACACGTCGTTGTGCGCACCCAGTTCCTGCAGGACCACCCAGACCTGGTGAAGGCGGTGCTGGTCGGCCTTGCCGACGCGGTGGCCGAGATCGTCGCCGACCCTGTAGGTGTGCAAGCCGATGTGGTGGCGCAGATCACCGAGATCACTGGCTCGGCTCCCAGCGCAGCGACGATTGCCACCAGTTTCTCGAACCTCACGTTCACACTCGACCCGATCGCCACCTCGCTGCAGCGCTCGGCCGCCTCCGCCGCGGCCGTTGACCTTCTGGATCCGGTGGAGCTGACCGGAATCTACGACCTGACCCTGTTGAACGAGATCCTGACGGAGCGCGGCCAGTCGGCCGTGAGCGGGTTGTGACCTTGGTCCACGAGCCCACGGCCGAAGCGGCGACGAACCCCCGCCCCATCGAGACGGTGGTGGAATTGTCGAACGTCTCCAAGCGTCACGGCTCCGCCCGGTCGGGGGTCGTGGCGCTCGACGGCGTCAGCCTGACGGTGCAGCGCGGTGAGTTCGTGTGCTTGGTGGGCGCCTCCGGGTGCGGCAAAACCACGCTGCTCTCGCTGATCGCCGGGCTCGATCAGCCCACGTCGGGGGAGCTGCGCGTGGCCGGCCGCACCGCGCTGATGTTCCAGGAGTCAGCGCTGCTGCCGTGGCGGACGGCTGTGCAGAACGTCGAGTTGGCCCTGAAGCTCGGCGGCGTGCCCCGCCGGCAGCGGCGTTCCGAGGCGCTCGAGTTCCTGCGGCTGGTGCACCTCTCGGACTTCGCCGACAAGTCGCCGCACGAGCTCAGTGGCGGCATGCGGCAACGGGTGGCGCTGGCCAGAGCGCTCGCGCAGCGCGCCGACATCCTCCTCATGGACGAGCCTTTCGGCGCGCTCGACGCAATCACCCGCGACGTGCTGCACGACGAACTGGAACGGGTGGTGCACGAACGCAAGTTGACCGTGCTGTTCGTCACTCACAACGTGCGTGAGGCCAGCCGCCTCGGTGACCGCATCGTGCTGTTGTCCAGTCACCCTGGGCGCGTCGTTGCCGGCTTCGACGTGCCGGTGCCTCGCCCACGTCGCATCGAATCGCCAGAGGTTTCGGCCATTGCTGCCACCGTCACCGAGCGCTTGCGCGAGGAGGTGCGCCGCCATGCACGCTGAGCAGATCATCGACGACGAGCTGGCAGGCCTCGATCGGCTCGACACCGCCGACGAGCAACGGTCGTCCTTTGCATTTCGCGTGTGGAGTGCGTTGTGGCCGAAGATGGCTGCCATCGGGCTGGTGCTGGCGATCTGGCAGTTCGTGGTCTGGCGCGAATGGAAGAAGATCTACGTGCTGCCCTCGCCAGCGATGGTGTGGGAGCGGCTGGTCGACGACATCGGCACCGTCGAACTGTGGAAGGCCGTGGCGGCCACCATGCGGCGGGCAGTGCTCGGGTTCGTCATCTCCGTCGTCATCGGCGGCACCGTCGGGTTGGCGGTCACCGCGTCCAGGCGAGTGCGTGTCGCCATCGGCTCACTGATCACCGGGCTGCAGACGATGCCCTCGATCGCATGGTTCCCGCTGGCGATCCTGCTGTTCGGCCTCACCGAGACCGCCATCAGCTTCGTCGTGGTGCTGGGTGCAGCACCATCCATCGCCAACGGTGTCATCGGTGGCATCGACAGCGTGCCGCCATTGTTGCGTCGTGTGGGCCGCAGCATGGGTGCCAGGTCTGTAGCCCTTTACCGCGACTTCGTCGTGCCGGCAGCAATGCCATCGGTGGTGTCGGGTCTCAAGCAAGGGTGGGCGTTCGCGTGGCGCAGTCTGATGGCTGGCGAGCTGCTGGTGGTCATTCCCGGTACGCAGACCATCGGCACCCGGCTGCAGTTCGCACGGGAACTGTCCGATGCGGAAGGCGTCATCGCCTCCATGGCGATCATCCTCGTGATCGGCATCCTGGTGGACTCGCTGGTCTTCAGCCGTCTCGAACGGCACGTATTGCGCCGCCGTGGCCTGGGCGCCGACCGCGCTTAGCTGCTGACGCCGGGAGCGGGGATCCAGGTGGCGTGAAAGCCGTATGGCACGCGCTGTGGCATGACCACCTCGGCCACCGGGCCGGCGGCCACGTCGGTGGCGTCGAGCACCGCCAGCACCGTGGTGGCGGTGGCGTCGTCGTGGACGAAGCTGAGCAGCCAGCCGGCATCGTCGGCGTCGTCGGCCAAGTCGCCGGGGATGAACAACGGCTCGCTCGCATGGCGTGTGGGGCCAGGCTCCCAGATGGTGCGGCTGTTGCTGTTGAAGTCGTGCTTGATGAGGTTGCCGAGTTCGACGGTGTTGGGGTGCTCACGCGTGCCGGTGAGGTAGCCGTAGCGGTGCTCGCGGCCCACCCGGCGCGGGTCGCGGCCGGGCAGGTCGCCGGGGTTGACGGTCTCCAGCACTGTGTCGGCGACCGTGCCGGTGGCGGTGTTGATGGTCCAGCGACGCAGTGACGAGTCGCCGCCCAGGCCGTTGCCCACGTTGTCGAACATCGAGGTGAGACGGCACACGTCGACAACGACTTCGTCGCCGCGCCGGAACGCATTGACACTGTGGAACACGTAGCACGGGTCGATGTCGAACCACTTGATCTGGTCGGCACCACCGGCGAGCGGCATGACGCCGATGCGCGACCCGTACTGGGGTTGCCACTGGTACGGCATCGTGCCCGACCCGGGGTTGTTGATGTACTCGATGGCCAGGTCGAGGTCGAACACCACCGGCATGTCCCAGAAGATGACGTCCGTGGCTGTGATCTGGAAGTCGTGGATCATCGTGCTGCGCGGCAGTTCGATGGGTTCGCTGTGGCTCATTCTGCCGTCGGGTTCGATGATGTAGTACTGCAGGAACGGGGCGGTGAAGCCGTACCCGAACGCGTGCAGCCGACCGGTTGCAGGGTCCAGCTTGGGGTGTGCGGTGAACGAGCCGGTGAGCACGCCGCCGTAGTCGTGGGCGCCGAGCGTGCTGACGTCGGTGGGGGAGAGCTCGTAGGGGAACCCGATCTCGCCGCTGCTGAGCAGGCGCCCGCCGTGCCAGAAGCACGACACGTTGGACTGGTTGTTGCCGCCGCCCGGTGCGCCCTTGCCGAACCCGAGCCCGGCCTTGTACGGCTCGGTCTGCACGTAGCGGTTGCGGTACCACTCGGCCTTGCCGTCACGCAGGCTGAGCCCGTGGACCATACCGTCGCCGAAGAACCAATGCGGGCTGTCGCTGCGCGGCGGGTTCGAGCTGTTCTTGACGTACAACCCGGTTAGCTCCGGTGGCAGCGCGCCGATGATGGTGAGGTTGGTGGCTTCGACCTCCTGCATGACCGGCGCGTAGTTGCCCTGTAACCACCACGGCACGGTGGGGTCGATGGGCGCCGTGGTGCCGACAATCGTGGCCGGCACTGTCGTGGCGGGCATCGCCGTGCCCGGCATTGTCGTGGCCGGCATTGTCGGCGTTGTCGATGACGGCACGGCGCCCGGTAGCGAGCTGCCGGATGCCGTGCCCGCTGTTCCGTCGTCGCTGCATGCCGCGAGCACCGCCGCGGACATGCCGCCGGCACCGATCAACGACCCGCCCATCAACGACCAACGGACCATGTCTCGCCGACTGACTGAGTTCCCCATGGCGGCAGTCTTCCACCATCGCGCACCTCGGTGTGCCGTTCAACGAGCGCAGCGCGGAGGTTCACGGCAATGTCGCGCTTCGTTTCACCGCGCGTTCGTTCCAGGATAGTGTTCGCCATCCTGTTGGTCCGGGGAAGGGGCACTGCATGAGTCGCGTCGTCTACGACGGCACACCCATCGAGTACGACGAGGGCGACACGCTGGCAGTGGCAGCCGTGCGTAACGGCATGCATCCCGCCCGCGGCGGCACCCTGTGCCTCGCCGGTGACTGCGGCAACTGTGTCGCGATCGTCGATGGCACGCCGTGGGTGCGCACTTGCCAGACCGATGCCACGCCGGGTGCGGTGGTGCGTCGTCACCCCGCCGGGTCGCACCCGTCGCCGGGTGGCCCCGAGCACCATGTGCAGGTGCGGGTGCGCCATCGCCGCGCTGATCACGTCGTCATCGGCCACGGGGCCAGCGGTGCAGCTGCTGCGGCGGTCGCCCGCGCCAACGGCGACGACGTGCTCGTGCTCGATGCCGGCGAAGGCAACGAGGTGGTCGGCGTGTTCGACGGCCCCACCATCGTGGTGCGCACGCCCGATGGCATCGACCAGTTGCACGCCCACCACATCACGCTTGCCACCGGTGCCGCCGAGATCCATCCGGTGTGCCCGGGCAACATGCTGGCCGGCATCTACACGCCCAGGGCAGCGGCGGCGTTGCAGGCAGCAGGTATTGATCTCGGCCGCATCGCCACAGTCGGCAACGAGCTGGTGGCCATCCACGGCGAGTCCGCTGTCAGTGCGGTCGAACTGGCCGACGGCATCGTCGTCGAGTGCGACACCGTCATCGCTGCGCTCGGCTCCGCGCCGCGCGACCTGCTCGCCCGCATGGCGCCGATGGTGCCCGTCATCGTCGTCGGCCCGGCAGCAGCGGCGCACGCGTTGCCGAAGTGCCCGCAAGAAGGGGTGGTCTGCCCCTGCGGCAAGATCACCGTCGAAGACCTCGACGGCGTGTGGCAGAAGGGCTTCAACGAGCTGGAGCTGGTGAAGCGGGCCAGCCTCACCGGCGTGGGCACCTGCCAGGGTGGCGTGTGCATGCCGCACCTGCGTGCCTTCGTGGCGGCCCGCAGCGGTACCGAACCGCAGCCGTTCACCGCCCGCCCCGCCGCTCGCCAATTGACCCTGGGCGAGGCCGCCGCCGGCTACCACATCGACACGTTCCGCCGTACACCGCTGCACGCGGAACACGTGGCGCTGGGGGCCACGCTCGACAAGTTCGGTGGCTGGTTCCGCCCTTGGCACTACGGCGACCCCGTCGCCGAGTACTGGGCCGTCCGCGAGGCCGTGTCGCTGGGCGACGTCAGCACGCTGGGCAAGATGATCGTCAGCGGGCCCGACGTGGTGGAGGCACTGGAGCGTCTGTACCCGAACTACGTGCACGACATCAAGGTCGGCCGTGCCCGTTACGTGATCAACCTCACCGAGCGCGGCCACATCATGGACGACGGCATGATCCTGCGCGACGCCGACGACCGGTTCACGCTCACGTTCACCTCCGGCGGGGCGAGCACCGCCGAGATGTGGGTGCGCGACTGGTTCGAGACGTGGGGCCTGAAGGTGCATGTGCTCGACCGCACCGTGTCGCACGGTGCCATCAACGTCACCGGCCCGCTGGCGGGCGAACTGCTCCGCCGTGCAGGCGTTGACGACGACGCGCGCCCGAAGTTCCTGCAGCATCGCCGGCTCGAAGTTGCCGGCGTGCCGTGCCACGTGATGCGCCTGTCGTTCACCGGTGAGGCCAGCTTCGAACTGCACCACCAGATCGACCGCTCGGCCGAGCTGTGGCAAGCGCTATTGCACCTGGGCCGCCCACTTGGCATCCGCCCGCACGGGTTGCAGGCGCTATTCGGCCTGCGCTGCGAGAAGGGCCACATCATCGTCGGTCAAGACACCGAGCTGGACAGCTCGCCGCGCCGGGTGAACATGGACTGGGCGGTGAAGCTGGACAAGCCTGAGTTCGTCGGCCGTGAGTCCCTCATCCGTACGGCCAAGCTCCCCGACGAGCGCCGCCTGTTCGGGTTCCGCATGGACGGGCCGGCACCACTCGAGGGCAGTGTCATCCGTGTCAACGGCGATGTCGTCGGCCACGTCACGTCCAGCTGGGATTCGCCGCTGTTCGGGCACGCGGTGCTGATGGGCTGGCAGAAGCGGGCACCGCACGCCGACGTCGTGGAGATCGACGGCCGCGAGGCCCGGGTCAGCGAAGTCCCGTTCTACGACCCGGAGGGCGCTCGTGCTCGTCTCTGAGTTCACTGACCACGTTCCCGGGTGGCGCATCATCGCCACTCCCGTCGCGCTGGACACCGCACCGTGGCCGGCGGGTGCACAGGTCGTACGCATCTCGCCCGACGACGCCTACATCATGGGCAGCGCCGAGCCCACCGTGCCCGCCGACCCGCACGCGATCATCACACCCGAGCTCGGGTTTTCGTCTGCCGTCGTGCACGACGTGGCCGCACTCGCCGAAGCACATATCGAGTGGAGCGTGCCCGCACACCGTCCTGCGGTCGCGCAAGGGCAGATCGCCGGTGTGCCCGCCAAGTTGGTGCTGCATGCCGACGGCACCACCCAACTGTTGGTGGCCTGCGCTGCACGCCAGGAACTGCAGGAGCGTCTTGCATGAACGAGTTCGTCGAAACACTGCTCGACCTGCCCTGGCAGACCTGCGACCCGAAGCCCGCGTACGACGTTGTCATCATCGGCGGCGGCGGTCACGGCCTCAGCACCGCCTACTATCTGGCCGCCCGGCACGGCATCACCAACGTGTGCGTGCTCGACGCCAACTACATCGGCTCGGGCAACAGCGGGCGCAACACCACCATCATTCGCAGCAATTACGGCATACCGGAATCTGTCCGCTTCTACCAGCACAGCCTGGAGCTGTACCAGGGGCTGGAAGAAGAGACCGGCTCGTGGATCATGCACAACACGAAGGGCCAGATCTGGTTGGCCCACTCCACCAGCACCGCTCGCACCGAGCAGACCCGTGCTTTGATGAACCAGGCGTGCGGCGCCAGGACTGACTACATCCTGCCCGATGAGATCAAGGCCCGCTGCCCGCAGATCGACCTCACCGGTGGTGGCCGCTACCCGGTGCAGGGTGCCAGTTACCACCACGAGGGCGCCACCGCCCGCCACGACCGCGTGGTCTGGACGTACGCCCAGGGAGCGCTGCGCAAGGGCGTGCACATCTTCCAGCACACGCCCGTCACCGGGCTGGTCACCGAGACGTCCAGCAGCGGTGTCGACCGCGTCGCCGGGGTGCAGACGCCCAACGGCATCATCTCCGCCGGTGTGGTGCTGTCTGCGGTCGGCGGCCACGTCAGCACCGTTGCCGCTTGGGCCGGCGTGCGCCTGCCCATCCGCTCGCACGCGCTGCAGGCGTTCGTCACCAACGCATACGCGCAAGAGTTCGCGCCCATCATCTCCTCCAACGATCTGGTCTTCTACGTCAGCCAGACGCCTCGCGGGCAGATGCTGATCGGGGCCGAGTACGACCGCCAGGCCAGCTATCGCACATCCACCAGCTACTCGTACCTGCAAGCGTGTTCGGCGAAGGCGACGATCATGTTCCCGTTCCTGTCCAAGCTGCGCATCCTTCGCTCGTGGGCGGGTGTGTGCGATGTGAGCACCGACTTCTCGCCAATCCTGGGGCACACGGGCGTCGACGGGTTCATGCTGTCCACTGGTTGGGGTACGTGGGGCTTCAAAGCCATTCCTGCGGCGGGCGAGCAACTCGCCGATCTCATCGCCACCGGCACACCGTCGGCACTGATCGCACCGTTCGGGCTGGACCGTTTCGCGAACGAGGCAGCGATGGCCGACCCCAGCTCTGCAGGAACGAGGTAGCTCCGATGTTGTGGATCGAATGCCCCCACTGCGGCACGCGGCCGTTCGAGGAGTTTCGTTACGGCAGCGTCTTCCCGGTGACGCCCGAGACCATCACCGACCCCGACGCGCGCAACGTCGACTACGCCTGGATGCAGGACAACATCCAAGGTGTCACGCTCGAGCGGTGGTTCCACGAAAGTGGCTGCCGCCGTTGGTTCACCGCCAAGCGCGACACCACCACCGACACCTTCCTCCCCCTCGACGACTGAGTCGGCGGCCCCACCCGCTTTACGTAAAGGCTGTCGGGCGCTGACCAGGGCCCCTGGGGTCGGAGCTTTGACACAAACCGGTGACGGCTGGCCGCCCGCTGGTCTGTGTCAAAGACTCGGACCGGTCTCCCCAGGCAGATCGCCGACAGCCTTTACGTAAAGCGGGGTGACGGTGGGAGCGGGCGGGTTATTTGGCGCGCTTTTGGGCGTTGGCCCATTCGTCTTTGAGGCCGACGGTGCGGTGGAACAGGCCGGGTTCCGCGGGGTCGGCGGCGTAGTAGCCGAGACGCTCGAACTGCACCACCTGGCCGGGTGACACTACGCCGAGCGCAGCTTCGGCCTTGCCAGCGAGCACGGCCTTCGAGTCGCGGTTCACGTCGTCCATCGGGTCGCCGGTGCGCTCGCCGGGCACATCGACGGTGAACAGCCGCTCGTACTGTGCGGCCTGGATATCGACTGAATGCGCCGTCGAGACCCAGTGAATGGTGGCCTTCACCTTGCGACCATCGGGGGCATTGCCGCCGCGGGTCTCGGGGTCGTACGTGCACTGCACTTCGGTGACCTTGCCATCGTCATCTGTGGTGAAGCCGGTGCACTTCACGAAGAACGCGCCGCGCAGGCGCACCTCCTTGCCGGGCGTCAGGCGGAAGAACTTCGGCGGTGGCACGGCCTTGAAGTCGTCGTCCTCGATGAACACCTCGCCGGTGAACTCGACCGTGCGCACACCGTCGGCCGGGTTCTCCGGGTTGTTGACCAGCTCGATGGTCTCGACGTGGCCGACCGGCCAGTTGGTGACGACCAGCGTGATCGGCTTCAGAACGGCCATGCGGCGCAGCGCGGCGCGGTTGAGCTCGTTGCGGATGAACCACTCGAGCAGCTCGATCTGGTGACGGCTATTGGTCTTGGCAACACCGATGAACTCGCAGAAGTCGCGGATGGACGACGCTGGGTAGCCGCGGCGACGCAGGGCGCGCAGCGTGGGCAGGCGAGGGTCGTCCCACCCATCGACGACACCGTCGTCGATGAGCTGGCGCAGCTTTCGCTTGGAGGTGACGGTGTAGGTCAGTTCGAGCCGAGCGAACTCGGTCTGGCGTGGCCGGTCGCCGGGCAGCGGACAGTGCTCCAGGTACCAGTCGTAGAGCGCACGGTGGCTGTCGAACTCGAGCGAACACAGGCTGTGGGTGACGCCTTCGATTGCGTCGCTCTGCCCGTGCGCCCAGTCGTAGGTGGGGTACAGCACCCACTGGTCGCCGGTGCGGTGGTGATGCTCGTGGCGGATGCGATACATGATCGGGTCGCGCAACTGCATGTTCTCGTGCTGCATGTCGGCCTTGGCGCGCAGCACGTGCGAGCCATCGGCGAACTCGCCGGCACGCATGCGACGGAACAGATCGAGGTTCTCCTCGCTGGGCCGGTCGCGGTGCGGGCTCTCGACGCCCGGCTTGCCGTAGCCGCCGCGCTGCAGGCTGATGGTCTCGGCGTCTTGGTCGTCGACGTACGCAAAGCCGGTGGTGATCAGGTGCTCGGCCCACTGGTACAGCGTCTCGAAGTAGTCGCTGGCGTACAACGGCTCACCGGGCTCGAAGCCCAACCAGCGAACGTCGTCGACGATCGCGTCGACGTACTCTGTCTCCTCTGTCACTGGATTGGTGTCGTCGAAGCGGAGCTTGCAGATACCACCGAACTCTTCCGCGATGCCGAAGTCGACGCAGATGGCCTTCGCGTGGCCGATGTGCAGGTATCCGTTGGGTTCCGGTGGGAAGCGGGTCTGTACCCGTCCGTCGAAGGTGCCGTGCTGGTTGTCGGCGCGCACCAGGTCTCGCACGAAGTTGGCGGCGGCAGGGGTGTCGGGGGCGTTGGCTGGTACGGACGAAGGCTCGCTCATCGGGGTTCTCTCGCAGGTCGGACGACACAGAGACGGTATCTGAAACCGCTGCCGCGCCGACCTTTCGATCTGCGGGGCGTGCGGCCAGTCGGCGACGGCGAGCGCATCGGTGCGAGTGATGACAGCTCGGCTGATATCGCTGCAAGCTATATGAATGGTGGTTTGCTCGTCGTCTCAGGGAACGAACATGTGTACTGCATGACACATGACTCCAGTTGATCAGCCGCCCGATCAGATGCCTTTGACGGCCCCTGATCTGCTCACTGCCTTCGCCGAACACGAACAACAGGCAGCGATGTTAGCCCTCGCTGTCCGACGCCTGGAGGTCTCTGCGGGTTGGGTGGCGGATGAGGCGGTGTCGTTGCGGGCGTGGCTGAGCGACCATGGGCGCATGTCCGCTCATGGCGCGAAGGAGTGGGTGCGCCGCGGACGGCTGTTGGCCACGTACGGCGAGTTCGCGACGGCCGCGTTGTCACACCGGTTGTCCGCTGGTCAGCTGGAAGCGACCCAAACGCTGCACCAACCGAAGTACGAGGCGCTGCTCGCGGACCAGCATGTTGAACTGGTCGACGCTGTTGCCCCGTTGAACGCGAGCGATACCGCGGTCGTGTGCAGAGTGCGGCGCGACCTCGCCGACGCTGTGATCGACGCCGACACACTGCCGGTCGAGCCGGATCGGACCCTGTCAATGGGCCGCGACGGTGACGGTGCGTTGGCCGGACGGTTCGTCTTGGACGACGCCGAAGCGACCGAGTTCGAGAAAGCAATCCGCACTGCCACCACCTTCGACGGCGACGGCGACGACCGCAGCCACGGGCAACGCGGCGCCGACGCGTTGCACGACATCGCCGCGTTCTTCAACCGCAATCACGACCGCTCCGGCACGCAGCGCCATCCGGCGAACATCACGATCAGCGTGAACGGTGAATCGGTGGCTGCCGGTCGCCCGGAGGGTGTCAACGATGACGACGGGCATGCACAGTCGCCTGCGTGTACATCGACCTACCTGTGTGACTGTGTGCTGCTCACCATCGTGCGCGCCGCGAACGATGTGCCCACCTCTTTCGGACGTGCCCGCTACAGCGTCCCGCGCCGGTTGTTCCGCCAGATCGCAGCCCGCGACGGCGGCTGCCGGTTCCCCGGGTGTGATCGTCCGGTGCGGTTCACCGACGCACATCACATCCACCACTGGGAACATGGCGGCAACACCGATTACAACAATTTGGTCTTGCTGTGCAACCGGCACCACCACATGGTCCACCGGTTGGGCCTCGGACTGAAACTGTTGGCCGACACCGCACCAGCGCACCACGCGGCACACCACCACCAGTCCCACGACCACGCTCCATCTCACCACACACGACCCGACTCTTCGGAGCAGTCACTCCCGAACCCGACAACCACGCTAGACGACCGCTCGCGTCACCGACCCGAGCCACCCCGACGCGCCCCAAACGCGGCTCGAAAAGAACCACTTGACACAAAGAGGATTCGATAGGGCTCGGCTTGGCAAGGGTCGGCTCGGGTCAGGTGAGGTCGGACCGGAGCCGATCTATCGTGGTGGGGTGGGGTCCCCCTCGACCCCGGCCGGCGGCTGAACTGTGGGTACGGCATTGACTCGCAACTATCGGTGCTGGTGAACAGCAGGCACAGATGCCCCGGCCGTCGTGCGGCCCGAGCGCCGGCGACAGGC
>Ga0335397_10003834_pt1 | contig 20009 bp, 14 predicted proteins | sample MAT04_FD_205740 | JGI IMG/M metagenome (GOLD analysis project Ga0335397, IMG submission 205740) | Freshwater microbial communities from Lake Fryxell liftoff mats and glacier meltwater in Antarctica - MAT-04 (spades assembly) (version 2) ... | reverse complement strand
AAATCAAGGATGCCCAGCTCATCTTCGGTTCCGTCTGGTCGGACTTGGAGGCGGACTTCGGCCGGGAGAACCTGCGCTTTCCCAAGGAAATCATCCTCCTCGGCGGCGCGCCCGGCGCCGGCAAGGGCACCCACACACAATTTATCGCCAAGGCCCGCGGCCTCACCTGCGCGCCCATCGTCATCAGCGCCCTGCTCGACTCCCCTGAAGCCAAGCGGCTGAAAGACGCCGGCAGCATGGTCGGCGACCGCGAGGCCGTCGGACTGCTCCTGCGCGAGCTGATGAAACCGATCTACCGCGATGGCGTCGTCCTCGACGGTTTTCCCCGCACCAACGTGCAGGTGGAGTGCCTGAAGCTCCTGGTGGACAAGATGCACGCCCTGCGCCGCGAGTTCTTTAGCAGCCCGCTCGGCATCCATTTCCGCCAGCCGACCATCCACATCATGGTGCTGTTCGTGGACGAAAAGGAATCCATCGCCCGCCAGCTGAAGCGCGGCAGGCAGACGCTCGCCCACAATGAGGAAGTCACGCGCACCGGCACCGGCGCCCCGTGGGAGGACCGTCCGACCGACCACGACGAGACCCTCGCCCGCCGCCGTTACCGGGTGTTCAAGGAGCAGACTTGGGATGCGCTCCAGTCGCTGAAGGAGATCTTCCACTACCACTTCATCAACGCGCAGGGTCCGATCGAAGAGGTCGAGCAGAACATCCTCAAGGAGCTGGAATACCAGAGCACGCTCGAGCTCGATCCGCGCACGGTGGACCGTCTGCGCAGCCTGCCGCTCGCGAGCGAAATTATCGTCCACGCGCGCCAGGAGCTGGTGAAGCGGCTCGACAGCCACGAATTTGGCCAGCCGGAGCTGTTTGCCAAGGTGGTGACCTTCATCGCAAAAAAGATCATGCCCGTCGTGCAGCGGCACGCCATCTCGGGCTCGGCCCAGTTCAACACCGAAGACCCGGTGCTGGACGACCCGATCGCGCTGGTCATGCTGATTGACGTGTTTTCCGAGCGCGGCTTCCACGCCGTGGTGGACCTGCACCGCATCGAGGTGCCGGAGAGCGTCGACCTGGCCACCGGCGCCATCAAGTGCCGCGTGAAAAAGGTCCACCGCATCCAGATCCGGTTCCAAGGCTCCGAAATCCGCCGGGGATAAGTAGGTTCGGTTTTTGCAGGGCGCGGTCGCGGACCCGCCTTTCTGATTTTTAACCACGGATTACACGACATGCCACGGATGGAACCCACCAAGTCCGGATTGGAGTTCTGATCCGTGCCATTCCGTGTCATCCGTGGTCAAAATGGTTCGAGGATCGCACCGCATTGGAGACAACGCGTTCCACCCCATCACGCTCACTCGTAGCGCAGGGCCTCGATCGGGTCGAGTGAGGCGGCTTTCCAAGCTGGATAAAACCCGAAGCCAACGCCGATCCCCGAGCAGACCAGGAGGCCGATCGCGGCCCAATTCCACGGGAATACCAACGAGGCCTTGAGCATCAGCGCCAAGCCGTTGCCTCCGGCCACGCCGAGCAGGATGCCAAGCACGCCGCCGGCCAGCGAGATCGCAACTGACTCGATGAGGAACTGGGTGAGGATGCTGGCCTTCCGCGCGCCGATGGACTTGCGGATGCCGATCTCCTTCGTGCGCTCCGTCACGCTGACGAGCATGATGTTCATGATGCCCACCCCGGCGGCGAGCAGCGCAATGCCACTGATGACAAACGAGCCCGCGGCAATCACGTCCGCCACCTTCGCAAAGGTCGCGATAAGCGAGTCGTTCGAATAAAGCTCAAAATCATTCTCCTGCTCCGGCTGGAGGCCGCGCACGATGCGCATCGCCGTGATGCCCCTGTCGATGGTCTCGTTATACAGGAGCTGCGTCGGTGCCTGCGTCGCGATGTTGATCGTGTGGTGGGCGACACCGAAGTCGTTAAGGAACCGGGTGAGCGGAATCATCACGATGGCGTCCTGGTTCTGGCCGAAGGAGGAGCCCTTGTCCGCAAAGGTGCCGATGACGGTGTAGGTGCGCTCGTTCACCTTGATCATCTTGCCGAGCGGGGATTCCGACGGGAACAGCCGCTTCAGGATGGCTTGGCCGATTACGGCCACCGGCTTGGCGAACTCGACGTCGGCCGCGTTCAGGTTCCGCCCCAAGTCGATCGTGTACTGGTTGGCCGTGATGAAGTGCTCGTTGCTGCCACAGAACGTGATGCCGGGCGTGGTCTTCCGGTTCTGGTACCGGGCCTGCACGGTGATATTTTGCTCGAAGCTCTTGATGCAAACCACGTCCGCGACCCCCTCCATCAGGCGCTGGTAGCGCAGCGCCTCGGCCAGGGTGATGTCGCGCCGCATCTGATAGCGGCGGCGGTTCGGACCCTCTTCGTCGCCGCCACCGGCGTTGACGGGGTATTTGGCAAACTGGAACATGTTCGAACCGAGAAAACTGAGACCGTTCTCGATGGAGCCGCGCAGCGCGGCCACCGCGGTCATCACGCCGATGACCGAGAACACCCCGATGGTGATGCCCATCATGGTGAGCCCCGAACGGAGCTTGTTCACCCCGAGGGAGCCGAGGGCCATGCGCAGGATTTCAGTGATGCCCATCGAATTATTTTGGATTTGGGATTCCCGATTTTCGATTCCGGGCCTGAAGCGTCTTGCGCGAAGCGACCATGATGGGGGTAAGCTCGCTGGCTTCCTTAAGCAAAGTGCCCAGCTGGGCAGCAGGCATGACCCCATGGTCGGCGGCCAATTCCAGCCAAAAACCGGACTCGTCCGCTTCCTCCTCGACCACGGCAAATTTCGAAATCATCTCGGCCGTGGATCTTGACCGGCAGGCAGCCCGGTAATTGGCCGCGACTGAAGTGCCCGACCGACCCAACTGCGCAGCCAGAATACGCGACGACCGGGTATCCGGCATCGCGTCAACCAGCTTGAGCACACGCAAGGCAAAAGCCTTGGTGCGCCCTTTGAGTTCAATCTCGTTCATGTGCAAAAATCCAAAATCAAGAATCCAAAATCGAAAATGACGTTATTCGTACCGCAACGCCACCACCGGATCGAGGCGGGCGGCGCCCCAGGCCGGGGCGAAGCCCGAGAGGATCCCCGTTACGACGGAGACCAGCATGCTGACGTAGACCAGGCCCATGGAGAACTCGATGGGGAAGGACGGCATGGCCGCCTGGAGTCCGATGCAGGCGCCATAGGTCAGCACCAGCCCGGCCACGCCGCCAATCAGGCAGATGGAAACGGCCTCGATCAGGAACTGGAGCAGGATGGTGCGGCGGCGGGCGCCGAGCGCCTTGCGGGTGCCGATCTCTTTCGTGCGCTCCTTCACGCTCACGAAGGTGATGTTCATGATGCCGATTGCGCCGACGAAGAGCGAGAGGCCGGTGATGAACAGGCCGGCCAGGGCGATTCCTTTCTTTACGGGATCCAGCACGGCCTTGAACGCCTGCTGCTCGTTGATCGAGAAGTTGTCGCGTTCACCCGGCAGCTGGCCGCGCACCCGGCGGGTGGCCCCCACCAGTTCGTCGCGCGCTTCCTCCATGTGATCCTTGTCCTTCACCTTCACCCGGACGTCGGTCCCGCGCCGCAGGCTGAAATATTTCTTGAACGCCTCGAGTGGCATGAACACCTGGTTGTCGAAACTTAACAAGCCCAGGAACGAACCCTGCCTGGCCAGCACCCCGATGACCATGCATGGATGACCGCCGACCTGCACGGATTGGTCGAGCGGAGAGCGGCCCTGAAACAAGGCCTCCGCCACGTCGGCGCCGAGGACGCAGACGGACCGGCCGGAATTCGCCTCGGTCTCGTTGAAGAACCGGCCCTCGGTCAGGTCCACATTGCTGATGCGCGAGTAGTCACCGTTGGTCCCGACCACCAGGCCGTTGACCTTGTATTCGCCGTTCTTGACCGGCTGGCCCCGCATGGCCACGGGCACCGCAATCTCGAGCGTGGAGTTGGGCGTGTTCTCAATGATCCGGTTCAGCTTCTCCGACACGTCCGCCGTGATCCGGGGACGGTTCTGGTAGTTCCACCAGTCCTCCACCCCTCCCCAAGGCCATTTCTGAACGTAAAGAATGTCGTCGCCGAGCATCGCGAGGCTGTTCTGGAAACCCTTGTCGATGCCCCCGATCGCCGTGCCCATCAGGGTCACGGCCACGATGCCGATGATCACGCCCAGCGCCGTGAGCACGGAGCGCATCTTGTTCGCGCGGATCTGCGCGAACGCGATGCGGAAGGACTCCGTGAACTCGTAGATGAGCCGCTTCATGGGGCTTGGGGGGGTTCGAATCTCGATCTGGGATCTTCCAGTCCCGCCAGACGTACGCCCGCGAGCTGGACTTGCCTCGCCGAGATCAGTGGCCGCAGAGATTCACAGCTTGGGCTTCGGGGGTGCATTGAAGTTCAGGCAATCGAAAATCGAGAATCCAAAATCGAAAATCCCTCAGTCCACCGGGCCGTCGCTTTCAATCAGACCGTCGCGCAGGCGCAAAATCCGACGCGCGTGCCGAGCGATATCTTCCTCGTGCGTGACCACGATGATGGTGTTGCCCTGCTCGTAGAGGGTCTCAAGGAGCGCCATGATCTCCACACCGGTCTTGGAGTCTAAATTGCCGGTCGGCTCGTCGGCGAGGATGATGGAGGGATTGTTGACGAGGGCGCGGGCGATGGCCACGCGCTGGCGCTGGCCGCCGGAGAGCTCGTTGGGCTTGTGGCTCATGCGCTCGCCGAGGCCGACGTCCTGCAGGGTGCGGGTCGCGCGTTCGCGGCGGATGGAAGGAGCCAGGCCGGCGTAGATCAGCGGCAACTCGACGTTGGCCAGCGCGGTGGAGCGCGGCAGGAGGTTGAAGGTCTGGAAAACGAAGCCGATCTCGCGGTTGCGGATGTCGGCGAGCTCGTCGTCCTCCATCGAGGCTACGTTCTTGCCATTGAATTCGTAACGTCCCGCCGTCGGCGTATCGAGGCAACCGAGCATGTTCATCAGCGTGGACTTGCCGGAACCCGACGGACCCATGATGGCGAGATACTCGTTGCGGTGGATTTTCAGCGAGACGCCGCGGAGCGCATGGATGATCTCCGCGCCCATGGTGTAGAGCTTGGTGACATTCTCGATGTCGATCACGAGCGCGCCCATGGGACGCGTCGCGCGGGCGGCGGAAGGACTGGCGGTGGGGGGCGTCATCGGGCGCGCCTTATTTCTTGTCGTCCTTCTTCGGCTTCTCGATCTGGATCGGCGCGCCGTCCTTCAGCTTGCGGCTGATGGCGGCGTAGCTGCCGGACACGACCTCGTCGCCGGCCTTGACGCCACTCTTTACCTCGATGGAGGTGTTGTCGGCGATACCGGTCTCGACCTGCTGGGCCTTCACGGTGTTGCCGGTGCGGAGAAACACGATGCGCTGGAGCTTGCTGGCGTCGCGCCGGGCCGACTCGCGCTCGGCGACGAGCTCGAGCTCGTTGCCGGATTTTTCCTGCGCCTCCTTGGCCTTCTTCTTTTGCACTTCCTCGGAGGTCATGCCGCCCGCGGCGCGGACGGTGACGCTCTGGATCGGGATCGCGACGACGTTCTCGACCGTCTGCGTGGCGATATCGGCGGTGGCGCTCATGCCCGGGCGCAGGTTGGCTTCGTGGTCGCTGATGCGGATCTTGACCTGGAAATTTGAAACCTCGTCGGCATTGGTGACCTGGGTCGAGGAGCCGGTGGCGGAGGAGTTCTGGGCGGAGCTGCTAATCTCGGTCACCACACCGGAGAATGTCCGGCCGGGATAGGCATCGATCGTGATGGCGGCGTGATTGCCGTCCTTCACGTTCACGATGTCATTCTCATTCACCTTCACGCGCACCTCCATGGTGCTGAGGTCCGCGACGCGCATGATCTCGGTGCCGGCAAAGGAACCGGTGCCGACTACGCGTTCGCCGACTTCACTGCCGAGCGCGCTGATGGTGCCGTCCATCGGGGAGTAGATGATGGTCTTATTGAGCAAGTCGCGCGCCTGGCTGAGGGCACCCTCGGTGCGGCGGATCTGCGCCTGGGCGTTCTCGTAGTTGGCCTGGCCAACCTCCACGTTGGTCTTGGCCGCGGAAAAATCGGCATCAGACATGAGCTGCTTGCCGAAGAGGTCGTCGGTACGCTTGAAGTCATCCTGGGCCTTGACGAGCTGGGCCTTGGCTTGGACCGCGGTGGCCTTGGCTGCGACGAGGTTGGCCTCCTGCTGCTCGACTTGGGACTGGTAGGTGTCGGGGCGGATCTTCACGAGCAGGTCGCCTTTTTTCACCGTCGCGCCCTCCTTGAAGGGCAGTTCGATAATTTCGCCGGGCGCCTCGGTGGAGATTTTAACCTCCACCTCGGGCTGGACCTTGCCGGTGGCAGTGACGAGCTGGGTGATGGTTTTCACGACAGCCTTCTCGGTCGTGACCATGGTGCCGGTCTCCTGATTCTTGTTCTTGGCCACGACGGCCAGGATGAGAGCCACGATCAGCACGACAGAGCCGATGATGATCCACTTGGTTTTAGACTTCTTCTTCACCACCACGGGGGTGGAGGCGGGTTTGGACACAGGGGCCGGGTTCATAGTTGTCAGGGTGGGCAGTTGAAGGGCGAGAGGGTCAGGAACTCATGCCGCCATGGCAAGCGGATGCGCCTCGTCCGGAAAAAAGCGTGGAGGGGCCCACAACGACCCCTCCACACAACACAACTGATTACTACGAACGAGAGTGAAAAAACGGGCCCGCGCGGAAAAGAGAACGCCTTTGCGATGAAGCGCGGCCCCTTTGCGACCAAAGGGCGGCGGACATCGTTCGGGGCATGGGCGGGGCAGACGGGCGCTGGCATGAGACGACAACACCGCCCGCCGCCCAAAGTTACATGATTTTTTGATGAGCGGGCAGGCCGGGGGATGGGCGGGCAGGCGTGGCACGGGCCTCCGGGCCGTGGTTCCGAGCTTGGGAAGCCCGGCCCACACAGTTGCGCAGTTACCAAGGCCTGCTCGCGCTTCCCGGAATCACGGCCCGGAGGCCCGTGCCACGCAAAAAGCCCGGTCGGCGGCCGCCCGGCCGTGGACACGAAAAAGGGCGTGCCGCGCTGCCGGCACGCCCGGGGGGAGTCACCTTGGAGCCGTCGCTCAGAAGGCCTTCTTGAGTTCGACAAAGAGGAAACGGCCGATGATGTCGTAGGCGCCCTTGTCGGTGTTATTTTCCGCAACCAGACTGCCATCGCTGGGAATATAGGGCGGAGCTTTGTTGAACACATTGTTGGCCCCGACGGTCAGCGTCGCATTGCGCAGCCAGCTCTTCCCGAGGTCCGGCAGCCGATAGGAAATCGACACGTCGGCGGTGAAATACGAGGGGGTGCTCGAAGCGAGCCCGTTGACCGTGTAGGTGTTGCCGGTGGACGCCCCGGTGCCGAACAGCGAGCCTGGCACGGTCACTTTCGGCAGGTAGGTCATGAACAGCGAGGCCGTGACCGGGCCATAGGAATAGTTAACGTAGGGCTTGATCGTGTAGCCCGGCAGCAGACCTGAATAGCCCGCTCCGCCCGTGGTCGAGTCGGTAAAGACCCGCGCGTATTGGAGATAGGGATCCCGGGCCGTCGCACGAAACCAGTAGTTGAACTGGATGTTCGCGTTGACGCCCAAGTCCACGGTGCCGATGGATTCCGTCTTGAACCGGTAGTCCACGGTCACGTCGAGACCGTCGGTCTTGAGGTCGCCCGCGGGGTCCCGGACGATCGAAAGCGTGCCAAAGTTGGTGGAGTTGACCTGGTTGGTCGTGTTGCCGGTGAGGGTGCTGCCATCGGCAAAGACGAAGCCGGCACCCAGATGCAGCGGGTCCTGATTGAACCGGGAAGCGGCACCCCTGGCATTGAGATCAGCCACCGCCGCGGTATAGTCGATCGATCCGACCTTGTCCTGCTTGATGGAATAATAATCCACCGTGAAGCTTAAGCCCTTGATCTGCTTGGGTGAGTACACGAACCCCGCCGTGAATGACTTGGCGTGGGAGGACTGCAGCGTGGGATTGGCGAGTTCGACGGAGTTGCCTTGAATCGACACCGTGGTGCCGAGCGACCCACCCGGTCCGGAGGTACCGTTGCCCTGCGGGAGCGTGAAGCTCGGCGAGTTGCTGGCGGACGGCCCGAACAGGAAGTAGATCGGCGGTGCGATGAAGCCCTTGGCGTAAGTGCTGCGCAGGACGAAGCTGTTGTCGAAGGGCAGCCAGCGCACGCCAAACTTCGGCGTATTCGCCTTGCCGCCCGGTTTGACGTCTTCCTGGCGGTCAGCCAGATTGAGGTCCACGGTATAGAAACCGGGGATGGCCTGCGCGGGCGAGACCAGCGGCACCCCGACTTCGATAAACGCGCCCCGGGTGCTGCGCGAGTTGCCGCCGCCGGGGTAGGTCTTGGCGGCATTATAACCCAAGGCGAGGCCGTTGGCGTAAAGCCCGTCCACACTGGCGCTGACGCCCTCGACCCGCGTCTCCACCCCGAGCGCGAATTGCACCGGCCCGGCGGGAAGGTCAAACGGCTTGCCGCGCAGGCGGACCGAGATGTCCCGCATGTCCGTCACGTTGTTCTTGAAAAGACTGACCTTGATGGCATCGAGGGTCGCCGGATCATTGAACCCGGGAAGCGCAAAATAGTTGTAGACCGGCAGGTTGTTGCCCGCGGCATCGGTCAGCAGCGAAAGCGGGCGGCCGGCGGCATTATAAACGTAATTACCCCCCTGCAGCAGCGGGATCATGGCCGTGTTCAGGTTCGCGCCGTTGCCGCCGCCGAGGACGGTCTGGGTCGAGCTCGACCGGGAATAATTATACACCCCTTCCCAGCTGTAGTTCTCGTTCAGCTCCCCTTTCAATCCGGCCACCAGCCGCCACGTGTTCGTTTCGTTGACGCTGGATCGCTTGCCGAGCTCTTCCGTGCGTTGCCTCGCCGTCGGCGCCCCCCCCGGTTGGCCGACCCCGAGGACGATCCCGAAGACGTTGTAGGGATTGTTGGCCGGGATCGTGAGCGTGTTGCCCCCGCCCGCGCCCAAGCCGGAAATCGGCGCGGGCGCGAGGCCGCTGCCGGAGTTCGTCGTCTGCGAATAGAGAAAATCCCCGAAAACTTCCAGGCCCTTGCCGAAGAGCTCTTTCGAGCCGTTGACGACGAATTCATTGCGCTTGGTGCCGACAATGAGCGGGTTCCCGAAAAGCGTCGTGTTCAGGATGGACGTGCTCCCCACCGCGGCAAACGCCGGGGTCGAGCTGATCGGGATGTAATACCCGGCCGCTTCGAGTTGGGCGAGGGTCATCGGCGGCGCCGACGGACTGCTCCTCAGCGGCGGGGACACCCTGGCTGCATTGTAACCGGGGGCGCCCACCGCCAGCGGCGAGCCGGCGAGAATATCGCTGTTCACGCGGCCCGGATAACTGCCGCTGTAAACGCTGCTCGTCACATTGTAACCGAGGGCGTTGATCTGGGCGGGACTCAGCGTCGTCAGCCCGCGGTCCGTGGTGACCAAGGTGGTGTTTTCGAAATGCTGGGCGCCGATCGTGAGGGACGCGCCCGGTTGGGAGACCCCGCCGATGAGATAGGTTGAGCGCGTCTTGTAATCCCCTTTCCGGGTCGAGCCCAGGCGGCCCCCGACCTCGAAGCCGTTGTAGTCTTTTTTCAGGATGATGTTGACCACGCCACCGATCGCATCCGAGCCGTAGATCGTCGAGGCGCCGTCTTTGAGGACCTCGATGCGTTCGATCATCGCCGTCGGGATCGTGTTGAGGTCGACCAAGCCGCCGCTGCCGTTGGTGCTGCTGACTCCGGAGATGGGCATCCGCTGGCCGTTGACCAGCACCAGCGTCGACAGGTTGCGCAGGGCCACATTGGATTCGCCGGCGCCACCGTTGTTGAACTCCGTGCCGACGTTGCCGTTGCCGGAAAAATAGGGCGTCAACTGTTTCAGCAAGTTCAGGGGATCGGTGGCCCCAGACATGCCGATCGTGCTACTTTCCAGGGTCAGGACCGGGCTGGCCGTGACACTGGCCGAAACCGGCAGGAACGAGCCGGTGACGACCACCCGCTCAAGTTTGGTCGGTTCCGTGTTGCTGACAACGGTCTCAGGTGCGGCGGTCTGGCCGGACGCAATCGGGAGGGCAAACAGGAGCAGGGCGGCCACAGGCAGCCACTGCCCGAGACGGGACAATGAATCGATTTTCATGGTGGGGTCAGGTTTTGGAAGCAGCGGCCACAGGGGTGGCGCGAACTCTGTTTCTTTGTGGCGACAGAAATTGCCCGCGCGCGGCGTGCTCAACGCCATTGCGACCATCACCCTCCCCGGCGCGCCCAACCGCCGTCCGACCGCGCCCAAAATTCCATCCCTCCCGCCGGTGGTAAACCGGTCGGCGTGCGACGAATAGTTGGGGTGGCGCGATGGTTACCGCATAAGTCGCGGTGCCGTATCCGGCACGGGGTCATGGGGGAAATCGAAGGAAGCCAGCGTCACCGGCGGCCGCGGCAGCGCCGTCGGCACCCAGCGCGCCCGGGTCACCCGCGAGCCCTGCAGCGCGGCGCCCGCGAGCGCCAGCGCGTCGTTCGCCCACGCGCGCGGCATCGGCTGCGGCTCCGGCGAGCGCCCGGGATCCAGCAGGAACAGCCCGCGCGGCGTCTCGTAGGTCAGCACCGTGTGCCCGTGCTCGCCGGCCGGGGTGTCCACGTAGCAGTTGAGGAGTCGCGCGCTTTCGATCCGTTCGCCCCGCCGCACGTGCTGCTGCAACGCCGCGAGGCTTTCGACAAAGCAGCCATTCGGGAGCGCAGCACGCCACGCCACGGGAGGGTCAGTCGCCTCATCCGGCAGGATGGCATAGGTCACAAACCCCGGATCGATCGCGCGCAGCAGCGGGGCAAAGTCCGCCTTCTCCTCCGCTAGGCGGTCAGGATGAAGCGTCAGACTCTGCGTGCCGTCGAAGTCGGTGTAGAACCACAGGAGGCCCGCCTCCTCAAACACGAGCGCATGCACCACCGCCGGATAGGCGCTGCGCGCCGCCGTGTTCTCCACCCGCACGACACACGACCAGATCTCCGGGCCCAGCAACGCCTGCGCCCGGCGCGCGTTCCCGAGCGAGGACGCGGCGCCCAGCACCCCTGGCAGCCACAGGGCGAACAGCAGAAACAGAAATCGTTTCACGCGGATATAACCGCATGACGGATTCCCCCGTCGCAGAAATGCGACGAAGCGCGGGAACTTCGCGCCCAATCAAACCCCGCCTACGCCGAAGCAGCAACTCCCCCCGCCCCCACCCCTCGCCTCCGGCAAATTCCGTCCCGTTTCCGGGCCGGCCGATTCCGCTCGCGGGAAATTTACGGCGCGGAACCGCCGCCGTTCGTCGTCGGCCGCGAGCGTGCGCGCGCTGCGGGCAAGGCCAGCAAGCCGGCGGCCCGACTCCGATCCATCGCAAAAACGCGGAGGGGCGGAAGCACGGAAACCCCTCCTCCGAAGTTCGGTGTTTCCGCCCTTCCGCGTTTCCGCGATTAATCCCGTCCGGTCACAGCGATTGCTTCAGCAGCGTCGCGATCCGCTCATGATACCCCCGGCTGAGTTTCAGCTTCGTCCCATCGTGCAGGATGACCGCATACTCCCCGGCAAACGACGGGCTGAGCTTCCGCAACCGGTCGATATTCACGATCGTCGAGCGGTGGATGCGGATAAATTTCTTCGGGTCCAGCCGGGACTCCAGCCGCGCCATCGTCTCGCGCATCAGGTGGGTGCGGCCGCTAACGTGGAATTTCATGTAGTCACCCTCCGCCTCGATCCAGTCGATCTCCTCGGCCTTGAGGAAAAAAATCTCGCCCGACGACTTGAGCAGGATCCGGTCGGCCCCGTGGTCCGCCGGCGGCGCGGGCTGCTGCGGGGCGTGCTGCAGGTAGTCGAGCAGCTGGTGCAACCGTGCATTGACCGTATCGGCCTGCCGCCGGCGCACCTCATCCTTCGCCCGCTGCAACGCGGCGGCGAAGCGCGCGTCGTCGTAGGGCTTGAGCAGGTAATCCACCGCGTTCACCTCGAAGGCGCGCAGGGCATGCTCGTCATAGGCGGTCACGAAAATCACGGCGGGGACGTTCTCGATTCCGGCGCGCACCAGGGTCTGGAATCCGTCGCAGCCCGGCATCTGCACATCGAGGAACGCGAGTTTGGGTCGCTCGCGGGCGATCAATTCGGCGGCCTCTTCCCCACCGGACGCCTCGCCCACGATGTCCACGCCGCCGTCGCGCTCGAGCAGCAGGCGCACACCCCGGCGCGCGGCGGGTTCGTCGTCCACGATGACCGTGCGGATGCGGGTGAGGGTCGGGTTGCCGGAGGCGGGCGCTGGGGCGGGGGCTTTCATGGGCGGTAGGGTAAAACGATTTGGACCGAGACGCCGCGGCCAGGCTCGCTGCGCAGGAGGAGCTGGCCGCGGGCGCCGTAAAGTTTGGTGATTCGTTCCCGCGTGTTGGCCAGGCCGATGCCTTCCTTCGCCCGCCGGGTGCCGTCGAAACCAAGGCCATCGTCGCGCACCTCCAAGTGCAGGTTGCCGCCCTCAACGCGGCCCAGTACGTCGACGTGACCCGGGCCGGGCCGGGGCGCGATGCCATGGAGAATGGCGTTTTCCACCAGGGGCTGCAGCAGGAGATTCGGAATACGCGCGACCATGGCCTCGGGCGTGATGGCGATGCCGATCTTCAACCGGTCGGAAAACCGCGACTGCTGGATCTCCAGGTAGCGACCGAGAAAATCCATTTCCTGCCGCAGCGTGACTTCCTGCACGCCGGTGTTGTCGAGCGCCATGCGCAGGAGCGTGCTGAGCCGGGCGACGAGCGTGACGGCCTCGTCGTTCTTTTTTTCCCGCACGAGCACGGCGATCGTGTTCATGGTATTGAAAAGGAAATGCGGGTGCAGTTGCTGGCGCAGGGCCTTGAGTTCGGCCTCGACCAGCCGCGTCTCGAGTTGCGCTGAGCGCAACTCCTCGCTGCGGTACCGGTGGTAGATCTCCTGGCCAAAACCGAAGGCCAGGACCGCCCAGTAAAACGCCATGTCGATGATGTTGCGGCCGTAGAAATTGCTCACCGAGGTATCCCAGAAGTCGCTCAGGGGATCCCCGGCAGCCAGCATGCCGAAGAAGATCCGGCCCAAGTAAAATACCGCCATGATCAGAAAGCTGAAAAAGAAGTGAAAGCTCACGCCGCCCACCCAGTGACCGCGGCCGAGCGGCATCCTGTTTCGCCCCAGCAGGATCAGCGGCGCCATGCAGCCCCACATCAGCGCCCGCACAAACTGCGGGGCACCGGCGTTCCAGAAGCTCACGTTCTCGCCTCTCATGCCGACCCGGATGTTGAAATAAACCTCTGTCGCCAGCACCAGCCCGATGAAGGCCCAGACGGCGGCGAGGGTGGCGAACTTCATCCAGCGACGTTCCATGGCGGTGCCGGGTTCTTCGCCGCTATTCCGACCGATTCAAGCGGATAAGCTCAGGTTTGCGACGAACGGACGTTTATCAGCGACGAACGGTGAATCCTCGGCGACCAAGCCTGCGACGAATCGCGGATTGGAAAGACGGGGTCTGGTATCGGCCTCCTCTCCGCCCCACCTTTGCGCACGGGGAAGATTCCCCAAGAGTCTATCTGCCCGGCGCGGGGACTTGGCCCGCGTGTTCGCTCTCAGTCAGCCGCGCCTTGGCCAGCTCGATTTCGCTGCGGAGCGTCGCAATCGCGGCATGATCGGCCCGCAGGCTTTCCAGTTCAGCCGGAGAAATCTGAGCCCGGATTAGGCGCAATTGCTCTGCCCGCAGCCGGTCGACTTCTCCATTCTGTTCACGGAGCAGCCCGATCAGTCCGCGCAATTCCACATTCGCCTGGTGCTGCAAAGCCAAGGATACAACCACGACCCCAACGAGGGCGGCCATGACGAGACGTTGCCAGGTGATGCGCATAGGTGAGAGGGAGAATGCCCTTCGGCCAGAGCTAGGGTTTTTTCTCAGGGGGATATGGGGTCGGCGCACCCGTCTCGGCCTTCCCCTTGGCCAGGGTGAATCCCACCGGAACCTGCAGGTGGGTGTTCACAGACCGGCCACCCCTTTGACCGGGATCAAACTCCCACTTGGTCACGGCTTCGACCGCGGCATTTTCAAATTCGCGCTGGGTGGACTGGACGGCATAGGCGTTGTGTACCTTGCCCAACGCATCGACGACAAAATCGACTATGACTTCGCCAGCCACGCCGACCTTCTTCATTTCCGCCGGATACACGGGTGGGACGGGCAGCCGCAAATGGGGCGGTCGGTCGAGCGCCCGGGGGTCGTACACGGTTGGGCTGGCGCTGGCCTCGGCGGCCCGGCGCGCCGCGGTTTGCATTCGGACCTTCAAGGCCTCCGCCTCTCCGCTCAACTGCGCCAGCTCCCCACCTTCCGCCCGCATGGCTTCCACCTCGGCGGCGCCTTTGGCGAGCCGCAGGTTTTCGGCCTGCAAGGCTGGGATTTGTTGATTTTCACTCTGCACCTGTTGCAGCTCCGCCCGGAGCTCCGTGTTGGTCCGGGCTTGCGCCACGAAACCCGTCGCCCCCGCCGCCATGAGGGTGGCGGTCAGTCCCAGTGATAGTTTGTTCATGCTCATAAAAGTGAATGCGGTCAGGACTCCGCCGCCGGCCGCCGCTGCCAGCGCCGTGCCGGTCACCGTCGCGGCCAGACCCGCCGGCGCCGCGGCCACGGTTTGCCCGGCCAGTACCATTCCCAGCGCCGCAGCCGTCGAGGTTACACCCCGCCGGGCCAGCTCGATCCGCATCTTGTCCAGGGCCCGGTCAACGCGGACGCGCGCGGCATCCTCCGATGCGGCAATCCGCTCGCCCACCTCGGCAAACGGGCGGCCTTCGAAGTAGCGCAGCAGGACCGCTTCGCGGTCACGCTCGTTCAGCGCATGCAACGCCTCGTCAATCACGGGGCGCAGACGGTCCCACTCGGCCGCGGGGGTGGCGTCGGAGAAATTCTCCGTCGTGAGATGGGCCTTCTGCTCGCGAGTCCGCCGCCGGCGGTCCCCGCGCACAACTTGGGCCGCGGCGTACCGCGTACTGGTGTAAAGCCAGCCTGCCAGCACCGGCCGCCGGGCCAGTGCCCCCGCTTTGCGGGCGAGGTCTGTAAAAACGGTCTGTGCCACGTCCTGCGCCTGGTGCGCGTCACCGCCCACCTGCCGTAAGGCCGCGTGATAAACCAGCCCGAGATGCCGCTGCACCAGCTCGGCAAACGCCGGTTCGGAGTTTTCCTCGGTATAACGGCGGAGCAGCTCGGCGTCATCGCTCATGATGGTTCACTCTCTAGCAGCCACCGGCCGCAAAACCGAACATAGATAATGGTCCCGCCCGGACTTCCAGGGTCTGCCTCGATTCCGCAACGGAAGTCAAAGTTCGGGAAAGATTGGGCAGGCTGCACCGCTCAGAGCCCAAGCCCCAAACCCCGACCCTTTTTCAAGAAACTCCCGTTGCGCTCGCCGCGTAAGGGGCTTTTTCAGGACCGACTAGATAATGGGCCCGGCCCGGGCTTCGTGGGTCCGCCTCGATTCCGCAACGGGAGTCAAAGTTCCGGAAAGATTGGACTGGCTGGATAGCTCAGGGCCCAAACCCCAAACCCCGACCCCGTTTCAAACACGACCCCGTTTCAAACAGACCCCGTTTCAAACATCCGCTGCGGCCACTCAGCCGCCAGGCATGCAGGCTCTGCGACTTGTACTCGGCGGTGTAACTCGCTTTCCCATGACTTGGTTTTTGGATCTGTGACTTCATTGGCTTCCTTTCGTTTTGAAGCCCTAACCACCTGTCCGTCAATTCGGGGCAACCTCAGGTTTTAATGTTTGATGTTTTTCTCTAACGCAGTTCCGCAACAAATTCTCCCGCCGCAGCCGACCGATATTAAACATTAAAACCTGACCCCCAATAACCCCCACTCCGCGCTCGCTACAAGGCCTCCGCGGCCCCGGAGTTGGTCGCCTTGTGGTCGCTATTGCGGAAGGTGCTGCCGCGTTACGGGCTCGGTCGTTCCGAGTTATTGCCCGTGCGGAAGGGTGAGGCGGCAACTGCGGCTTACGTCGGAAAATATCTGGAGGGCGGGCTCGTCATCAAAAAACATTCCTGGAAGGGCTGCCGCCGCGTCGAGTATGACCGCCGCGCCAAGCTCGCCTGGATCGCCTGCTCGCGGGCGTTTGCGTGGCATTCGCCAGGGGCCGTCCTGTGGCGCTCGCGGGTCGGCCAACTCGGGACCGTCCTCGGCGTCCAGGACACGGCCGGCATCAAACGGAAGTTGGGCCCGAAGTGGGCCTATCGCCTCCGCGACACCATCACCTCGGCCAGTGAAGAGGACTGGCAACTCGTGTTGCATTCTCTCGCTCCGGCTCGGCCGGCCAACGTTACGTTTGAGCGTAAGGGGTAAGGCGTTCCCACCTCAAAACAACGCCCCTTTGCGTTGTAAATTTGAGCCCGCAGATGCGCACGGACGGCAGCGATCAAGGGTTTTGCCCCACTCCCGGGCTCGGCTCCGACCTAACTTTGTCAAGAGTCAAGACATGTCCCTGTCTGGCCGCCCCCTGGGGATCGCTTTCTGCTGCCCAAATATTCGCAGCATGACCCCTTCACTTGGCTCCCGGCGCGACGTATACCTACGACCGCTTGGGTATGATGCTGAGTGCCGCGGATATCTACAACGGGAGCAGCACGGAAACGCGCTCTTTTGAATACGACAGTTACCAGCGGCTGATCACGGAAAAGAACCCGTCCTATCAAGGCAGCCGCTGGTTGACCTACACCTACGAAAGTGGGTCGGGTGGCACGATCCTAGGCCGGGCTTCCGGCTACACCGTGGGGGTGAGCGGAAGCTTGGCCGGGGATTTGACGTCGCTCTATGCCTACGATTCGGCGGGTCGAATTGGCAGCCTTCAAGCCACGCACGCGGGGGTATCGGCCCGGACTTTCACCTATAGTTACGCGGCCAGTAGTTCGCTGCTAACGGGGTTGACGGAGTCGGGAACGGGCTACACTCAGGCCCGGGTCTACGAGACCAACCGCGACCTCTTGAACCAATTTACCACGCAGTTCAACACGACGGTCAAGTCGCAATACGACTACACCTTCAACACGCTGGGCCAGCGGGTCACGGCCAAGCAATCCGGCGATGCCTTTGCCGACTTGGGGGTGCCGTCGTTCTACAATTACACCTACAACAGCCGGAGCGAGGTCACCGCGGCCACAGGGTTTCTGTGCGTGAGCGGCAGTGTGACCAACTACGCGCTCCCCATGCCCGGCCGGGCCTATCAGTTCGCCTACGATACGGCGGGCAACCGGACGAGCGCGACCTCCACCACCAATGGAGCTCTGATGGATTATTTTACGCCCAACAGCCTGAACCAATATACCTCCCGGGATAACCACTCGCTGACCGTCTCCGGGACCTTGGATTCCAGTGCCAAGATCTTGGTCAATGGGGTGCTGGCGGACCGTCAGGGCGCTTACTGGTCGGCCGATACTTTGTTGAGCAATGGCAGTGGACCGGCCTACAATGGCAGCATCGCCCTGAAAGCCGGCAAGACCGGGAGTCCGGATTTGAAGCGGACGTCGACCGTGGCTGGCTACCTCGCGCCGGCGACGGAAAACGGCACCTACATCAGCTATGATGCGGACGGGAACTTGACCTCCGACGGCCGTTGGCTCTACACGTGGGACGCCGAGAATCGGCTGACCTCGATGCAAACCACGACTGCGTCTATTTCCGCGGGGTTGCCCGGGAAAAAACAGGAATTCCGCTACGACAGCACGGGCCGGCGGACGTCAAAAAAGGTCTCCACTTGGTCGGGGAGTGCGTGGACGGCCTCGACGGACGTGCGCTTCGTTTATCAAGGCTGGAATTTAGTGGCGGAGCTTGATGCCAATAACAGCCTGAGCCGCATCCGTACCTATGCTTGGGGGTTGGACTTGGCGGGATCCCTCAGCGCAACGGGTGGAATTGGGGCACTGGTTCAGTTCGTGGACCACACCGGCACAGCCACGGCTTATCTGCCGGGCTATGACGGTTCGGGCAATGTCGTCGCCCTGATGCAGAGCTCCGGTGCCATTGCCGCGACTTACGAATACGGCCCCTTCGGCGAGCTACTACGGAAGGACGGAACCTATGCCGCGGCCAATCCTATCCGCAACGCGACCAAATATACCGACGACGAGTCGGGTTATGTTAATTATGGAACACGTTACTATGATCCCCGCAATGGGCGTTTCATCAGCCGGGATACGATCGGGGAAGCGGGAGGGCTCAATCTGTATGCGTTCTGTGGTAACAACGGAGTCAATGGATACGATGTGCTCGGGCAGGATGACTTCATGGATACTTCTACTTGGCAGTCCATAGGGCTATCCGGCTATGACAAATATCTGGCATCTCGCCCGACTGTCGCTCAAGGAACGGAACATCAGCACACCCCAACGGGAGTCGAAGCGCACGCCATTGCGATGGCACAACAAAATGCGCTCGTTGCTGCAGTAAACGCCTCTGCGGGTGCAGGGCTCAGTTCCCTGGCAAGTACCATGGCTGACAGCTTTGCGGCTAGCACAAGTGCTAGCATAATGGCGGGGCTGAATGCGTTCGCGGCATCGAGTTACAGCAATGCCTCATCGCAGTTGGCGGCAACTAATTATGCTTCTGTAACGGCCGGAAACAACAATCTGGCGGCTGCCAATCTTGCGGCTTCAGCGGGATCGGTAGCAGCGGGACTGGCAAATCTGGCGCTTGCCGCGAATGGGAGCGTAGCCCCAAACAACACAGCGACGAGTAACGGAGGAGCCAATACCGGGCCAACAACGCAGACGTCGGGATATTGGGATCGGTACGGCCAACACGTAGACACCTATGCAATAACACTGCTTAAATCGTGGGTTGCGGGGCTCATCACGCTTGGGACAATGCCAAAATCATGGGTTTGGTGGACGGGAGGCCGAGGACCGGCCCTCGGATCGGCTAATGAAATAACGAGCGTTTTAAGGGGGACTTTGGGTAGCAATGCGGTAACCACTTCGGCTACTTTCCAAGGTCTCGTTGGAGGTGCAGCTATCATTGGAGCGGGCATTGGTGGATATAATTTTGGCGTCTTGCTCAGTGGATTTGTTTACGCGGCGTTTCCGGGATCGAACGGTTTGCCGCCGCCACCCCCGCCGCCACCATCACCATCGCCGCACACATGATGACGATGATGACCATCGGAGCGTTGATGTTGTTAGGCATAACGGCTGTTTTCATGTTCACGCGCATTGCCAGAAAACGAGTGTTGGGCGTTCGGGAGAAAATCCCGGACGCCAAACTTGTGGAGTTGTTCGGTGCGGTGGCGATGCCGCCGGAAACGATCTTGGAAATCCTCCAACTAATAGGTGCGTGCTATGGGATCGCCTACGCACAGCTCCGGCCTACCGACTGTTTTATCTCCCAACTGAGCAAGATTGATTCGTGGCGTCTCGATGCTGGAGCCGAAAAGCTAGAGAAGTCGTTGCAGGAAAAATTTGGGGTCACGGTTCCGCAAGGTCTCAAAACCTTCACTATTTTGGATCTTCTAAAGTTGATTGAAGGGCGAAAATCCGAAAGGGGCAGGCCGCAAGACGCTACCTCTTCCGATTCGCAAAATCCTCAATGAACCAGCGGCACAGCTCGCGCCAGCAACGCTGTCACGATCTCTGCATCCTCCTCCGCTTGCGCTCCGTCCGGTAGAGTCCAGCCCCACCGGCGCAGGCGCTTGTGCTCCGAAGGATCGGAGCACGGGCGCTCGTTGGCACGAGTTCCGCGTCCGTCCGCACCCCCGAAATCAGCAAAATAAAGTAAGACACCAACCCCGCTGCTTGAGCGGCCCGGACCTGCGAAACGATCAGCTAAAGGCCAAGCCGAAGTGGTCAGGCTGAGGTGGACCCCAAAAACTGGACAGGGGGGATGGTTAAATCCAAAAGCCAACCCAGTCCCATGTCGAAGAAACGTCGTCTGCATAGCGCCCAGTTCA
>Ga0335397_10003830_pt1 | contig 20012 bp, 16 predicted proteins | sample MAT04_FD_205740 | JGI IMG/M metagenome (GOLD analysis project Ga0335397, IMG submission 205740) | Freshwater microbial communities from Lake Fryxell liftoff mats and glacier meltwater in Antarctica - MAT-04 (spades assembly) (version 2) ... | reverse complement strand
GGGATCTTTGGTCTCTTGGAGTTGGTCCCGAGATACGCCAAGCCGATGCCTAAGATGGTGAAATCTAAGTGGTTTTCAGTGGTTTCTGCGAGCCCCGTTCGCCTCGCCGTCACCTCGGCCTTCGCCAGTTCAGGTCGAGGTGACGGCGAGGCGATAAGGGGCGGCCCCCGTTTGCTGAGTCGGAGCCGAGGTTGAAAATCGCCAATTTTCTGAACCTACCCACGGAAAACCCGGATGGACCCAAAAAAATCGGCTAAAGAACTTTTGTCTCCAGCAATTAGGCCATTCTCCTGGCGCGGAATCTCAACAGCGACATGAGGGAAGAAATTCATGCTTTCTCAGCCTTCAAGTAGGATGGCTTTATAGAGAACCAATTTTAGACGAATTTTCACGTCATGGTGATGACATGTCAACTCTAGCCAAGTGCCACCGCTTCGGAGTCATCGTAGAAGCAGTACCGATAAACCATTCGCACTGCTTGTCTCAGAGCGGCCAAGCAGTGGCACGATTTACCTGGCTCCTCACACTATCGGCAAACCCCGCAAATCCACGGCTATCACTTCTTCGACTTCTTCCCGCCCGCGCTGCCCGCTTGCGTGGTCGCGTAGGCGAGGCCTAGTGTTTTGCCGTCAATGCCGTAGGTGGCGGAGATCGCCGCGTCGACTTTTTCGCCGGCTTGCAGGCGTTTGACGAACTGGCCGAACTTCGCCGCTCCGCCCTGCTTGATCAGGAACTCGACCACGGTGATGCCGACGGGGCCGACATCGGTGGGCGAGAAGGTTCCGCTCTCGAAGATTTGTTCGGGCCGTTCGAGCCGCGCGTTCTGCAACACGCCGCCGACGGACTTGCGTTGTGACTGCACGAAATCCGCCCCGAGATCGGCCTGTGCCCCCAGGGCCAAACCGGTGCCGCGAATCAGCCAGTCAGGCAGGTTCTCGCGCGATTCCCGCTTCAAAAACGCCCCGGCGAGTTGTTCCATCAGGTTGAGCTGCATACCGGGCGAGTTCTCGCTGGCGGCGTCTCCCACATCCTGCAACGCGATGAACGCCTCTTCCTGCGTGATGGGGGAAATCTGCGAATGGCCGACCACCTCGCGCGGCACTTCCCGCCGATGAATCGTCTGATTGAATTCCTCATACCCGAAGCGGTCCTTGAACACGAAAATCGTCAGCTTGCCGCGAAACAGGGGCGTGTCTTTCGCCGCAAACATCTCGCGCAGCGACTGGGCATACTCACCGGCCCACGTATCGACCTGCTTGAGCCGTTCCTCCGACACATCGCCGAAAACATTGAATTCCGCGGTCGAAACATGCCGTGATTCCACCTGCGGAAAGGTTTTCGTCCATTGTTCTTCCGAGGTCGTCAGCCGGCGTTCGGCGAATTGCTCGGGAGTCAGTTTGGCCAGTTCGGCCATTTTGATTTCTTCGTCCGTCGGAATCAGTTTCGCCAGCTCGGCTTTCGGATCAGGGCTGTCATACTTGCAACCTTCCTCGATCCAGATTTTCAGATCGTTGTACCACTTGCGCGTGATGCGGGCCTGTTGCCGCGGCATGTCCCCTTCCTCGATCAGTTTCCACAGTTTGCTTTCATCGACCTTGCCGGGGATGAGCACCTTGCCGCTGTCGCCCCCCTGCATCAGCTTCTCGAAGCTGACCATCGACAGGCCTCCCTGCCGATTGTTGCCGTTGTGGCACCGCTGACACGTCTGCACGAATCCCGGGGCGAGATCCTTGATAAACGAGACCCGCTCGTCCCCCGTTGCTTTGGCGACCATCACCGCCGGCTTCGGCTTTTCGAGCCGAGTCAATGGCGAGTTCTTATCTTCCGCGTCGAACTTCGCCCCCGATGTGATCCAGTCAGCGAACGTTTTGATCTCTTCCGCCGACAACGCATCTTCACCCTTGGGCATGCGCAATTGCGCATTCGGCGTTGTGAGCCGCGCCATCAGCAGGCTTTGCTGCGGCTTCCCGATGAACACCAGCGGGCCGTTCGCGCCCCCCTTCTCCAAGCCGGCGAATGTGTCGAGTCGTAAGCCCCCTTTGGGATCGTTCGAGTGGCAGCCGACGCATTTCGCGGTGAGGATTTTCGCAACATCATCGGTGAAGCTGACTTCATTGACCTCGACCTTGCCGCCGGCTTTGACGAACGCGGCCTTCTGCTTTTCGAGGAGTTGCCGCACCGCCTTGAGTGTCGAATCGTTCTCGGGAATTTCTTCCGCTTTGACGTACTCTTCGAGCCGCTTCTCGGCAGCGGCAATTGCCTGCTCGGCTTCTTCCAGTTTTTTCTTGGTGATCAGCGGGGTCAACTTGCCGACCTCGACCTTGATCGCGTTCAGTTCCTTCTTCTGCCCCGTGGTGATCGCGGCAGACAGCGCCCCGGCTCCCGCGATCAACAGCATCAGCGACAAACCGACAACAACACGGCTCGACATGGAACGAACTCCCGCAACAGACCGCGGACCGAACAGCACGAGTTATCAGTATATTCATCCCCCACCGCCAGCGAAAGATGGAGTCACGTTCGACCGCTCATTGGTGAACGATATTATGGCAGTATTATGGCAGTTGTGACATCAGCCCGCCAGGGCGTCAGAACATAGCCCAGGACGTCAGTCCTGGGAAAACTTTCAGCATGGATTTCAGCCCGGAGGGCGACAGAAATTTCTGCCGCCATCCGGGCTGAAATCCTGGAACGACTGTCGTCCCAGGACTGACGTCCTGGGCTATGTTCTACCGCCCTGCGGGCTAGAGCGGCTGGGTGGCCGGGGCTGGAGCCGCTCTGGGCGAAGCCCCGGTCTTCGTGCGCGTTCACCGGGGCTTCGCGAAGCGCTCCAGCCCCGGCCACCCTCTGCGAAACGTCTCACCTTGAAAAAGGGGGTGGCTCTGTCGTTCGGCGCGGGTCTCCCGACCCCGCCGGCCTGCCGACCGCAGGTCTCCTCTTTCTTGTATCCGCTTTGACAGCAAATCGAAGAGGAGACCTGCGGTCGGGGAATCGGCGGGGTCGGGAGACCCGCGCCGAGCAGCCGGACCGACACCGAACACGAACACGCGCCGCTTACTTCGTGGGCGGTTCTATGGCATAATACACTCATGCCCGAACTGGATGCTCTCCGCGAACACTTGTTAGCGCTCCTTGCCGGTTACGGCCGGGTCGCCGTGGCGTATTCGGGCGGGGTCGATAGTGCGGTCGTCGCGAAGGCGGCACAACTCGCGTGTGGTGACAAGGCCGTGGCGGTCACAGCCGTCAGCCCCAGTTTGGCGCAGGGCGAACTGGACGCCGCGGCGAAACTGGCGGGCCTCATCGGCATTCGGCACGAAATCATTCAGACCGACGAGTTTCGCAATCCCGACTACCTGGCCAACCCGTTCAACCGCTGCTTCTTCTGTAAGACCGAGCTGTATCAGCGCGTGGCGGAACTGGCCCCGCGATTCCAAGTCGATGTCGTCGTCAACGGGGCGAACCTCGATGACCAGGGGGATCACCGCCCGGGGATGCAGGCCGCGAACAATTTTCAGGTCCGCAGTCCCCTCATCGAAGCCGGTCTGAACAAAGCCCTGGTGCGGGAACTGGCCCGCGAGTGGCAGCTTCCCGTGTGGGACAAACCGGCCAGCCCCTGCCTGTCGAGCCGAATCGCGTATGGCATCGCCGTGACACCCGAACGCGTGGCCCGCATCGATCAGGCCGAATCGTTTCTGCGGACCACATTCCAGCTGCGCGAATTCCGCGTCCGCCTGGAAGCCAATGAACTGGCCCGCATCGAAGTCGCCGAGGCCGATCTCGACACGGTCCTGTCACCCCCGGCCCGCGACCAGATTCGTCGCCGGCTGCACGAACTCGGCTTCCGCTATGTGACCATCGACCTCGACGGCTTCCGCAGCGGCAGCCTGAACGCCGTCATCCCGCTCGCAAGTCTGCGCGTGATCACGACGACTTAGCAACTCTGCGCAGAAGCGTGGTCCCGCCGTCGCTGACGGCGGGCTTTGATCGGTCTTAGCCCCCCGTCAATGACGGGGGGCCGCATGTCCTTGTGACCGCGACGCGAAATCCCCCCGGCGACTCGCCGGGGGCTAAGACGATGACAACGCCTTACGGTTTCTTCTCTTCCGGCTTCACTTCCGCCGGCGGCGGGGGCTTCGGCAATTCCAGCGCCCGCACGATGAGAATCTCCGGCACCGCGGCCTTCAGCGCCGCCACCCCGGCATCGCTCGCCGTCGTCTGCCACAAATACAGCCGCTTGAGCTTCTTCAAGCCCTCCAGATGTTTCAGCCCGGCATCCGTCACCGCCGTGCCATACAGGTTGAGGTATTCCAGATTCTCCAACCCCTTGAGGTGTTCCAGCCCGGCGTCGGTGATCTTCGTCTTTTCCAGATGGAGCTTCGTCAACCCCTTGAGGTCCTTGAGCTGAGCCAACCCCGCGTCGGTGACTTCCGTTCCGCGCAGATTCAAAATCATCGTCTTCGGCAACTGCTGCACGAGGGCCATCTGGGCATCCGTGATTTTCGTATCGGCCAGATGAAACGCGACATCGAGCCGGGCGTCGTTCTGGGCGATCTCCATCACATTCCCGCCGAGCTTCTTGATCTCCGCCATCGCAGCCTTCTCGGCATCCGTAGGCACCGGCTTCTCTTGCGCCAGCCCCGGCCCGACGATTAGGGCCACCATCATGACTGACATGAACGAGCGTCTCATAGATCTTTCTCCTGTCGCTGGTGAATCGAGTTGTTCCGTTGGCAATCAGTTTACCAATGTAGAGCACTTGCTCCGCAAGTGCAAAAGCAGCGGTGGGGGAAGCAAGTGCTCGACGCGATTATCAGCAGTGGGTCAGTTTCCGAGGTGCCACGCCCACGCGCTTCGCGCGGGCATGTTCTTCGCCACAATTCACACGCCCGCGCGAAGCGCGTGGGCGTGGCACGGCCGTCTCACAAAACTGACCCACCGGCAGATTATTGTCCGATCGGCCGCATGGTGTCCAGCCGGACAACTCCCGTTGACGTTGACTATCAGACCAAGCTACTCTTCTGTCATGGACTTCTCGCAGATCATCACCATCGAACCGGACAAGCGGAGCGGCCAGCCGTGCATTCGCGGGTTGCGGATGACCGTGCAGGATGTGCTGGAATACCTCGCCGGCGGGATGACCGCTGATGAGGTCTTGGCCGATTTTCCTGATCTCACGGCAGAAGACATTCGAGCGTGCCTGGCTTTCGCCGCCAACCGTGAACGCCGGCTGCGCGTGGTGCCTGCGGCGTGAAGGTTTTCACCAGTCTTTTCTCTCGGGACCGGAGGTGACTTGTGGACCGTGATACATTCGACAGCACGATTCGGGCCTTCAAACACCGGATGCCGTTTCGTCCATTTACGGTCTCTCTGGTCAACGGTGAACGCCTGGAGATCGATCATCCGGATGCGGTTGCAGTCCGCGACGGGGTCGCTCTGTTCGCTGGGCCAGGTGGAGTGCCAGCCGTGTTTGATCATGAAGGAGTCGCCCAAGTGGTTGGCGACTTGGCTAATCAGCCCCCTGCTTGAATCTGGTACAAGTCGAACCAGCGTCTGCGGAGCGCTGACGCATATCAGAATCCACGCTTCTGCGAAGCGTCGCGAAAATCGCCGAAAAACTCCTCTCGCCCAATTTGCCAAAATCCGCTATGTCTCCGGCTGGCAGTCGCGTGAGCCGGATTGAGGTAGGGTTTGCCGAGTCTTCGAGGCGAACCGTTTCCCACTTTGAGGCATGGTTCGCCTCGAAGACTCGGCAAACCCTACTGCTGAATAGAGGAACCGCACGCATGTCCGCAGGCACGACCACCACCCACGATCCCACGCCGATTCACACCCTCGGCCGCTGGACCGTCGATTTCATCACCGCCATCGGCGATCTCGCCTGCTTCACCACGCAGATGCTCGGCTGGCTCGTCACCCGCATGCCGCGCAGCCAGGTGCTGTGGCCGGCCATGCACGATGTCGGCGTGATGAGTGCGCCGGTCGTGCTGATCACCGGGCTGTTCATCGGCATGGTCCTCGCCGTCCAATCGTATGATACCCTCCGTATGATGCACTTCGAGTCGCGCATCGGCTCGGTGGTCAATGCGTCGCTGGTGCGCGAACTCGGCCCGGTGCTGGCGGCCACTATGCTCGCCGGCCGTGTGGGAAGCGCCATCGCCGCCGAGATCGGCACGATGAAAGTCACCGAACAAATTGACGCGCTCCGCGCTTTGGGAGCCGATCCCATTTCCTATCTCGTCGTCCCGCGTTTCCTCGCCTGCTTCCTGCTGATCCCGATGCTCACGCTGCTCGCCGACGGCGTCGGCATGTTTGGCGGCTGGCTGGTCAGCACCCAAGCCCTGGGCGTGAGCAGCTTCTACTACTGGCACTATTCCGACACGTTTCTCACCGCCTACGACATTGTGACCGGCACGTTGAAGAGCGTGTTTTTCGGCTCCGCCATCGCATTGGTCGCCTGTCATCGCGGATTTCATTGCACCGCCGGAGCCGAAGGGGTCGGCCGTGCGGCGACCGAAGCTTTCGTCTATTCCTTCGTGGCGATTCTCGCCCTCGACTTCGTCCTCGGCATCGTCTTGATCCACGTCTACCGCTGGTGGTGGTTCGTGCCCGTGACGGTGATGTAACGCCGCGGTTGGATTGGTCCCGCCGATGCCATCGGCGGGCTTTACTAACGCCTAATACCTAACGCCTAATCCCCATGCCCACCGCCCCACCACTTCCGCCGTCGATCCTCGAACTCCGCCATGTCTCGCGGAGTTTTGGCGGGCAGGCCGTGCTGCGCGACATCTCGTTCGATGTCCGGCCGGGCGAATCGCTGGTCTTGATCGGCGAAAGTGGCTGCGGGAAGAGTGTCACCACCAAACTTTTGGCCGGTTTACTGCAACCTTCCCAAGGCGAAGTTTTCTGGGATGGCCGGCCGCTGGCGAGCCGCGCGCGAATGGAGATTCATCGAGATCGGCTGCGATTCGGGTATCTGTTCCAAGGCGCGGCTCTGTTCGACAGCCTGAATGTGTTCGAGAACATCGCCTTCGGATTGCGCGAAAACACGCGCACGCCGGTGGCGGAGATCGAGGCCATCGTCCGCGAGCGGTTGCGCGAAGTCGGGCTGCCGGCGGAGACCGCCTGGAAACGACCGGCCGATTTGTCCGGCGGGATGCGCAAACGTGTCGCTCTGGCCCGTGCGCTGGCCATGTCCCCCGAAACGGTCTTCTATGACGAACCGACCACCGGCCTCGATCCGGTGATGAGCGACATCATCAATGAATTGATGTTGCAGACGCAGCACAGCCGGCAGGTGACCAGCCTGATCGTCACGCACGATATGCACACCGTCCGCCGGGTCGCCGATCGGGTGATCATGCTCTACCCGCTCGCCCGGCTCTCGCCCACGGAACCGCAGATCGTGTTTCAAGGCACCACCGACGAACTCTTCGACTGCGAAGACCCCCGCATCCGCTCCTTCGTCCGCGGCGAAGCCGGCATGCGCATGCAAGAACTCGCCGCCGCGTAAGATTAAATCGACTCACGCAGAGTCGCAGAGGCCGCAGAGAAAACACGGAATAAATTTCATTAACGCGGCGAACCACAAATTTCATGCAGACTAAATTTGTATCAATCGCTTGCAACGTTAGATCACCAAATAATTCGAGATGTCCTAAAAAAATCCCCTGCTTTTCTCCGCGAACTCCGCGTCTCTGCGTCTCTGCGTGAGACACATGTCATAAAGGATTCCCGTTCATGGACGAACGCAAGTTACAGTTTCGGGTTGGTCTGTTGGTCATTGTCGCCCTGTCCGTCGGGTCGGCACTTGTGATTCGCTTCGGCGATGTCCAGCGGACGTGGCGGAAGCATTATGAAATCTCCATCCGCTTCGATTCCGCCGGCGGCGTGTATCCGTCCGCGCCGGTACAACTCAACGGCGTCGTCGTCGGTGCTGTCAAACAGGTGATTCTCGACCGCGAACGTGGCGGCGTGACGGTCACCGTCGATATCCGCGAAGATGTCCGCATTCGGGCCGACAGCGTCCCCATGCTGGCCCGTTCTCTCCTCGGCGAAACGGCCCTGGAGTTCTCGCGTGGCACCTCGAAAGAATTCATCAAAGCCAACGACATCCTCGACGGACAAGGTGCCCCCGATCCCATGGTCGCCGTCCAGCGGATCGAAGAGCGGGCCAGTGCCGCGCTCGAAATGCTGACCGAGACCGGTGGCGAATGGAAACTCGTCGCCAGCAATCTCAACGGCCTGATGGACACCAACCGCGGCAACATCGATGTCGTCATCGAACGAGCCGCCGAATCGCTGCATCAACTCACACTCACCTTGCAATCGACACAAAAGATGGTCGCCTCCGCGAACAAGATCGTGTCCGATCCGGAATCGCAGGCGGCATTGCAGCAAACGCTGACGGCCTTGCCCGAACTCGTCATTGAAACGAAGAAAACGATCACCGCCACCAATCGCGCGATTGAAAACGTCAACCGCAATCTGGTCAACCTCGCCCAGGTGACGGAGCCGATCGGCAAGCGCGGCGACCTCATGGTCGCCAAGCTCGACAGCAGCCTCGGCAGCCTCGATTCCCTGCTCGCCGAACTCAATCGCTTCGCCAAGCTGGTGAACGCGGAAGACGGCTCGCTGCAGAAGTTCACGGCAGACCCGTCGCTGTACGAGAACCTCGACAAGTCGTCGCAATCGATGGCCGTGCTGCTGAAGAATCTGGAACCGGTGATGAAAGACCTGCGCGAATTCAGCGACAAAATCGCCCGCAACCCCGAACTCCTCGGCGTCGGCGGTGCCCTGCGCGGCAGCACTGGCTTGAAAGACCAGGAACTGATCCAGCCCACCCGACAAACCATCAAACCCGTCAAACATCAAACCGGCGGCAAGTAACTTTCGCGCCGCACTTTAGCGACGCTTCGCAGAAGCGTGGTTCCGCCTTCGGTAGGGTTTGCCGAGTCTTCGAGGCGAACCATTCTTCGCCTTGACCGCACCCCAAACCGAAGTCCGCCGCAGGCGTGGCGTTGATTCTCTGCGCGACGATCCACAAAAATTTCCGCCTCAACCTCAGCCCATAATCTCTTTGCAGTGCAAGAGTATAGACCAATCCCTTCTCGTACAGAAATTATTGCTGTACGGGGTGACATACAAATGCTATCATATGTGAATGGCGGTTTGGTGGAGAGTTGATTTCAGCCGCCTAAATCTCTCTTTTTTACGGAGTCGCTCATGTCATTGAATCGTCGACGCGGGTTTACATTGATTGAACTGCTGGTGGTGATCGCGATCATCGCGATCTTGATTGCGCTATTGTTGCCGGCTGTGCAACAGGCGCGTGAGGCTGCTCGGCGCACGGAATGCAAAAACAAGATCAAACAGTTGGGTCTCGCTTTGCACAACTACCACGACACGATGCTGCGGTTTCCCTACAGCGGAACGGGAGCCAGCGGTGCACCCATTCACACCTGGAATGAGTTCATCCTGCCGTACATTGATCAGGCACCGCTGTACAACCTGATCGATTTCAACATCGCCAACGGTGCGGGAACCAACGCCACCAATCTCAACAATCGCCTCTACACATTCCAGGCATGCCCGAGCAATCCTTACAGTTCCGGCACGACCGCTGTCGGCAACGTCGGATTTTATGGCGATGGCTTCATCACTTGGAACACCGGCATCATGTGCTACAACGCCATGGGCGGCCCGGCCCAGTTGAACTGGGGCGCTCAGGCCGATTGCGTTCCGGGGTACGGCGCTACGCCACCAACCACGGGTTCCTATTGCGGTGTTGCCGGCTCGGCCAATTATACGGATAGCCCCGGCGCGGCCCCCGGAATTTTCGCCCAGGCAGGACGGGTCTCCTCGAAAATCCGCGACATAACCGACGGCACGAGCAACACGATCATGCTCGGCGAACACCGCGGAGAATTGTGCATTTACCAGGGGATCTTCAGCGGAAACTTTGGCGGCACCACAACCGGCCTGAAAATCAACAGCCCGCTGATCAACAACAACGATGCTTCCGGCTCCTTCACCACCAACCACGGCATGAGTAGCTACCACGTCGGTGGTGCCCACGCCCTGATGGCCGACGGTGCCGTGCGGTTCATCGGCAACAATGTCGACTTTGCCACCTTCAACTATCTGGGTGGCAAGTCGGAAGGCCAAGTCGTCGGCGAGTTCTAACGCCGATCGAAACCACGCTCAGAACCCGTGCTGGTATCCCGAGGATTCCCTCTCCGATTGATATCGAGAGGGAATCCTTGTTCACGGGGCTATCTTTTCTCGTATCACCCTGACATCGACAGGAAAACAAACCGATGCCGTCCCACGCCGCCGCGCTGTTGACACTCTGTGCTGTGATCACAATCGCCGGTTGCGAAAAGCCGGCGGGCTTCCAGAATCTGGTTGCTGTGAAAGGAACCGTCACCTTGGATGGCGCCCCGCTCCCCTATGGGACCGTCGGTTTCGCACCCACAGCACCGGACGGGCAGCCGGCGATTGGCAAAATTGTGAACGGCGTTTTCACCATGCTGACTACCGTCGATGCACCGGGCGTCGTCGCCGGCACCTACAAAGTACGGATCGAAGCCATCGAGCTGGTACGTGAAATGCCCGCCGCTCCAAACCCCGGTGAAAAACCCGCCAAGCCGGACAATCTGGTCCCCGAGAAATACGGCAACATCGAGACCTCCGAATTGGAAGTCGAGGTCGCACCCGGCATGGCTGATCTCACATTCGATTTGGAATCGTAATTCTGAAAACCGCCACGATCTCAGTGGAACCGTAAGATCTGCCGAGCCCTCGAGGCGAACCATTCTTCGCCATGATCGCAACCCAACCGGATGGATGTCTCGTTGTGATGGTTTTTTCCTTTTCCCCTGCAGGGAGAAGGTGGCCGCCTCGGCCGGATGAGGGGGATCTCACGGCGGTTGAAGTTGTTGTGCCACGACTTGTCCTCAAGTCGTGTGCTTCATCGGGCACGACTTGAGGACAAGTCGTGGCACGGGCAAGTGGTATGATGCTGCTCCGTGACATCCCCCCCACCCCCTGGCCCCTCTCCATCCAGGCATTGGTCTCTGCACAAGTCAGAAATCCCCTCTCGCAAAGGCGCAAAGACGGAGAGTTCGCCAAGAGAATTCTTGGCGAGACTTTGCCTCTTTGCGCCTTTGCGTGAGATGCCTTTCCGAGTTGTGTAGAGACCAATACCATCCAGCGTCGAGGGAAGTCCAACCGAAAGCCGCTCCCACATGAAACCGAGGTCCGCCACTCGCGTAGCGTTGACTCTCCGCGCGACGATCCCCAAGATGTCTGCGCCGCTCACGGAATTTTCCCCGCATATTCCGCAGCGCCTGTCTTGTCAGTCTACCCCCCACATCCCACGAGAAGATCATGCTGAATCGGAAATTGTTGACGGAAGCGATTGGAACGTTCTTTTTTGTCCTCACCATTGGTTGCACCGTCATTCTCTCGGCTGATTCCACCAAGGGCATCATCCCGCCGCTGGCGATTGGCTCGGCTCTGATGGTCATGATCTACGCCGGTGGACATCTTTCCGGCGGGCATTACAACCCGGCCGTCACGCTCGCGGTGGCCATTCGCGGCCGCCTGCCGAAGAGCGAAGTCGTGCCGTATTGGATCGCTCAGATTGTCGGCGCCTTGCTCGCGGCCGGAGCCGCCATCTATCTCACAGGCGGCGTGGCCAAACCGGCCGGCCCGCCGGCGGACATCGGCAAAGCACTGCTCGCCGAGTTTCTGTACACATTCGCGTTGGCGTATGTCGTGCTGAATGCGGCGACCTCCAAAGCCACCGCCGGCAATTCGTTTTACGGGTTGGCCATCGGCTTCACCGTGCTGATCGGCGCGTTCGCGGTCGGTTCAATCTCCGGCGGCGCGTTCAATCCGGCCGTCGCCATTGGTGCCAGCGCGATGAGCTTGATTCATGCCCCCTCCGTCTGGATCCATCTGGTCGCCGACCTCGCCGGCGGCCTCGTCGCCGGATTCACGTTTCGCTTTTTGAACCCGGAAGACAAATAACAAAATGTGCATCTAAGGGAGCCTGAAGCGCGAGCGAGGAATGTTGAATTCCATTCCTCGCTCGCATCATCGCTCGCCCCCTCTCCCTAACCCTTTCCCCCGCCACGGGGGCATTGGTATCTACACAAGTCAGAAATCCCCTCTCGCAAAGGCGCAAAGACGGAAAGTTCGCCAAGAGAATTGTTTCTCATCAAACATGGCATCTCGATTTCGCGCTTTCAAGATCGTCGAAAATTGATGCTTCTCGCTGGACCTCCTGATCGAATTCTTGGCGAAACTTTGCCTCTTTGCGCCTTTGCGTGAGATGCCTTGTCGTGATGTGTAGATACCAATGGCAACGGGGGCGAGGGGACGAGGCTGTTGAAGCAACGGAATCTCACACAATCGGAAGTAGCACGCATGAAACCCATCGACGTAGGCGACCAGGCACCCGACTTCACCGCCACCGCGTCCGACGGCCGGGCGGTGTCGCTCGCGGACTTTCGCGACAAACAGACAGTCGTGCTTTTCTTTTATCCGCGCGATAACTCCCCCGTCTGCACGCAGGAAGCCTGTGCGTTTCGCGATGCCTACGAAGACTTCGTCAAAGCCGGTGCGGCGGTCATCGGCATCAGCGGCGATTCGGATGAAAGCCATCGGTCGTTCGCCGCGGAACAGCGCCTGCCCTATATTCTCATCGCCGATGCCGACGGCGCGCTGCGGCAACTCTTCGGCGTCCCCAAGTCGATGTTCGTTCTCCCCGGCCGCGTGACTTATGTCATCGACCGCGGCGGCATCGTCCGTCTCAAATTCAATTCCCAACTCTTCGGCAGCCAGCACGTCGAGGAAGCGTTGCAGATCGTCCGCGACTTGTCGTCGGAAAGTCCCGCAAGTTCGTCATCGCGGTAAGGAGATATGAGGCTCCAACGCGGAGAATTCGATTAGCCCGTAGGGCGTCATAACATAGCCCAGGACGTCAGTCCTGGGAAAACTTCAACAATGGATTGTAGCCCGGGGGGCGGCAGAATTTCTGTCGCCCTCCGGGCTGCAATCTTTGAACACTCGCTCTCCCAGGACTGACGTCCTGGGCTATGCTCTGCCGCCCTAACGGGCTCAATCCCTAACCCCTAACCCATCCCTCTCGCATTCACCCCCTCATCTGATATGCTGGAATTCTTCGATCATTCCCCATTTGCACGGGCGTTTCCGCATGCGTTTATTCTCCATGGCCGCAGGCCAGCACTGTGATCGAATCTCGCGGCGGTCGTTTCTCGAGATCGGGTCGCTGGCCGTCGGCGGGCTGACTCTGCCGGGGTTGCTGCAAGCCGAACAAACGCACTCAACAGGGCGGTCGCACAAAGCCGTCATCATGGTCTATCTGTCGGGCGGTCTGTCACATCACGACACGTTCGATCTGAAGCCCCATGCCCCGGCGGAAATTCGCGGCGAGTTCTCGCCCATCGCATCGACGGTGCCGGGGTTGGATGTCTGCCAGTTGCTGCCGCAGCTTGCCGGCACGATGCACCGCTGCGCCGTGATCCGCTCGGTCGTCGGTCAGCGCGATGAGCATTCGAGTTTTCAGAATCTCACCGGCTACACGATGGGTGAAACCCAGCAGAACGACTATCCCCATTTCGGGTCGATGGTCGCGAAGGTGCAAGGCCCGACGCAACCCATCGTGCCGCCGTTCGTCGATCTGTTCCCCACCATGCGGCATCGCCCTTACAACAGCACGGGAGCCGGGTTCCTCGGCAGCCAGTTTCATCAGGTGCGGGCCGATGGCGAAGATGTCGCGAGCATGAAGTTGCGTTACATCGAAGCCACGCAGTTTTCCAATCGACAACGCCTGCTGGAGGGCATTAACGACTTCAAACGGATGGCGGACCGGACGGGGCTGAACGATCTCGATGAAAGCTATCGCCGGGCCTTTGAAGTTCTCACATCGTCCAAGCTGCTCGATGCGATTGACGTGGAGAAAGAAGACCCGCGCATTCGCGCGCGGTATGCCCTCGGTTCCTCGAAACATCTCGGCGACGGCGCGCCGCTGTGGAATGATCAATTGCTGATCGCCCGCCGGCTCGTCGAAGCGGGTGTCCGCGTGGTGACGGTCGCGTATGGTTTCTGGGACACGCACGGCAACAACTTCGGCCACTTGAAAGAGCATCTCCCCACCGTCGATGCCGGGCTGAGTGCGCTGGTCGAAGACATCCACCAGCGCGGGTTGGCCGATGATGTTTCGCTGGTCGTGTGGGGCGAATTCGGCCGCACGCCGAAGATCAATAAAGACGCTGGCCGCGATCACTGGGCCCCCGTGCAATCGGCCCTCCTCTCCGGCGGCGGAATGCGCGTCGGCCAGGTGATCGGTTCGACCGACAAGACCGGCGGCTACGCGGAAACGCGGCCGATCCATTATCGCGACGTGCTGGCGACCGTGTATCACAATCTGGGCATCAACCCGCACGAGTTCGTCCGCGACATCAACGAGCGCCCCATCAGCATCCTCCCCGAAGACGCCCTCCCCATCCGCGAGTTGGTAGGTTGATTACCCGCATTCATCGTCTTCCCCTTCTCCCCTGAAGGGAGAAGGGGACCGCCGCGACCGGATGGGGAGCGCTCACGGCGGTTGATGTCATGTGCCACGACTTGTCCTCAAGTCGTGCGCTCGCTCGGGCCGGGTGGCACGACCCTGAGGTTCCGGGAAGGGCGTGGTCTTCGAGTCATCGCCACTCAATGATCGTTTTTCCAGTCCACTCGCCCCCGCTTCGGGGGAGAGGGGGCGTGCACTCCACGGAGCATCCCGCTGTATTGAGCCCGACGCGCGAGCGAGGATTTTTTTCATTCCTCGCTTGCGCGTCAGGCTCCCCAAATCTAGAATCGTGACAACCCCGTCGTCGTTCTCCACCACAAACACATCCGAGTTGCGCGACAAGTTGTTGATCATTTCGCGCGCTAAGTTTTTTCTTCCACGCAGAGCACCCCGCTTACCGGGGCCTATTTCAACAACGTGTTTAAGAAGCGAATCTAATGGATTCCCGGGGTCAAAATTGGGGCGGAATTCACCGCCATGCGCTACCCAGAGCCCTCCGCGCGGGGTGCGAGCCGCGTCAATTTGATTTGGCAGCTCGAAATTCGCAGGCGTGTTGAGGAATGCCCGCACTCAGCGAATTCTCAAACAGTTTGTCGCGCAACTGGGCGCGATAGGTTGAGGGGCGACGTCCACAGAGTGGTCCCGGCGATGCCATCGCCGGGCTTGGAGGCGCACGTTACGGCCCGACCTGGGCTTCCGTCCGGAGTTGCTCGGCTCGGTTCAGCACATCTTCGTTGAGCATGATCCGGCGCGGTTCCAGCGTGTAAGTAAAGGCATGGCGGTCGGTGATGGTGTGGAAGGCGAAGTTGTCGGCGAAGAACTCGATCACCGGCAACTGATACCACGGCGGAGGAACTTTTTGTAGCACCGTTCGCGTTTCGTAACCATCTTTGATCAACGTGAATTCGCGTGTGCCGTAATACAGAAAATCGACCGCGACCGGCGTGTAACCGATCTCGCGGCCTTCCAGCACCACCAAAGCACCGGGCGGATCGGAGTAAACCATCATGCGGCGCGAGACGCACCCCGATCCCAACCCAACGACGACCAGAGCCGCCGCGAGCCAGAAACCAGATCGTCTTTTCCGGAATAGGGTTACATCACCGAACGACATCAATCGCTCCGACCAATCGTCCGCAAAGCCGGCACGAGGGGCCGGGATGATAGCCGCTCGGCCGTTTTTCGCCAATGGCGAGTTGGGCCCCAAAGCCCGGCGATGGTATCGCTGGGACCGGTCCCGGCGTTGCGAACGCCGGGCTTTGGATTGCCATGTGCTCCGGCCATCAATACCGCATAGGGCCGCGGTCGGCGTGGACGAATTTATCCATCGATTCCTGACTGCCGAAAGTCTTGACGGCGATCGCACCGACATAGCGCTGCTGGAGAATGGCTTCTTCAAAGTTGGACGACGCCGGCTTTCGCTGGCCGTCGCTGGTTTGAACGAAGGCCAGAATTTTGTAGCCGAGGTGTTCCACCGGCTTATCCCCGCCACACGTCTGGGCGTTGGCGCGATCGAAATACCGCCAGTATTTGGCCGTATTGCCGGACTGTCGCGACCAGCCATGAGAATCGGCGGAGGACAGAAACAGCGTAACGACGGTTTCGCCGCGCTGCTCGCCCCACAGCAGTTCCATATTCATATCGCGGGCATTACTGCCGGCGAGTTTCGACGGCATGCAGACGGCATCGTCCACCAATTTGCCGTCGTGGAAGTTCAATACATGGAAGGTGAAATAGTCCTCGCCTGCGGGGACTTTCACCTTAGCGGACAGGGATTTGATTCCCAGAAAGACGCGCAGGCTGTCGTCCATCTCGGGGTTGGGGGCCGACTTCGACCACCCGCAACCCGAGGCGAACGACAACAACAGGGCTGCCCACATCCCACACCGGGAGGCGCGTCTCAGCAGCCTGAGAGCGGCGGCAGTCATCGCGTTGCTCCTGAATCCGTTCAAGGAAGCGTTTTCAAATGCGGAAAATCGCGGAGATGTTGGCGAACCCCGGCGGGGGTCGCGGCCGTCCCTGTCAAATCTAACGTGCGTATTCCCAACGGTTTGCGTCGCAGCCTGCCCAAGGCTTCGAGGCTCCGATTGGTAACTTGGGTATGTTGGAGTTGGATTTCGGCCAGATCGGGGAAAAAGCTCAACTTCGGCGCGAATCCACTCCATTGGTCATCGGTCAGAACCGTGTCCCGAAATGAGACAATGATGCCATCTTTTCCGCGCGTGATCTCCCCACCGACTTTCCGCGCGAAACGAATCGCCGCATTCCGTTGCATCCGCGGGTATCCCCAGTCCGCCGCCAGCAAGATTCCGACGATGGATATCGCCCAGATGACCACCGCCAGCCGTTTTCGTTTCGCAGGCCAATTTTGCCGGATCAGGATCAATCCGGCGAACCCGCCAGCGGCGGCCCAAGCCGTGAGTTGCCAGGTCTCCAGCTGCGACTTCTCGCCGACCAGCCGCACACCGATGAGGGCCATCAGCGCGGCGAGAATCAACGTGAGATTCAAAATCGTCACCCAACCCAACCCGCCGCGCAATAACCGCCGGGGGACAGCCGATTCGCCGGTCTTGGTCAGCGTCACCGCGCAGACGACCAACACGCCGACGATCAGGCCTTCATACACATCGGCTCCACTTTTGATGACGTTCGCGACGCCGTCGATCACCACGCGCAGAAACACCGCGCCGAGCAGCGTGCCCGTCACCGTGCCAATGCCACCTTGCAGACTGCATCCGCCGACCACCGCCGCGGCGATCGCATTCAATTCGTATCCGCGGGCCAGCGACTCTGGCTGCGCCGTGCTGACTTCACAGACCATCAGCACTCCGGCGAGTGATGACAACAACGCGCTGATCACATATGCCAGCCACTTCAGCCGCTGCGTGTCGATCCCGCTGATCCGGGCCGCCTGTTCGTTTCCGCCCAGCGCATACAAGTGCCGGCCTGTCACCGTCTTCGATAAGAGCACCCACAGGCCAAATGAAATTCCTACTAACAGTACAACGGGAATCCAGACCGAAGTCGCGAGATATCGGAAACGCACATCGGGGACACTGATCTGCGTACTGATGCCGCCGAGGTATTCCGCCGTCACCGCTTCGCACAACGCGCGGGCCAGACTCCGCAAGCCGACCAGCGTCCCCAGCGTGGCGACAAACGGGGGCAAGCCGACCGCCGTGATCAGCCACGCATGCAGACTGCCGACGAAGAAGCCCGAGAGTAATGCGCCGCTCACGGCGAGCATCATCGCCCACAGGCTCAACGGCTGGTTATTGAGCATCGCCTGCGGTTCGGCCCACAACAAGATGACAGCCGCCATCGTGCCGCTGAACGCCATCACCGAACCGGTCGACAGGTCGATCCCCCCCGCGATGATCACCACCGCCGCCCCGAGCGCGATCAGTCCGAGCCGCGTCGTCGTCCGAACCAGATTGACCGCACTGGCTTGTGGTTGCTGAATGTAGTTTTGCCCGGCATCCAACCAGGCGGTCAGGCACACGACGATGAGAATCGCCAGTAACAAACTCGCCTCATGCCTCGGCAGCCAACGTGGGAAGAACGATGCAGCAGTCATCGAGCGGAGTCTCTCGCCGAGGCCCAGTTCGCGGCCAGGAAAACGTTTCGCACGGAGCACACAGTGGTCACGGAGAGGAAAGACGTGATTATAAAGGAACGCGGGATGGACAGAACAGCGTTGGGTGGCTGGGGCGCTCTCGCGCTTCGCCATGTCATCGACTTGCATGGCCCCAGATTCCTACGAAGACTGAGGCCATCCGCGTCGATGGTGCTGGACGCCACACGAGCGCCCCAGCCACCCGGATCTCTGGAACATCAACAAGTTCCGTTGTCTGAAATTGCACGTCCAAGAAAAACCAGATTTCTTGAGTCGACCATGTTAAGATCGCTGTCAGCAATCGAACTGAAGATGAACAAGGCTGGTCGGGGGACGTGCCAGGCAATAGTCGGCGGTGATGGTCTCAATGTACCAATCGTGAATCGGGAGATGGGATGGTGACCAAGACGCTCGAAACCCTGGCGACGCTCGTCATCCAGGAACGCGACGAATTGCTCCGCCGCTGGCGACTGCTGGTGCGCGAGCTGCCGTCCGCGCGCACGCTCGATGTCCCGACGCTCAACGATCATATCCCCGGCCTGCTCGACGAACTCGCCGTCGCATTGCGATCCGGCGACGAACAGTCGATTCCAGAAACGCTCAACGACGGCAGCTCCGAAGATCATGGCAAGCAGCGTGTCAAAGATGATTTTGATATCGAGGAGATGGCCGCGGAATACAACATCCTTCGCGGCTGCATTCACGATCTGGCCGGCGAACACGGTTTGACATTGCAGGGCCAACCCTTCCATATCCTGAACCGGGTGTTCGATCACGCGATTGGCCTGGCGATGCGAACGTATGTCACGCAGCGCTCGCTGGAAGCGCGACAACGACGGGCCGAGTATCTGGCGTTTGTCGCCCATGATTTGCGCACGCCGCTCAATGCCATTTCCCTGGCCGGCCGTGTGCTGGAACTGACAATGTCGCCCCAGGCGAGTACGCCCGATACGGCGCAGATGTTGAAGGCGCTGCGGCGCGGCGTGCAGCAACTGGAAGGTCTGGTCTGCAAGATTCTCGAAGAGAACATGCATCTGGATACCGAGGTCGGCCTCGCGCTCGAGCGGCGGGAATTCGATTTGTGGCCCCTCGTCGAGGCGTTGATTCACGATCTCCACCCGGTCGCCGGCGGGTCCAGCACAAAGCTGATCAACGAAATTCCCGATGACATGGTGATCTACGCCGACGCCAGCCTGCTGCGCAGAGTCTTCCAAAATCTGATTGCGAACGCGATCAAGTACACGCCTCGCGGCGAGATTGTCATCGGCGCGCGGGAACTCTACGAGCAGAAAGCCGTGGAGTGCTGGGTCAGCGACAACGGCTCCGGCATCTCTGCCCACCTGCTCGATAAAGTCTTCGAGAAGGGGGAAACCGATCCCGAAAACACGGGAGGCACGGGCCTGGGCCTGGCCATCGTGAAAGCCTTCACCGAAGTCCACGCCGGCCACGTCACAGTGGAAAGCACCCCCGGTGAGGGCACGACATTCCGGTTTACGCTGCCGAAGAAGCCGAGTGCGTGAGGGTGGTACCCGGTGTGATTTCCGTGCGGGCTGCGGCTGCCTGGTGCCACTGCTGGCGGCTTTGAGCCAGCAGTGTTTTTGGGCAGCGAGCAAAACAGTGCTGATCCGAAATGGCTCACGTGTGGTACCACGGACGAGTGGCACTGTCACTTGCCTGCCTTTCGCCTGTGTGCCACTGGCTGCCGCCCAATACTGTCCGGGAAAATCTTCATGAAATCTTAACTTGCGCTCCCGGGATGGTTGTGGCATGATCCGACGCGATGAAACGTCGTCGCAC
>Ga0335397_10003827_pt1 | contig 20019 bp, 19 predicted proteins | sample MAT04_FD_205740 | JGI IMG/M metagenome (GOLD analysis project Ga0335397, IMG submission 205740) | Freshwater microbial communities from Lake Fryxell liftoff mats and glacier meltwater in Antarctica - MAT-04 (spades assembly) (version 2) ... | reverse complement strand
CCGACGACCCCCGACACGACCCAGCCCGACACGACCCAGCCCAACACGACCCCCGACACGACCCAGCCCGACACGACCCAGCCCGGATCCACGTTGGCCGAGCCTCCGTCGCCGACCACCACGGTTGCTGACACGACCACCTCATACACAGCGACCGAGCCCGACTCGGCGACGACGATCCCGGGCGCAGTTGCGGAGCAGCTCCCGATCGCTGGTGACCATTCCGCCGCCGGCCTGCCGGTGACCGGTAGCGGCTCAGATGCACTCATTGCCATCGCTCTGAAGGTCATCCTCGGTGGCCTCGGAATGGTGGTTTTGGCACGTCGCTTCCGCTGACAGAGACCGTCCATTCGTGCGAGCGGTGAGATGTCGGCAAGGATGCGGATATCTCATCGCTCTCCACCGTCCGTGGGCAGCCCGTAGGCCCATCGGGAGGATGGCCGTGCATCGGCCGTGCGCCGGTCGTGGCCGACGTGCTTGGCGCGCTCGGGGGCACCCGTGCGGGGCGCTTCCAAAGTGCGCTGGTCGTGGCCCCCCTCGGGGGTGGCAAGAGTCGGTGCCTCGATGAAATCGCAGATGCGATCGTTGGTCGCGGTCGCGTCATCTGCCGGATTCATTCCAGTGTCGCGGTCGAGTCGATTCCCTTCGGGGCGGTCGCGCACATGTTGCCGCAGCATGCTCGCGAGACCGCTGAGCCGGTGGCACTGATCGGTGCCCTGCGCGACATCCTGGCACCGGCCGGAGCATCGAAGCCGGTACTGATCATCGACGACCTGCCGTCACTCGATGTTGCCACGGCCGGCGTTCTCGCGTCGCTCGCCCAGTCGGGCGCCGTCCTTCTCGTCGCAGCGGCCCGCACGGGCGAGACGCTGCCGTCGCCGCTGGTCGATGTGTTCCTCGGCGATCGCTCGCTCATCATCGACCTGCCGCCGCTCGCTGACGAGGACATCACTGCACTTCTGGAAGCCGTGCTCGGTGGGCCGGTGGATGGCGCTGTCGTCGTGTCGATGCGCGACCGCAGCGAGGGCAACCCGCTGTTCCTCCGTGAGCTCATTCGAGGGGCGCTCCAGTCAGAGGCGCTGCAGCCGGTGTCTGGAGTGTGGCGTCTGCGCGCGGAGCTGCCGCTTTCCACTCGTCTGCGAGATGTCGTGGAGAGCCGGCTCGAGCTGGCCAGCCCGGACGAACGACGAGCGCTCGAGCTGCTCGCAGCATGCGACTCTCTTGAGCTCGAAGAGCTGGAGGACCTGGTCGGTATCGAGCCCATCGCCGAGCTGGAGTCGCGCGGTCTGATCACCACTGTGGAGCGCGCCGGCAAGCTCACCGCCTCGCTCTCGCATCCGCTCCACGCCGAGGCACTTCGAGTCGGGCTACCAGCCGTACGGTCCCGGCTGCTGATCCGACAGCACGTCACATGGCTCGAGGAACATCCGCGCTCCACCAACGGAGATGCGCTCCAGCGAGCCATCTGGCGGCTTGACGCCGGCCTGCGGCCTGACATCGAGCAGTTGCTGCACGGTGCGCAGTTGGCCGCAGCGTTGCAGGACTCGCGCAGCGTGCTGCGGCTTGCCCGGCCCGCGTTGGAGAGCGCCCCCACGGCAGTGACCGCTGAATTGTTGGCGGATGCCCTCTTCGAGACTGGTCGGTGGGCCGAGGCCTACGAGATGCTCGACCTCGCCGACGGTCTCGAGGCATCTCCCGGCGTGCGCGTCGAACTGGGCATCACTCGCGCCACGATCCATCTGTGGGGTCTGGGCGACGCCGAGGGCGCTCTTGCGGTGATGGACCGCTTGCGCAGCGACCCGGAGATGTCGCCGGCCAACCTGGCCAGGGTCAGAGCAACGTATGCGTCGGTGCTCGTGAACGCCGGCCGCCCGGGTGAAGCACGCGCTGAACTCGAATCGGCAATGGCCAGCGGAGAGATATCCACTGAACTCGGGGCTGCTGTAGCGCACTCCAACGCGTTGGCGATGGCTGGCCAGATGGGGGCGGCAGTAGCAACAGTCGATGGTGCGCTGCATCGCAGGCCGGCTCTCCACCTCGTCGGGGTGGCCGACGTCGACACACATCACGTTTCGAAGGGCTTCGCGCTGATTGAAGGCGGCCGGCTCGACGAAGCGATGTTGCTGGCCTCCGACGGATACGAACACGCGGTCGCGAATGCTCGTCCGCTGACACAGTTCTGGTTCAGCCTTCTGGTGGCTCGAGTTCACTTGCTTCGTGGTGCCGTGGCGACGGCGTTGCGCCAGTTCAACAATGCGGCGGCACTTGGCGTCGACTCCGGACTCGCGGGTCCGGCGCGCACGGCGATGGTAGGCGTCGTGATCAGCCACTCCCTCTTGGGTCAGACCGCCGAGGCGACAGCGGCCTTGCAACGCCTTGACGCTCTCCCGGCTTTCGGGTTCATGGCCCCCGAGCGCGGACTTGCCGATGCATGGTGCGCAGTTGCCTCCGGCGACCTCGCAGCTGCGCGCCGGGCCTTGCAGGAGAGCGCTCACTCAGCCGAGGCCACGGGCCACATCACCAGTGCGGTCTGGCTCTTGCACGATGCAGCTCGGCTGGGCAGCGCCGCCGCCGTCGTCGACACGATCACGGCCTTGGCCGCTGGCACCGACTCGGTGCTCGCTGCCGCCCGCGCCCGCCATGTGCGTGCCCTGGTTACCTCTGACGTCACTGGCCTGGTCACCGCGGCCGACGCCTTTGCAGGTATCGGCGCAGATCTGTTGGCGGCCGAGGCATTGGTGACCGCCAGCAACCTTGCTCGCGGCGGCGACGACCAGCGCCTGTTGAGATCGCTGGGAACCCGGGCGGCGTATCACATCGGCCGCTGCGAGGGTGCGACGACGCCCGCCTTGCTCGCCGATGGGGCCTTTGTCGAGCCGCTCACCGATCGCGAACGAGAGATCGCCTTCCTCGCAGCGAACGGGATGAAGAGCCGCGAAATAGCGGAGCAACTCTTCGTTTCCCTCCGCACCGTCAGCAACCACCTGCAGCACGTCTACGACAAGCTCGGTGTGCGCAGCCGCGAAGAACTGCGCGCCGCGCTCGCGCCCGGCGACAACTAGCTCGCTGCAGCGGCAATGTGAGCGTGCAGCAACGCTGCGATCTCGGCGGGCTGCTCGGTGATCATCAGGTGGCCGGCGGGCAGCACTTCCAGGCGCGAACCAGCGATGGCGGCGGCGAGCGCGTGCGAATGCGAGATGTCGACCCAGCGGTCCTCGGCGCCACCGATCACCAATGTGGGAGCCGTGATGTTGCCGACCAGTGCGGCAATGTCGACGATGAGATCCAGGTCGAGATGTGCCGCCGAGCCGTCCGCAACGGTTGCGGCGCCCATGCCGATGGCCATCTCGAGGATCGGCTCCATCAATACGTGCGCCCCGGCCGTGAGACCGTCCGCCATTGCATACCGCATGAACAGCTCCTTGTCCGTCGCGATCAGCCGCTTCCAAAGTTCGAAGGTGCAGCGCTGGCGGGCGTCGGTGGTGATCCAGCCCGCGAGGAAGCTGGCGCTGGACACCGCATCGGGCTGAATGCCCGCCAATCCCGCAGCCACCACCGCCCCGAGCGAGTAACCGGCGACGTGATAGCGCTCGTGACCGAGATGCTGCATCACCGTATGCGCCTGATGAGCGAGGACTTGCACACTCAACGGCTCGGTGGGCATGGCCGACTCGCCGGAGCCAGGGAACTCGACCATCACACACTTGTAAGCAACGTCGGCCGGGAATGCAGCGCGAATGCCGTCGAAGGCGGTTCGGTTCATGGTGGTGCCGTGCAGCATGAGCAGCGGTGTGCCCGTGCCTTCGACTGCGTATCCGATGAGCTGTCCGTCGATATCGAGTGTGGCCATGTGGCGCAAGGTACTCGCGCCGCTGCGCGATCTACGGCTTGAGCGCGGCCGCGAAGAACTCGGTGATGTGTGCTCGGCGGCGCTGCATCTGCGCCGCGGAGAGCGCGTCACCATCGAGCAGACCGCCGAGGAAGGGTGCGTCGCTGAAGTAGCTCAGCAGCGCGCCGTAGCCGGTGATGAGGAGGTGCTGCGGGTCTTGGCGCCGGAACACGCCCGCATCCATTTCACGCTCGAAGAAGAGCACGGCCCGATCGAACATCGGGCGCAGTACTGCAGCGAGGTCGATGCCAAGGTGAGCGCCACTATCGAGCGCTTCGCGGCGCATCAGGCGCACGTAGTCGGGGTTGTCGGCGAAGAGGTCGAACCCGGCCTCGATGACCAGCTCCATTTTGCGTTCGCCGGTTTCTGGCGCACCGATGGCCGAGGCGAGTCGGTCGATCCAGTCGCTGAGCAGTTGTTCGAAGACCTCGCCGTAGAGGATCTCCTTCGAGGCGAAGTGGTGCAACAAACTGGGACGACGGATGCCGACACCGGCCGCAATGTCGTTGAGCGAGGTGCCGTCGTAGCCATTCTCGGCGAAGCATCGGCGCGCCTCGGAAAGGATCAACTCACGGGTCGATAGCACCGAATCCCCGTGGTCAGCCATGCCTGCAGCCTATGAGACGTCACACCTGACACGACACGACAGGACCTTATGATCGATGACATGGCAACGGTCGACGCGGTGCAGGTTCTCACGGGTTCCGGTTGGGTGGGCCCGGCGCGGGTACACCTGGACAACGACGTGATCACGCGCATTGAACGGGTGGCGTCCACCGCGTCGGACCGCGTGCTGGTTCCAGGGTTCGTCGACCTGCAGGTCAACGGGATCGACGATATCGACGTGTCCACGGCCGACGGCGCCGATTGGGAGCGTCTGGACCAGCTCCTGCTCGCGCAGGGAGTCACCACCTGGTGCCCCACGTTGGTGACCATGCCGCTTCAGCGCTTCGCACTACCCTTGGCACGCATCGCTGCGGCAATGGCTCGGCCGGCGGGCGGCCGCCCGATGATTGCGGGCACCCACCTGGAAGGGCCGTTCCTGGGCGGTGCCGCAGGGGCGCACCCGAAGAGTCAGATCGTGCCGATCGATCTGGAGTGGTTGCGGGCGCTGCCGGCGCACATTGCCGTCGTCACGCTCGGTGCCGAGCAGCCGTTGGCACCGAAGGCGGCAGAATTGCTCGTCGCGCGCGGCTGCCTGGTGTCCATCGGCCACACGCTGGCCGACGAGCAGCAGTTTGACGAGGCGGTGGCGGCCGGCGCTAGGTTGACCACCCATTTGTTCAACGGCATGTCGGGCGTGCACCACCGCTCCCCCGGTGTCGCGGTGTGGGCGATGACAAATCCGGATGTCTGTGCATCGATCATCGCCGACGGTGTTCACCTGCATCCTCGGGTCATTCGCCTCGCGTTCGATGCGCTCGGCCCCAACCGAGCTGTGCTGGTGACCGACGCCGTCGCCTGGCGCAGCGGCCACGTCGGACAGATCGGTATGGCGTTCCGCGATGGTGCCCCCCGTTTGCCCGACGGCACCCTTGCCGGCAGCGCAGTCACGATGGATGCAGCGCTACGGGTGTGCGTGCACGCCGGTGTCGAGTTGGCCACAGCTGTCGTCGCCGCCAGCACCAACCCGGCGCGATTGCTGGGGCTGTCGGACCGCGGCGTCGTGGAGGTTGGCCGTCGCGCCGATCTGGTCGCTCTGACGACGACTCACGAGATCGAGCAAGTCTGGGTGGCTGGCCAACCCGTGTGACCGTTCAGAAGTCGGACACGCCGACTTTCGCCACAACGTTGTCGATCTTCACCCGCACCACCATTTCAGGCGGCACCCCGTTTCGCTCGCCGTACTCGCTGGCGATTTCCGGCCCCATGTAGCGAGCGGCAATACGGGTTCCCCAAGCGACCAACTCTGAAGTGTGGGTGGAGACCGTGGTGGTACCGGTGAGCGTGACGAACGAGAACGGCGGCCGGTCGTCGTCGAAACAGATGGCCACGCGTCCGTCGCGAAGGATGGACTTGCCTTTGACGGTGTCTGCAGAGGTCATGAACACCAAGTCGTCACCGTCGAGGTCGACCCACACGGGAGCTACGTGCGGTCTCCCGTCGAGCCGAGTGACAGCGAGTTTGCCAGTGCGTGCAGGTAGTGCCGAGACGAAGTCTTGCCACCACCCGGTGGGAGCAGCGTTGTAGCCCATGGACGAACGGTACATTGCCCGGATGCAGATCGTGTCCGCACTCTTCGTCGAGAACTTCGAGTTGCGTCAGGCGCCTGGGCCGTCCACTCGCATCGACATCACCGGTGCGATGTTCTCGATGGCCGCACCGTCGCCCGCTCCGCTCACCATTTCGCCGCACCTCGTGGCGCTGATCTTCTGCCCTCCCGGCGAGTCGGGTAACGGCGTGTTCGAGGTCATCTTTCGCAAAGGCATCGAGGAAGACGCAGAGCAGATGGCCCGCAATGTCAGCCCGTTCACCGTCGAATCGGGCAAGTTCACCTATCGACTGGTGAAGGGCGAGCTCGAGTTCGAGGCCTACGGACAGATCATCGCCCACTGCCGCGTGGACCACGGCCCGTGGCATCTGGTGCCGTTCACGCTGCTCCCCCCGGTTTAAGGCCGCGTCTCCGCGGGTACAGTCCAACCCGTGCCAGACAGCCTCACGCCAGACCTTGACCAACAAGCCATCAACCTCATCCGTGGCCTCGCCATGGATGCCCCGTTTGCCGCCAAGAGCGGCCACCAGGGCACCGCAATGGCGCTCGCTCCCCTGGCTCACGTGCTGTACAGCCGGGTCATGCGCCACGACCCGGCCAACCCACATTGGCCGGACCGTGATCGGTTCGTCCTGTCCAATGGGCACGCGTCGATCCTGCAGTACTCGCTCCTGTTCCTGTCCGGCTACGGCCTGTCGCTCGAGGACATCAAGCAGTTCCGCCAGTGGGGTTCGGCGACGCCAGGGCACCCCGAGGTCGGCCATACCGCCGGCGTGGAAGTCACCACCGGTCCCCTTGGCCAGGGTGTCGCCAACGCAGTCGGCATGGCCTTGGCCGAGCGCCACCTGCGCGGCATGTTCGGCGACGACGTGGTCAGCCATCACACCTATGTGCTCGCTGGCGACGGTTGTTTCATGGAGGGCGTCAGCCACGAAGCAGCCTCGCTCGCGGGCCATCAACGCCTCGGCAACCTGATCTGCATCTACGACGACAACCACATCACCATCGACGGCGACACCGCCCTCGCCTACAGCGACGACGTCGCCGGTCGCTTCGATGCGTACGGCTGGCACGTCGAGCACCTCGGTGAGATCGCCGACCACTGCGATGCGCTGGAGGCCGCCATCCTTCGGGCCAAGGCGGTCACCGACCGACCGAGCCTGCTGATCCTGCGCAGCCACATCGGTACGCCCAGCCCTGAATTCACCGATCGGCACGAGGCCCACGGCAACCCGCTCGGTGTCGAACAGATCACCCGCACCAAGGCTGTCATGGGCATCCCTGATGAGCCGTTCTGGGCGCCGGCCGAGATCGTCGATGCCTACCGAGCCCACACCGCTGCTCGCGGTACCGCGGCGCGAACGGAGTGGCAGCAGCGGTTCGATGCCAGTTCCCTCGACAACGCCGTCTGGGACGCAATGTGGAGTTCGTCCGGCATGGATGGCTGGGAAGCCGCTCTCCCAATTTTCGAGCAGGGCGAGAAGATCGCAACCCGCGTCGCGATCGAGAAGGCGTTCAACGCTTCGCTCGCTGGTGTGCCCGGCCTGCTTGCCGGCGCCGCCGACCTCACCGGCAACACCGGCACCAAGCTGGCGGGCCAAACGGCTGCAACGCCCGAGAACCCAGCGGGCCGCCAGATGTACTACGGCATCCGTGAGCACGCAATGGGCTCCACGATGGTCGGTATGGCCCTTCACGGTGGCGTCTTGCCCGCCGGCGGAACCTTCTTCGTGTTCCTCGACTACATGCGACCTCCCGTCAGGTTGGCGGCCCTCAGCGGCGCCAAGGTCGTGTTCGTCTACACCCACGATTCAGTCGGTGTCGGCGAGGACGGACCCACTCACCAACCTGTCGAACATCTCGCCACGTTGCGCGCCATCCCTGATCTCCACGTCATCCGTCCCGCCGACGCGAACGAAACTGTCTCGGCCTGGCGCGATGCCGTCGCACACGAAGGGCCAACCGCACTGGTGCTGTCCCGCCAGAACCTGACGGTGGTCACTGACGGCTCGGCCGTCGCCACTGGCGCCGGCATCGTGCGCGATAGCGCAGCCCCGCAGGTAGTCCTGCTCGCCACCGGTAGCGAGGTCAGCCTCTGCGTCGAGGCCTTCGAGGCGCTCACCACCTCCGGAGTGCCCGCACGCGTTGTCAGCCTGCCCTCGTGGGACCGCTTCGAAGCGCAGTCAGCCGAATTCCGTGACTCGGTGCTGCCCAAGGGCGTCCCAGTCCTCTCCATCGAGGCCGGTGTCACCTTCGGCTGGGCTCGCTGGGCTGACGACAGCATCGGCATCGACCGCTTCGGCGCCAGCGCTCCGGGCGCACTGGTACTCGACAAACTCGGAATCAACGTCGCCAACGTCGTGGCTCGCGCCACCGCATTGGCCAACACGAAGGGCTGAACCACATGGATCGTCTGAAGGACCTGTACTCGGCGCAAGGCCAGAGCCCCTGGCTGGACAACCTGAAGCGCAGCTACCTCACCAATGGCACGCTGCGCGATCTTGTCGCCGGCGGCGTTCGTGGCCTCACCAGCAACCCGACCATCTTCCAGAAGGCCATTCAGGGTTCGGCTGACTATGACGAGCAGCAAACTGCGCTCGTCGCCTCCGGCACGTCGGTCATCGACCAGTACTGGGCGATGGTCTTGGCCGACATCAACGGCGCGCTCGACGAGTTCGCATCGCTGTACTCCGGAAGCAACGGCGGTGACGGCTTCGTCAGCGTCGAGGTGGCTCCCGGCCTTGCACACGACAGTGCGGGTACCGAGGCGGCTGCACGTGAACTACACCTTGAGATCGCCCGCCCCAACTTGATGGTGAAGATTCCCGGCACCGCCGAGGGCCTGCCTGCGATTCAACAGATGATTGCCGAGGGTCGCAACATCAACGTCACGTTGATCTTCAGCCTGGACCGTTACCAGAGCGTGATGGATGCCTATCTCGATGGTCTGGAGGAGTACGCCGCTACCGGGGGCGCCGACCTTGCCCACGTGGCCAGCGTCGCCAGCTTCTTCATCAGTCGCGTCGACAGCGAGGTCGATGCCCGGCTGACGGCCATTGGTACGCCCGAGGCGCTGGCGCTCATCGGCACGGCAGCCATCGCCCAGGCAAAGCTGGCCTACCAGGCGTTCCGCCGCACGTTCAGTGGCCCGCGATGGGACGCACTGGCGTCTGGCGGAGCCGTCGCGCAGCGCCCACTGTGGGCCAGCACGTCGACGAAGAATCCATCGTTCCCCGACACCCTCTACGTCGACCAACTCATCGGCCCGGACACCGTCAACACGCTGCCCGACGCCACCATCGAGGCCTTTGCCGACCACGGCACCGCAGCGCGTACCATCGACGAGGACGTCGCTCACGCCGAACTGACCTGGCGTCAGCTCGCCGAGGTGGGTGTGGACATGGACGATGTGGCTGAGAAGCTGGAGCGCGATGGCGTGGCCAGCTTCCAGAAGAGCTTCGACGACCTGCTTGCCGCACTGGCCGCCAAGGCCGACGAGCTGCGCTGACCGTGCCGAAAAATGAAGCGAGGTGGTGGAGGGCGTCCGCCGCCTGCCACCACCTCACTTCAGCGTCGGGCCACACCCGCGATGGCCCTCGCTACGCACCGAGTCCAGGGGAGGGGCTCGGGGTTTCCCGCGCGTTTTGTGTTGTTCATGAGTGAGACTCCCTCGGACCGGATCTGTGACGCAGAACGCGAAAAGAATTCCTGCGTAGAGTGCAACACGTGACCGCTTCCCATCAGGCCGATGCTTTGTTCGCCGAGCTGATTGCCTCGATACCTGCTGGACCGGATCGTCGCCACTCACAAAAGCTGCTGCGCGCTGCCGTCGATCTGGTGACCCAGCGTCCCCCTACGCTCGATCTCAAGATCGCCGCTGCAGCGTTGGAGGAGATGGGCGACGCATTCGAGATGTTCGCTCGCTCGACCGACTCGCCGAAGGTCACCATCTTCGGCTCGGCACGAACGAAGGACACTGATCCGCTCTATCTCGCCGCCCGCAATGTGGCGCATCACCTTGCTGAGCAGGGCTGGATGGTGATCACCGGCGCCGGGCCAGGAATCATGCAGGCAGGTATGGAAGGCGCCGGGCGCGAGCGCTCCATCGGCGTGTCGATTCGGCTGCCCTTCGAGCAAGCGGCCAACGCAATCATTGCGGGCGATGACAAGTACGTCAGCATGAAGTACTTCTTCACACGCAAGCTGATGCTGATCAAGGAGAGCAAGGGTTTCATCTGCCTCCCCGGTGGCTTCGGCACGCTCGACGAGACCTTCGAGTTGCTGACGCTGACGCAAACAGGCAAGGGCAACCCCGTCCCCATCGTCTTTCTCGATACGCCCGGCGACCCGTACTGGGAGACGGTGCACGACTTCATCAGCCGTCAGTTGGTGGAGCGCGGGTTGGTCTCGGCCGCCGACACCGGGCTCTATCTCATCACTGACGATTGTGAGCAAGCAGTCCAGGAAGTCATCGGTTTCTACCGCAACTTCGACTCGCTGCGTTACGTCGGAGGGACGCTGATCATCCGGTTGAAGCAGGCGCCCACGGAAGCGGAGCTGGGCGAGATCAACACCAGGTTCGGCTACCTGGCGGGCTCCGGTGCAATCCATTCCGTCGTACCGGCAGAGCCCGAACTTCGTGAGAACGACCGCCTGGATCTGCATCGCATCTCGATTCCCGAAGCCAAACACGCATACGCCGATCTCCGCGAGCTGATCGACCTGTGCAACACCTTCGTGGAGGTCTGACGTGCATCTCGCCACCATCTACCAGTACCCGGTGAAGTCGATGATGGGCGGTGTCGTTCCGTCAGCGATGTTGACGATCGAAGGGATGGCCGGCGACCGAGCCTGGGCGATTCGCGATGAGGAGCTCGGCTGCGTTCGCGGGGCCAAGAAGATCGGCGCGCTGATGCGCTTTGCTGCCGCTCATGACGTCGATGGTGGCGTCACGATCACGCTCCCCGACGGCTCAGTGGTGTACAGCGGCGAAGCCGACGTCAACGCGTCGCTCAGTGCTGCGCTGGGTCAGAACGTGTCGCTGTGGCCGCTGCAACCAGCCACCGATTTGGATCACTACCGGCGTGGGCCGGGCGTCAGCGACGACATCATGGTCGAGCTTCGCGACATGTTCGGCCGCGAGGAGGACGAGCCGCTACCCGATTTCAGCAAGTTTCCACCCGAACTCGGCGAGTTCGAGTCGCCTCCTGGGACGTACCTCGACGCATACCCGCTGATGCTGATGACGACATCTGCGCTGCGCACCCTGACTGCCTCACTCCCTGAATCGGTGATCGATGTGCGCCGCTTCCGCCCGAACCTGATCATCGACACCGGTGACCAGCCCGGCCATCCTGAGCTCGACTGGGTCGGCCGCACTTTCTCGCTGGGTGGTGCGGTCATCGAAATGGTCGCCACCTGTCCCCGCTGCGTCATGGTGACGCGTGAGATTGCGCCTGGTGTACCGGCGGACCGTGCGATCCTGCGACACATAGTGCGCCAACTCGACCAGGACCTCGGTTGCTACGCCACCATTGTGCAGCCAGGCGAAATCCGAGCCGGCGACCCACTCGTCCAGATCTAGTGCTTCCTGTCCACGAACGTTCGCGCGTTGTGCGGCGCCATTTCTGAACCGTCGGACACCAAGTCCGCCAACCGAGACGGAATGCACCCATTTGTGTGCGCAAGGACTTTCTGGGCAGCGATGGTCCCATAGCTCGTTCTGGGTGTGGTCAGTTCCGCAGTCCGGGACGCAGCACACCCAGAAAAGCCGGCAGCAGCAGTCGGCAGAACGCGACCTACCAACCCATGTGGTCAGAGCACCAGCTCAGTCGTCGGTGTTGCCGCGCAGGAGGCGGCTGGCCTTCTCGATGGCTCGGCGAGCTTGGGTGAGTCGCTTGTCGTCGATGGGCCGTCCACCGCGTGTGGCCGATGCCTCTCGCAGCTGATCGAACATCACGTCGTCGAGCTCCTCGGCAACGGCGTCGAGGCGGTCGGCCAGGTTGTCGTAGTCGCCACTCATAGTGCCTCCGCCAGCAGGTCGATGGGATGGCGAACCGTCAGGCCAACTGCTGCGAGGTGCATCGCGCAGCCGGGATTGGCGCTCGCGACCACTCCCCCGTTGGCGGTCGCACCTGCCCGTGCCAACGATTCCAGCTTGCGCTCACGAATGTCTGCCGCCAGCGCAGGCTGCAGCGCCGAGTACGCCCCACCGGCACCGCAACACAGCCCGTCGTCGTCCAGTTCAACGAGGTCGGCGACGGCGCCGAGCACGGTTCGTACCGACTGTTGCGAGCGCTGCACATGGCGCAGGTGACACGGGTCCTGGATGATCACGGTACCGATGCGACGTGACGGACGGAGCCGATCGACGTGCTTGGCAACCAGCTCGTGAACGTCGCACACGCGTGCCGCGAACGTGGCGGCTTCGGGCGTACCAAGAAGATGTCCGTACTCCTTGAGTGCTGCGCCGCAGCCGGCTGAGTTCGCCACGATCGGAGCGTCGCCGGGCATCGACGCCATCACATCGAGCGCCAACTGCCGGGCCTTGTCGGTGAGGCCGGCATGCGTGTGCAGCGCACCGCAACAACCGCCGCCGCTACCGGGCAGCGCGTACGAGATGTCGAGGTGGGTCAGAACCTTTGCCGTGTTGTGGTGCGTGTCGCGCAACCACGCGTCCATAACGCACCCGGTGAAGAGCCAGACATCTGTGCCTGTGGCTGCGACTGGCTGCGAGCGGCGAAGTGGCAGCTTGGGCAGACCCGCTCGCTTGGGCACCAGGTGAAGCCGTTGGGCGACAGCCAGCAGCGAGGAGCCCGCGAGTAGCAGCCGATGCTTCGGGAGAACAGCGAAGCCCATGCGCTGCCACCGTGGAGTGATGCGGTGCTGTTCGGCGAGGGTTTCGCGGACACCTTCCTGCAGCCGGCCGTACGGCACGCCCGACGGACATGCCGGCTCGCAGCCGCGGCACTGCACACAGGTTTCCATGAACGACACGAACTCGGCCGTGACCGGTGCATCATCGACGTGTACCGCCCGAATCGCCGCAATTCGCCCGCGTGGCGAGAGCGCTTCCTCGCCGGTGACGCGAAATGTGGGGCAGTGCGGAAGGCACAGCCCGCAGCTGACGCAGGTGCCCAGGTCGGTGTCGTCGATGTGAAACTTCACGGCCTGCCCACCGTAGCGTCATGACCCATGCCCGAAGGCCACACGATCCACCGAATTGCCAAGGACCACTCGCCAATTCTGACTGGCGGGCAGGTGAGAGTGTCCTCGCCGCAAGGCCGCTTCGAGAGCGATGCAGCCCTGGTCGACGGAGTGGTGCTCGACCGTATCGAGCCTGTCGGAAAGCATCTTTTCTACTGGTGGCAAAATGGTCTGGTCGGCCATGTGCACCTCGGACTGTTCGGCAAGTTCCGAGTAACGGTCGGTGAGCAGGTTCCCGACGTCCAGGGTCAGGTCCGCATGCGGATGTCGACGGACCGTGGCACCATCGACCTGGCCGGGCCGACCGACTGCAGCATCGGCAGTGCCGACGATCGCGACGCGATCATCGCCCGACTCGGTCCGGACCCACTGCGGCGCGGCGCCAAGCCGGACCTGTTCGTGGCCCGCATCCAGAAGAGCGCCCAGCCGATCGGGGCACTGCTGCTGGATCAGAAGGTGCTGGCCGGCGTCGGCAACGTTTACCGAGCGGAGGCGCTGTTCGTGAACGGCATCCACCCGTCTCGTCCTGGTTGTAGCTGTAGCACCGATGAGCTCCTGGCGCTGTGGTTGACCATCAGCTCCATGCTCAAACAGGGCGTGAAGGACAACCGGATCGTCACGATCGATCGCCAGGAGTTCCCTGTGGCGAAAGGTCGAGCCCGGCGTGGCGCCAACACTTACGTGTATCACCGCGACATCTGCCTACGTTGCGGCACCGCCGTACAGACGGTGACACTGGGCGGCCGCGCCTGCTACTTCTGCCCCACCTGCCAGCCGAATTAGCAGCTCAGCCCTGCATTGCGGCGGCAAGTTCGACGATCTTCGCGTGTGCCTCGCCCATCCCCTTGAACCCGCGGCGGTGGTCGTCCGGGTCGCGGCCTGCGATCACCGCAGTGAGATAGTGGCGATCGGCGTCGAGCCTGGCGAGCGGGTTGTAGGTTGGGTGCCCGTGCCCGGGTACCAGCACCTTCGCCCGGCGCACGACCGGCGCCAGCCGGTCGAGTGCGTCGAGGTACACGGGGAGGTTGTCGGGACTGAACGGCAGGGGCAGCTCGACGGCGCTGAGCATGTCACCCGCCAGGAGCACGCCTCGTTCAGCCAGCAGGACCACCGTGTTACCGGGAGCGTGTCCGTCGTGGACCACCAACTCGACCGTTTCGTCGCCCTCGCTACCGAACGCGGAGGGAATCGTGGAGCCGGGCAGGGCATGGATCCCGTCGAGTGGGTTGGGCCACTCGCGCGGATATGGGTCAAGCATTGCGACAAGTTCCTCCCGCCACTCCAGGGCCATCTCCGCCGACTTGGCTGAGGCCCAGCGTGGCGCCTCGCCGAAATCTTGATGCCAGAGCATGTGATCGTGGTGAGCGTGAGTTGCGAAGCCCGACGTCACCCTGCAGTCATGCTCGCTCAGCCAGACGACGATGCCGTCGAGCTCGGCGGTCGTCCAGGCCGGATCGATGAGCAGCACGCTGCTCCCCCGCCGAACGATCGTGGTGGTCGTGTCGTACTTGGAACTGGTCATGACGACGACTCCGGGGGCGATCTCCACGGTCGGTCGTAGTTTCATCGCAACAACTTACTGAGCGCTCCAGGCGGGCGCCGACGGGTCGCCTCGCCAGTACCGCAGGCGGCGCTGCGCCTCCGCTGCGGCTGCCGGATTGCTTCGGCCAGCCTTCAGACGCATCAGCGTTGCGGTCACGTTGCGCATCACCGCCAACGACTGCGCCAACGAGTCTTCGCGCAGTGACTGGCCATAGCCCGCTACGAATCGCTCGTATGCGCTCGGGTCGCCGCCCCACACCTGCGACCATGTCATCAACATTGCGTGGTCCCACGCGGCCGGACCATGACACGACAGGTCCCAGTCGAGCAGCACAGGGCCATCGGGCGACTGGATGATGTTGCCGGGGTGCACGTCGCCATGACACACCACCCGGGCTGTCACTCGCGAGCGCCAGTCGCCATGCTCCAGGATCGCGTCGGTCAGTCCTGCACGAGCAGCATCGTCCAGCAGGTCATCGACATCGGCAAGCACGGCGGCTGTGTTCCACCACGGAAAGTCGTCGCCACGTGGCAACGGGTAATTGCCACGGACTTCTCCCACCGGCCACTCATGCACTCGCCGAATCTGCTCGCCCACCGCCACCCAGTCGACGTCACCGTCAGGCTCTATCCGTCCGATCGCGAAGACGGCCAGATCTCCGATCGTGACCGGCGCTGTGTACAGCAACCTCGGGACTCGGACACCCCGAAGTTCCAGCTGCTCCATCAACCACGCGGCCTGCGCAGGCGGCGCCGTGGTGTGCGAGACCCTCAAGATCACATCTTCGCCGGCAAGGTACAGCGCATTCATGCCGGTGCGCAGGTGGCGCGGGGACGGCAGTCCCCAGTGCGCCGCCGCCATCGATGCCGCCTCGGCGGCCACTCGAGCATCGCCCGGCGGCCGGACCACGAACGGCAGGTCGTCAGGCATGCACGCCAGGATTGAGCCGACCGGCCGGGTCGAACTGGTGCTTGATGGCGGCCGTCAGCGCGATCTCCCGCTCACCAACATGCTCGCCGGCACACGGCAGCGCGTGGTGGACGATTCCGACACCGACCTCGGCGACGAAGTCGCCCGTCTGCGACAGCACGTCCAACGACACGTCCAACGACACGTCCAACGACACGTCCAACGGCTTGACGCTGCGGCGGCTACCGGTCGGCAGCTCAGGCGGGCCGGCGCAGACTGTCATCGCACAACTCGTTGCCTGTTCGGCAACATCGGCCGAGTGCCCCTCCAACAGCGCGAACACTGCCGACCCGTTCCACAGCACGCTGATCGGCTTGTAGAGCCGCGTGAACACATCGAACGGATCGGCGGTCGCGCAGGTGAACCACTGCGAGTGCTGTGCCAGCGGACGTGTGCGCACGATGACCTCGCCAAGGAAGCCGAGTGTGCCGCGCGACCCGACCAGCAACCGGCACAGGTCGAAACCGCTGACATTCTTCACGGTCGGTCCCCCGGCCTTCACCACTTCACCTGCCGCCGAGACATATCGAGCTTGCAGCAGGGTGTCGCGCACAGGCCCGTAGCCGAGCCGACGATGGTCGCTGCGGCCGACTGCCAGTGCTCCCCCGACGGTGCCGCCCAACGGTAACGCGACGGTCTGGCCGTGCGCCGCCAGCGCCGCCACCAACTCGTCGATCGGTGTGCCCGCGCCGCAGCACACGATCATCTCGTCTGGCTGCATCCACTCGATGCCGGTAGGTGGGTGGACGCACTTCACGCCGACCACCGCACCACCACGTGTTCCGAGGCCGCTGACGGTGACCGGACCGTCCGTTCCCACCTCGTCGGCGAACGCTGACAGGTCGATCACACCCACGCCCCGTCCGGGACGTGCTGCACATCGCCGCAGGCGGCGGCTGACGGCAACACCTTGAACGGGTTGGCCAGCCCCAGCGGGTCGAACGCACGGCGCATCGCAGCCTGCGCTGCCAGGTCGGCGGGTGCGAACATCAGCGGCATGAAGTCGCGCTTCTCCAGGCCGATGCCGTGCTCGCCGCTCAGCACTCCCCCGGCTTCGACGGAGGCACGCACGATCTCTTCGCCGGCTGCGTGCACGCGTTCCATCACGCCCGGCTCGCTCTTGTCGAAAACCAGCAACGGGTGCAGATTGCCATCGCCCGCGTGAAAGACGTTCATCACCAACAGGTCGTGGCGAGCGGTGATCTCGTACACCTTGCGCAGCACTTCCGGCAGCATCCGTCGCGGGACCACCGTGTCGTGCAGGTAGTAGTTGGGCTTGATGCGCGCGATGGCGCCAAACGCCGTCTTGCGTCCCTTCCACAGCAACGCCCGTTCGGCCTCGTCCTGCGCGATGCGAACTGTGCCCGCACCGTGTGCCTTCCCGATCTCCACGATGCGAGCGACGTCGGCCTCCAGACCGTGCGGCAGGCCGGCAACTTCCACCAGCAGTACAGCGGCGGCCTCGATCGGCAGCCCGGCATGGATGTACTCCTCGACTGCCCGCACGCACAGCTGGTCCATCATCTCCAGCGCGGCGGGCACCATTCCATCGGCGATGATCGCACTCACCGTCTGCGCGCCGGCCTCGACCGTTTCGAAGTCCATCAGCATCGTGCGCACCGCCGGCGCGTTCTGTGTCAGGCGCACGCACACCTTGGTGGCGATGCCGAACATGCCCTCGCTCCCCACGAACGCACCGCGCAGATCGAGCCCGTCCGGCTCCGGCTGCTCGCCGCCGAGATGCACGACGGACCCGTCGCTGAGCACGACTTCGAGCGCGAGGATGTGCGCAGCCGTGACCCCGTCGCTGAGGCAATGCGGCCCACCCGAGTTATTGGCCACGTTGCCGCCGATGCTGCAGCTCTGCTGACTGCTGGGGTCAGGGGCGAAGTGCAAGCCGTACTTCGTGACCTGCCGAGTGAGGTCGAGGTTGAGCACGCCCGGCTCGACCCACGCGAAGCGATTGACGGCGTCAACCGACAGCACACGATCCATCTTGGTCAGTGTGATGACGAGCGCGTGGTCCAGTGGGGTTGCCCCTCCGGCCAGGCCGGTACCCGCGCCGCGTGCCACGAACGGAACCCGATGCTTTGCGGCCACCCGAACGCACGCCTGCACTTCAGCAGTCGTCAGTGGGAAGCAGACGACGCCCGCAGAGCCGGAGATGTTCGAGGCGTCGCGGGCGTAGAGCCCGAGCTCGGTGCTTCCGGTGCGGATGCGGTCCGGTGCGAGCGCGGACCGCAGATCGGCGGCGAGCGCGCTCAGCACGTCAGCCGGGGTCGCTACCCCGGCGCTCATGCGCGGCGACGGCGAGCGGCGGCCTCGTGCTCGTCGCGTACCTGCTTCAGCACGATGACTTGTCCGGCCTCGACCGGGCGACCGTCGACCAATACTGTGTCGCCCTCGTCGAGGTCGTCGGCAAGCGTGCTTGCCCGACCATCCAGGCGAGCACGCAGTTCGGCTTCCTTGGAACGCATTGCCCGCTTGCCCTCGTTGACCGCCTCGCGCACGCGACCGGTTGCCTTCTTGGCAACATTCGACGGTGCCATCTCCGCAGCAACCGCCTTGACCTTCTTCTTCGCCACGCTGGCGCCGGCGATACCAGCGGCGGCCCCACCCACGAACCACGTCAGACGCTTCATCATGCGATCTTCCTGTCTTTGCGGCTGAGCCGGCGCACCGCACGCTTGGTGCCGGTACCGATGGCAACGGTCTTGATCACCGGCGTGGAGAACGCAGCACGGGTCATTCGTCGTCCACCGGCCATGGCGCCGCTGATCGCCTCAGCGGAGCCAAGCACTCTGTCGAACCGATCGAGGTCGTCGCGAGCTTCGTCTATTGCAGCCCTGGCATCGGCGGTGGAGACGCTGAGTTCACGAAGCAGAGGGCGGGTCTCGGAGCGCAGCGACTCGACTTCGCCGCGAAGCGCTGTCAACGAATCCAGCACTCGCATCAGCACGACGACCAGCGCGGCGAAACCGATGCAGCACAGCACCGCCGCCATCAACACGGCGAGTTCACCTGCGGTCATTGTTCTGCCTCCATACGCTTCTCCATCCGTTCGGCTACACGTGCCTCGTCACCGTGGTGTGTCGGCTCGTAGTACCGCTTGTCGGCTTGCTCGGCGGGCAGATACTGCTGCACGACGAAGCCATCCGGGTGATCATGAGGGTAGTCGTAGCCCACTCCGTGACCGAGGCTCTTCGCTCCCTGATAGTGCGCGTCGCGCAGATGTGGCGGCACCTCCCCCACGGCACCCGCCTGCACATCCGCCCGGGCATTCCAGATGGCCAGCGCCGCCCGGTTGCTCTTCGGTGCAGTCGCGAGATGAATTGCAGCCTGGCTGAGGTTCAGTTGCGCCTCCGGCAGGCCGACGTGCTCCAGTGCGTGAGCTGCTACGACGGCAACCTGCAGGCTGCTCGGGTCGGCGAGGCCAACATCCTCACTGGCGAAGATGATCATGCGACGGGCGATGAAACGGGCATCCTCGCCGGCCTCCAACATGCGCGCCAGGTAGTACACGGTGGCCTGCGGGTCGCTGCCGCGCATGCTCTTGATGAAGGCACTGACCACGTCGTAGTGATCGTCGCGGCCGTAGCGCAGCGCACTGGTGCCCAGGGCCGACTCAACGTGCTCCAGCACCACTTCGCCGGGGTGGGCAAGCGCGACTGCAACCTCCAAGGCCGTCAGCACCTGGCGACCATCACCGCCCGCTCGGTCGGCGAGGTACGTGATCGCCTCGGGCGTGGCCGTGCGCCCTTCGGCTTCCAAGCCACGATGAATCAGTGTCTCGATGTCCGGCCGAGTTAGCGGTTCCAGGCGGAACAACGTGCTGCGGCTGCGCAGTGGAGCGTTGACTTCGAAGAACGGATTCTCGGTGGTTGCGCCGATCAGCGTTAGCGTTCCGTCCTCCACGGCCGGCAGCAGCGCATCCTGCTGCGCCTTCGAGAAGCGGTGGATCTCGTCGAGGAACAGAATCGTGCCCCGCCCGTGTTCACCCAGCCGCTGACGGGCACGTTCAATGATTTCGCGCACGTCCTTCACGCCCGCCGACACGGCCGAGAGCTGCTCGAAGGCCCGCTTCGTCGTACCTGCGACGGCCAGCGCCAAAGTGGTCTTGCCTGTGCCCGGTGGGCCCCAGAAGATGGCGCTGGTCAGCCTGTCCTGCTCGACCAATCGCCGCAGCGGCTTACCCGGACC
>Ga0335397_10003816_pt1 | contig 20037 bp, 15 predicted proteins | sample MAT04_FD_205740 | JGI IMG/M metagenome (GOLD analysis project Ga0335397, IMG submission 205740) | Freshwater microbial communities from Lake Fryxell liftoff mats and glacier meltwater in Antarctica - MAT-04 (spades assembly) (version 2) ... | reverse complement strand
CGGCGATCGCTCGTTCCACCAATGGCTCCAAACAAGACCAAGTGCTTGTCCTGAGGCAGACCAAGCGTTTCGCGAGCAAACCGTTGATTGTGAGGCTTGTATTTGTCTGTATCTAACCCCAAAGGGATCAATTCAATCCGGGAGTGCTGGAATAAGGGACTAGAGCGAGCACAGTCTGCCATCCAGGAAGAGGTTGCCACAAGGGTCAGGTTTAAATCTTTCCAGGCGTTCGCTTTACGTTGCCATACCCAACGAGACAGATCCCAATCTCGATCGCTACCTAATTGTGGGCAAGCACCACAGGATTGTTTGTACTTCTCACAGCCATCGTTATAGTGACAGCCGCCAGTAAAAGTCCACATATCGTGAAGTGTACAGACCAAAGGTTGCTGGAATTTTGCCAAAGTCTCAATTTGCAGAAAACCATTGCAAACCCAATGAATGTTAATAATGTCTGGATTATCTTGTTTGACTCGGTTAGCAAAAACATCCGGAACCCACTGAGGTGAGAACATTCCACCAGAACGTTGTGGATAAAGCCGCAGCGGTAGCTCTGATGTAGGAGGAGCCAGTTTGGTCAAGGGCGATTTTTCGGCAATAACGGTATCATCTGCACCAAACTTAGCTCTCACTAGCATCCGGGAGGTGCATCCAATAGACTGTAATCCCTGATGCAAGCGATGAGCAGCACGCGCTCCGCCATTATCGATATCAGAGGTACTTAAATGTAAAACATTGACTCCGCTCATCGCTTGACGCTTATCCCTGTTTGGTTAGCAAGAGTCCAGTTCGTTCCATCTCCTTGAAGGATGCCTGAAGAGCGTCCTGACTCAGTGGTTCCTGCCCCAAATACCAGTCCAGGTACTGTGCCAAACCATCTTTGAGCGAGGTCGGTGACCACTGCCCAAACACGGCTTTATATTGACCCATATCGGCCACCGCATGACGGATATCTCCCACCCGAAAGCGCCCTGAGACAGCATATTCTGCGGGTTTATTCACAATTTCTGCGATCGTCTGCACTACATCCAGCAAAGTCACTGCCTGCCCCATCCCGATATTCATAACCGCTGTCAACGGCTTTCTATAGGTAACACATTTAACCACAGCCTCAGCCACATCACCCACAAAGACAAAATCGCGAGTCATCAGTCCATCTTCAAAAAGCTCCAGGGGATTACCTTGAGCGATCGCGTTGGTAAAGATACCGATGATGCCCGTGTAGGGATTCCCCAATTCTTGCTTAGGACCATAAACATTTTGGAACCGCAAGGTGACCAGATCAATATCTTGACTTTCACAGTAGTTTTGCAACAACTGTTCTTGCCAAAGTTTGGTCAGCCCATACACAGAAGTCGGTTTCGTGAGATGGGTCTCGTGCATAGGCACAGCAGTTAACGGTTCACCATCACTGCCACGTACTTCCCAAAGCCCTTTTTGCAAGTCTTCCAGGCAACGCCCCTTGGGATAGTGAATAGCTGTGCCATCTGTGTAGGCACCATCGCCATACACTGCACGGCTAGAAGAAAGAATCAGTCGGCGTGGCTTCTGCTCCAGGGCTGAAATAAGTTCTAACAGCTTAGCGGTACCATTGGCATTGTGTTGCACATAACGGCTAATCTCATACATGGATTGTCCAGTGCCGGTCTGAGATGCCAGATGAATCACAACATCTGTGCCTTCGATCGCTGCCTTATGTTCACCAATGTCCTGGACATCCGCTTGAATGCACTTTGCTCGTGCTTTGATTTCAGGCGCAAAGTCCAGCAATTTTCGATGAACCTGTCCATCCAGCAAATCAATCACGACGATTTCTGCTTCAGGAGGTAGCTTTTCGATCAGCCACTTCCCGATAAAGCCTGCTCCGCCCGTTATTAGAATCTTCATTGGCATTGACCTGCTAATTGAGCATTCTGACAAACTAATAGTTTTTGATGGAAAAACGGCTCATACTAACCTCTTCCATTTGCTTGTGTTTAATCCTGAGAAAAATTCTCCTCAAGAAGTAGTAGGGAAAGAACAGGGAAATGTTTGCCTGCTCCAGAAGGAATGTAAGAGTCTGTTCTTTCTGATTCGGAGTTTCTGCTGGAATACCAAAATCAGCCAGAATAGCCCCAGTGGGGACTCGGAAGCCCCGACGTAAGACATTCATGTAATTAGAACCATGAACCACTTCAAGCCAAACTGGCTTACAGAAGATCTTCTTCGCAGAACTACAGACCTCGTACAGTTCTTTATGAGGTTTGCAAAGACAAGTGTGAAATGTCTCAGGATTATATTTCTCGATCAGGCTAATAAAATGATTGGCAAATTCAAAATCAAGATAGAGCTTGCTATTGGCGAATTGATAGCCAAAGATAAAATTGATGGTCTCTAAGTCTTGTTGATTAAAATTGCTCTGAATGAGCTGGACGTAATCCTTGTGGATAGCATCATCGTTATCAAGCCAGGTCGTGATCAGGTATTCACAATCCGCAGGAATCAAGTGGCGGACGACATCTCTCACGTTGGCTGGAAATTCTCCGTAAGGCAAGGGGCAATCCAGGTAGACTGGAACAAAATTGCTCCACTGATTGGCATACTTAGTAATTTTTTGCTTGAACAACTCTGGAGTATCGACATCAAAGAAGACCAACCACTTAAAATTTTGGTTGGATTGGTTCTGGACGGAGGGGAAGCAAAACCGATCAAACAATTTGAATCGATTTTCTAACCAGGCAGGATCACACCCTGGCTTTTTGTCTGGAAAACTTCTAACATTGAATTTAGTCAGAAAAAAATGCTCAAACTTTTCCATACCTACCTCTAACACTACTTGCTTATGTTCCTAAAGTTTCCCGTTACACTTATTTATTTATTCACAATAAATAACACATTTTTTTTGAGTTGTCCATTCTACAAGCTATATCATTCGGTATCTTGACGCCTCCTTTACAGTTCAAGGTTCTCTTAAAAGGTGCATTCGAGCAAAACTTTTAAGTTCGCTTTCTGATGGATAAATGATTCGATAGAAGGACACAAAATAAATCAATTTTACTCAAAATATTCCTTTAATACGAGAGGTGAAGCTTAAGACTTCTCTACACCCCTCAAATGAAATTGATTGCACTCCAGCAACCATTCAATCGAACGACGACACCCATCATTGAAAGAAACTACTGGCTTATAACTCAAGATCTGCTCGGCTTTACTAAAGGGCAATTTGTATTGAGATTGCTGTAACTCTGCCATCATTTGCGTTACAACAGGCTCCGAGATGGATGTCACGGAGGCAGAAGCAGTATGTAAGGTCTTTGTACTTTTGGGTAGTGTTGCCTTCAGGTTTTGTTTCAACTCCTCCGAAAGCATAGAGAGAACCTGCTGGGTCAATTCTGCATTCCACAGCATCCCTTTCATCCGCTCCTTCCAGCTCGTTCTAAAGCTTGGGATCGGCAAGTCAGGAATTTTAGCTGGATCAACACCAAAGGCTTCTGCAAAAGGGTGGTAGAAATCATACCAGGTCACCTGTTCTCGATCGCCGACAAAGAACGCTTCACCGTCGGCAGCGGGAACGATCATTGCCCGCCTCATGGCATCGATTAAATTATCGACATAAACCGAGTTGCAAATGCCTCTACCACCATTTACAAAGTAAGTCGTTCCCTGAGTGAGCTGATTTGCCAGATCAGTCACCCAGCGCGATCGCGGTCCAAACACAATGCCTGGTCTAAAAATCACAACCTCAACGGAACCTTTTTGCCGCAGCGCCAACAGCCTGCGTTCAGCCGCAATTTTCGCAGGATGGGCTGGGTAAGGTTGGTGCTCCACTAGCCGGCTGGACTCTGTGGTACCAGGTGCGGGTGCTGGACGATGGACGGTCATCGAACTTAAATAGATGATCCGACGCACCCCTGCTTTCTGAGCGGCTTTATAGGTGGGAGCTATGCTTCCTTGAATCACACCAGGGCTACCCAGAATCGAGTGGATGATCACATCACAACCCTGAAAAGCGGATTCTAAAGCAATCTGGTCGAATGCAGTCGCAACGCGGCAATCTAAGTCCTTGCGATTCAGGCGCTCAAGACTAGCGGTCGAACGGACGATCGGTCGCACTTCAGTCTCTCCAGTATGGAGCATCTCAACAGCTCGATTACCAACAAATCCACTGGCTCCGACAATCCCGATTTTCATCATCTTCCTATTACGACCCATAGTTGCATGGTTGAAAGCCCACTGAGCCAGGAGTTAATCTATCAGCGCCTTAAGGTAGTCTGCCAATCTTAGAGAGAGCGCAATCATCGTCAGCGTTGGGTTGGCATAACCCGATGTTGGGAAGACCGAGCAGCCAGCAATAAACAGATTGTTCATGCCATGCACCTTGCCATTTGCGTCAACAACGCCCTGTTTGGGATCATGGTGCATCCGAGTTGCGCCCATATGGTGATGCATCGCTGTTTTTTCAAACTTCCAATCTTCACGCTTACGGGCAAACTGCAATTGACCGAGTCCCGCCTTTTCAAACTCTTCTGCCCAAATTTCCTGGACTCGAACCGCCTTTTCAATGTCGATCGGGTTTAAGCGCCAGTGAAGTTCGACTTTAGGCTGTCCGAAGTGGTCACGTTCAGCACCTAACATCACCCGATTATGCGGGTCTGGCGCTTGTTCAATCTGGTAGAAAATTTCAAATTGAGAGAATCGCCGCTTCTCCAAAGGCAAGTACGACCAGCCGCCCCGGCGAAAGGCTGGAATACGCCTGATTGCTCCCCAGAAGCCCGCCGCCATTACATAATCAAGTCCGCGTAAGGCAATTGAGAGCTGTTTGAGAACATCCTGAGACGACTTGCCATCACGCAAAGACGTGACCAGCGATCGCAGCGCCAGTGCCGCCTCCCGTTGACGTGACAGGGGTCGGGGAAACAGTTGTGCTCCGTTATTGAGCAGATGCTCTTGGCGCATCAGGGCTTGCGTTAGCTGCACCCTTGCCATGACAGGGACACTCTTTGTTTGATAGATATCATACAAAGCGGTCTGATCAAAGATTTTTGGGCTGGAAGGAACGAGGGTACAACTCAAGATGGGGCGATCCATGAAAAAGCGCCCCACTAGATCGTTTTGATTGCCTAAACCAGATGCTTGTTGACGGTTAGAAGCTAACAGTAAGCGGGCATTCTCCAGCCCTCCCGCCGCCAGAATAAAGACCTTTGCCGTTAACGAAAACTGCTTGGTCGGAGACGAGGCAACTCGCAAGCGCGTGACCGTTTGAGTCGTTTCATCGGTCTCAATTTCAACCACGTTCGCGTAGAGGATCGTGGTGATGTTAGGCGTTTGCCTGAGCGCTTCAGGATATTCCTGGGTAAACGGATAGCGGGGCGCATACTGACTCATGGTTGTGGTGAGGCGATCGCTCTTGAAAGGCAATCGCTTTGCCCGTTTATCTTCCCAGGCTTCCACATCATAAGCATACTGACCAATCTGACAGACCTTCTGTGCCCGCTCATAGAATGGATCTAAGTGAGCTTTATTAAAGGGCCAACCACTATAGGGCAACCAGTCTCGCTGTTCAAAGTCAATTTCGTCTAAAGGCAGGCAGCGAAAACCGTATTCTTGATAACTATTCTGCCCTTCCCAACAGTGCGAGGTGCCGCCCAATTGCCGCCGCCGAGTTTCTTGCACCTCTGGGTAAGGATCCCCACTGACCGTTCCAGCACACAGAGATTGAAGCTCTGAATCGAATTCAGTGCCACCGCTCTCCAAAAGGCAAATCTGGACATCCTGATTAGCAAACTCGCGCGCCAGAGTAAGCCCTGCCGGTCCCGCACCGATAATGCAAAGATGCGTTTCAAGCACATCGTCTGGAGGTAATGATCTGGCATCAATAATCATTGATCTGCTTTTCTGCTTTAGAGGTTTACAACAAGAGAATCCTTTCGCGCCATACCAGTAACCCTTTATGGTTCTTCCGAATCTGTGGTTGAAACCGTATAAGAAGCTACGAAATTTCGTTTGGTCAATGCCCGAACTCAATAGAGATAAAGACAGAAGGTGGTCTTGTCAGCACGAAGCCGAGAGAGCCCCTTTTATCTTAAGCAGTTCACACCGGCTCATGACGCACACAAAGCATTCAGCATCGGTCGCCAAGCCAGAGAAACCATTGAAGAGCCATCATTGGAAAACTCAGCCTTTTATTCAGATCACTACTTTTTTACAGCAAGACAAAAAATTGTCAGAGCTTTCACTCCCTCCTTTACTGTTTTTTTATATTTCAGCCCCTAGTTTGAAGACGAATTGTGCATCAAGCTCGATCGATGAGTTTGCATTATCTGTAGCAGTCAAAGGTCTCTGTGCTCGTATTCCTACCCCACTTTAGGCTCGTCATCATTGGCACGCTCTAACATCAGCACCTGGTCAGTACCGTGCAAGCTTCCGTTCTCATGGTCTATCTTTCGCTCAGATCCTTTCTGATCTCAGGCAGGTTCAGCACATTTTCAATGTAAAAAGTCATAGATATAAGTTTTATAAAGCTGGTGCAAAGAATAAAAATTCTGCTTGTGTTTCTCCTCACTCGGTTTCAGAGTAAAGGCGCGGGGTCATAGCAATCAGTTCAAAATAAAGCACGGCTGAATCTACAGTGAGTTGCACGCTCTGAGCGCAAAGCTAGCAAGAGTATTTTATTAAGTCAATTTCCTTTTTGATTGCGGAGAGTCTTTTGTGCGAGACACCTCCTGAGAAAAACTTCCCCAGCAAGCAGTCTGAAGCATTCGACGTATGAATCATTTACCACCCTCTTTGTTAACCCGGCAACAAAAGCTGTGGTCTTTAATCAATGAGTTTTGGCTGCGCTCAACCCACTGCTGCATGGGTGCTGAGTGAGACCGAAGCACGATCACCCAACTTGTCGGCATAAATTGCTGGGTTAATAAGTAAGTAGGGGCAGAAAAACTCATCTAAGTTTTAAAACGTAAATGCCCTTGAATCCCCTATACGGTAGTGATTCTAGCCTGAGTTACAAAAAGAAACATGGTTGACTATTTCCAAGCCCGGTCTACTTAGCAAGGACACCCTTCAGATATGGATCTCAAGATTTTGCTCTGTAAGAAACTGTTTGTAAACTAGTGCTAATTCCACTCAAACACTTACAGCTATAAGGTTTCAGGCTTTTAGATCCTTTGTTCTATAAATCGCTGAATTCGCCACTTACTAGGACATTTACATTCATTTACAAACACTTTCTAAAAATTTGAGTCTATGTTTGCAGTGCAAATGAACTGGCAGAAACCAAGAAATTCAAAGTCCTGTTGTAAGTAACCAATATTAAGAGTATTCCTGGAAGGTTTTACTGATGCTTTCATGTGTGCCCATTCTCTCACCGATCGAACCTACAAAGGTCGCTCATCTCCAGCGGCTTCGTCTCATCTCTGGTACCGCCAACTCTGCCCTGGCTCAGGAAGTGGCTCAATCCCTGGGATCTGACCTCACACCAGTCCTTTGCAAGCGGTTTGCTGATGGAGAAATTTATGTGCAAGTGCAGGAATCCATTCGTGGGTGCGATATTTTTCTGATTCAACCCACTTGTGGACCTGTTAATGATTCTTTGATGGAATTGTTGATTTTGATTGATGCGTGTCGTCGAGCATCAGCCCGCCAAATTACAGCCGTTATTCCTTATTATGGCTATGCCAGAGCTGATCGCAAAACTGCAGGGCGGGAATCCATCACTGCCAAGTTAGTTGCCAACTTGGTGACTGAAGCTGGGGCTAATCGTGTGCTGGCTCTGGATCTGCATTCGGCTCAGGTGCAAGGATTTTTTGATATTTCGCTAGATCATCTGCACGGGGTACCGATTCTGGCGGATTATATTGAGAAGAAGCGGCTTTCTGATGTTGTTGTGGTCTCTCCTGATATTGGTGGCGTGTCTCGTGCCCGTGCCTTTGCTAAGCGACTCAATGATGCTCCACTGGCGATCGTCGATAAGCGCCGTCAGGCACACAACCAGTCAGAGGTGATGAACGTGATTGGAGATGTGGCAGGCAAAACGGCAATTTTGGTCGATGATATGATTGACACCGCAGGTACCATCAGCGAAGCAGCGAAGATTCTCCGGCAGCAAGGAGCTAATCGGATCTATGCCTGCGCGACCCATGCGCTTTTTTCACATCCAGCGATCGAGCGCCTCCGGGCAAGTGAGTTGGAAGAAGTGATTGTAACCAATACAATTCCCATTGCGGCAGCAAACCAGTTTCCTCAACTTAAAGTTTTGTCTGTTGCGACCTTGTTGGGTGAAGCTATTTTTCGCATTCACACTGAAAGCTCTGTCAGCAGTTTAGTGAGTTAGATGGCAATACTTTTCGGGTAATTGCTCAACTTAGTGAGAATAGGGATTTGGCAGGATTCAGAGCATGGGAAATGGCTTGGAAAGCGGAGAGACCCTGCCGCTTTCCAGTATTGACAATCGAACGAATGTCAGCGAATAGATCCCGCCCCCAGTCAGAGCGGAAGCCACTAGTAGGCTAGAGCGGAAGTCTAGATACCCTTTTTAAGCAGTGAGTGCCTTGCCCTTATAAGTCCACTGAAAGGGTTTTGCCATAGTGCGATTGAAATAATCAACGAAGCCAAGGATGCGAGTTTTCAAGTCAGATTGACTGAGAAAATTGCCGCGCTTGAGTAACTTTCGCATCAGGATGCCAAACCAGATTTCAATTTGATTCAGCCAAGAACAATGCTTGGGGGTGAAGTGAAAGACAATCCGATGGGCGGGGTTAGTCAAAAAGGCAGTTCGGGTTGCCATCGAGTGCAAAATCCCACTTTTGCCCTTGAGCCCGAGGTCAAGCTCCAAACCCTCGACCTGCGCGATATAGCGCACCAGTGATTCAGATTGATGGGTTAGGACTTACGCAGATGGAACAGAAAAGTCAGACAAGATTTGAGAGAAATCGCTAGAGTCAGAGTATGAAAGAGAGTGTCACTCGGCTGGACTACTGCCAGTATCTGTTAGTTAGCCAAATAAACTATACCTTGACTAATTTTGCGGAACACAGTGAAAGATTTTCACACGACCAGGTGAATCGGTCTCTTGGCGGGGAGAAAATTACGCCTCGTTTGGTGTGGGAGAACGTTGCCAGTGATGTGGTTGAGACCGCAGAGGGCTACCTGGTTTTTGATGACACGGTGCCTGACAAACGGTACTCGTTCGCGATTGAGTGAGTGCGGCGGCAGTACAGCGGCAACGCTCATGGGGTGATCAAAGGGATTGGGGTTGTGACTTGCGTGTATGTCAACCCGAAGTTGGATCAGTTCTGGCTGCTTGACTACCGGATCTACGACCCGACTGGCGATGGCAAAAGCAAGCTAGACCATGTACAGGAAATGCTAAGGAACAAGAATTTAATAACCTCGGCGTTTTCCGTAGGGGCGCACGGCTGTGCGCCCCTACCTACGAACAATTTATCGGTTTTATTTAATCCACGATCCTAAGTCACACGGTGTATCACAAACAATGGGCGTTTCAAGCGGTGCTGATGGACACCTGGTATGCAACCAAAGACTTGATGTTGTTCATTGAGTCGCTCCAGAAGGTCTACTACTGCCCGCTCAAAGACAATCGCCAAGTTGATGATTCTGGTGCCGAGCGCGGTTATCAACGAGTGGATGCCCTCGACTGGAGTGAGGCAGCACTAGCGCAAGGCAAGCGCATCAAAATCAAAGGCTTTCCCAAAGAGCACAAAGTGCAGTGTTTCCGGGTCGTGGTGTCTACCCACCGCACGGATTTCGTTGTGACCAACGATTTGACTCAAGATTCGACGGCGGCCACACAGCAGGTGTGTGGCTGCCGCTGGAAAATTGAGCAACTGCACCGCGAGAGCAAACAGGTGACGGGACTGGAGGCTTGTCAATGCCGCAAAGCCCGAATGCAACGCAACCACATCGGTTGTGCTTTCCTGGTTTGGGTACGGCTCAACGGATTGGCAAAGCAAACAGGGCAAACGATTTACCAACTCAAACACGGATTGCTGGACAATTACCTGTGCCAGCAACTTAAACACCCGTCGCTCAAAATGGCTTTTGCGTAAGTCCTACAAGCAAGGGATGAAGACAGGCGCACCAAACGCCGTGCAAGTGGCAGATCGCTTCCATTCATTGCAAAACTTAGCGGACGTTTTAGAGCAAGTGTTCGGCAGTCATCGTCCAGATCTCAAAGCAGTGGAGGTTCTGCATCGAACCGCAACAGTGCAAGCGAATGAACGGTCAGTGGTGCCAATTGCGCTACCGCGTTCGACGCCATCGGGACAATCGCAGAGCAAACCGCGACACGACCGACGCTTCGCCCAGTATGAGCAAGTCTGACGTTGCATCGCCAAGGGTGGTCTGTCCCTGCAATGGCTCATGAAGTGGGAATCAGCACCCGCACGGTGCAACGTTACTTGAAGTGTTCGACCTTTCCAGAGCGTCAAGGACGCAGTGACCGAGGACGCAGTTTGCTCAATCCCTACAAAGACTATGTATTGTACCGATGGAACGAAGGGGAGCATGAAATTAAGCCCCTTGTTTCGGAAGATCCAGCAGTAGGGCTATGGTGGCAGTTATATGACGGTGGTGCGCTACATTCAGCAGATTTGTCAAGCCCAAGGACGGTCGAGTGATTAATAAACTACTTTCTCCTACTGCCTTAACTGCTTACACTCCTAAGAATTAGGCACTAACAAGGCTTGCCTATGTTCATTGCTATTCAATAGGCTGGTAATGTCAAAGTGCAGGGGCTTTCATTTAAGGGTGCGGCAAGTAGCGGTGTATTCTGAGTTATGGACAATTTCTGTGTAGGGTGTTGAGAAAAACTCGTGCTTGATCTGAAGCTGATTCGAGAAAATCCCGATTTTGTGCGCGAGCGGCTGAACACGCGCAACGGTAGCTATGATATACAGCCTCTTTTGCAGCTAGATGAGCAACGCCGATCGCTGGAGCAGTCGCGATCGCAGCTTCAGACGCGGAGCAACGAAATCGGCAAACTGGTCGGGCAAAAGCTGAAGTCTGGCACGAAAGCTGATGACCCAGAGGTGCAGACGCTTAAGGATGAAGGCAACCAAATTAAAGCTACCTTAGGCGCTTTGGAACCTCAGGAGAAAGACCTGAAAGCGCAGATTGAATCGCTTCTGTTGGCGTTGCCCAATTTGCCTGGTAAGACGACACCGACCGGCAAAAATGAGACCGAGAATATTGAAGAGCGACGTTGGGGTGACGAATATAAGCCGCAACGCGCTGACATTTTGCCGCACTGGGAAGTTGCCGAAAAGCTGGGCATTCTCAACACCGAACGGGCGACAAAGATTGCTCAAGCTCGGTTTGTTGCGTTACTTGGAGCAGGGGCAGCGCTGGAGCGGGCGTTGATTACCTTTATGCTCGATCGCCAGACTGCCGCAGGCTACATCGAAGTGCTGCCGCCGCTCCTGGTCAATACGCAATCGCTGACTGCCACAGGACAACTGCCCAAGTTTGCTGAAGAAAGCTTCCAGTGTAAAGACGATGATCTCTGGCTGATCCCTACAGCAGAGGTGCCTGTCACGAACCTCTACCGAGATGAGATTCTGACAGCGGATGAGTTGCCGATTCGTCACTGCGCTTATACCCCGTGCTTTCGCCGCGAGGCAGGCAGCTACGGACGTGATACACGCGGCTTGATTCGGCTACACCAATTCAACAAAGTCGAACTCGTCAAAATCGTGCATCCCGACACTTCGGAGCAAGAGCACCAAATGCTGACACAAAATGCTGAAGCGATTCTGCAAGCGCTCAAGCTACCCTATCGTGTGATTGAACTGTGCACAGGCGATTTGGGCTTTGGTGCTGCCAAATGCTATGACCTGGAAGTGTGGCTTCCCTCTGCTGCAACTTACCGCGAAATTTCTAGCTGCTCGAATTTTGGCGACTTCCAGGCGCGACGGGGCAACATCCGCTTTAAGGCACCAGGCAAAAAGGGCACAGACTTTGTTCATACGCTCAACGGCTCTGGTTTAGCTGTTGGTCGCACAATGGCGGCGGTGCTTGAGAACTATCAGCAGCCGGATGGTACGGTCAGCATTCCAGATGTATTGCAACCGTTTTTGGGGCGATCGGTCTTGTAGCGGGGGTGAGGAGTCAGCAGTCAGCAGTGGTAGGCAGAAGGGTAGGGGCGCAGAGAACACATAGGAGAAAGGAAAGCAGAGGAAACTGGAAAAAGTAGCGCCACTCAAACTTGAAACCTGTTTCGGTGGCGGTTGGGTCACCGAAAGCCAAACTGTCTCCCTACCCTTAGCCTCCTCTGCCCTCATCGCTCACCCCGCACTCTTCTTCGTCTCATCCGAATGCGAACTACGCTCTATCATTTGGGTGTACACAGCGTTAGAAATCGCGGGGAGAATTTCAGAGTTCTGGCTGTAGGTGGGATCGGTTCCAAACACGACCAGAATATAGGCGACTTTGCCGTCTTTCGATTCGATGAAGGCGACTTCGTGACGTGCTTTGGTGGTCATACCAACTTTGGAGGCAAAGCGGACATCAGCAGGTAATGATTCACCGAGAAAGCCAGCGATCGAGTTATCCGGCTGCTGCTTCCAGACTTCTGGAGTCAGGTCTCGCGTCAGCAATGCCATCATCTCCTGGCTGCGGCTAGCTGAGATTGCTTTGCCGGAGTAAATCTCGTACATGAGCCTTGCCGCTTGATCGCTAGTGATCAGGCTGCGAATAGGCTGCTGTTGTTCGTCGCGCATCTGCAATTCGCGTCCATCGGGCCCATCAAGTTTAAGCGAGTAGATGGGGTAATTTTTCTGGCTGATGCTAAGTCCGTTGTAGCCCGCTACCCGAAAGAATTGATTGATCCGTAAACGGTGTTTAAGCCAGGTATCGTACTCTGCGCCGCTGAGGGGACTACCGGATGCAGTTTGGGTGATGCGATCGAAAATTTGACTGGCAGCATCGTTGTCTGAGTGAACGATCATGGCAGTTAGGTCGGCACTCAAGCTTGGATCGGGCTGCAAAAGACCTTGTTCGAGCTGCGCTTCGCAAATGACTAGCCAGAATAGTTTGACAACGCTGGCAGGGTAGCGAGGCGTTTCTTTTTGGTAGCCTGCACTTGTGTTGCGCTTCAAATCAATGAGCGTGATGGAGAGCGGTGCCGTGGAAAGAGACTTACTAGCGGCTAGCGCCACAGCCCCATCAACGATCGTCTGTAGTGCTTCACTGTGTTGGATGGAGGCATCAGGCTGAACATTGTAAGCTAGCTCGTCGATGGTCTGCTTTTGCATTACCGCTGCTGTTGAGGCTTGCAGTGGCGGCTGAATGGACGACTGGACAGGCGGCTGTAGGGAATCTGATTGCTGACGCAACCGTTGCGTACCCCAAAAGCCTGCCACTGCAAGCCCAGCAACAACACAAGACAAAAGAGCAGTACGCTTTAATCGCCACAGCAAACGCGCCGACGATCGTCGCGGGGTCGCTGGCTGCGATCGTTTACCCAAAGTCTGCTGTGGGCGCTTTGAGACTGTCCTACCGACAGCCATAGCAGAGCGACGATAGCTTGCAGTGGCAATGGGCGATCGCGGATCGGCTTGCAACCGTGGGGCGATCGCGGGTGGTGCTGCTAAGCGACGCTGTCGTTGCGTTATTTGAGCACGGAGAGAAGACGTTTCCGCTTGGAGCCTTGCAATGATGCGATCGGCTCTGGCAAGCTTTGCCTTCAGCTTGGCGTTCTGGTGCTGAAGAGGCTCCGGTTTGATTTTGAGTAATTGATGCACAGGAGCAGCCTTTAGTTGATAAGCACGGCTGGATACTGGTATACAACAAGTTTCCGCTTCTGATGCAACTATTTCGTGTTTGAGGTCTAGAGTCAAACGCGATCAGTATTTTGTGCCAGATAACATTTACTGAGTTGTAGCTTCTAGAATAGGTGTTACGTGTGTTGCTACCGTGTCCTAACACGCTTGCAACCGCAAAACCACCGTTTTACTGGAAGTTTGGTATGTCAGTTTTGGCTGCGATCGCCGTTTTAGCAATCCTCATTGTGGTTCACGAACTGGGGCACTTTACGGCTGCCCGTGCTCAGGGCATTTATGCCAACCGCTTCTCTATTGGGTTCGGTCCCATTCTGTGGAAATATCAGGGTTCGCAAACCGAGTATGCGCTGCGTGCGTTTCCCCTGGGTGGGTTTGTGGGCTTCCCAGATGATGACCCCGATAGCACCATCCCACGGAATGACCCGAACTTGCTGAAAAATCGTCCTGTGCTCGATCGGGCGATCGTCATCAGCGCCGGTGTGATCGCCAATTTGGTGTTTGCCTACTTCCTGCTTGTGACGCAGATCGGCATTGCTGGTACGCAGGACGTAAATTTCCAGCCAGGAGTCGTGGTGCCAGAGGTGAAGTCGGAGATTAGTTCAGCGGCTGCCAAAGCGGGCATTAAGCCAGGAGACATCGTTCTAGCAGCAGACGGCAAAGAACTGGGAGCCTCTAGAGAGGCGATCAAAACGCTGATGACAACGATTCAAAATCGCCCGAATCAAGCCATCGCCCTCAAAATTCAACGCGATGGCAAGGTGCTGCCGAACCCGCTGGTCGTCACGCCAGATGCCAATGCCAAGATTGGTGTACAGCTTTCACCCAACGTCACGATCGAGCGTCGCCGCTTAAGCAACCCGGTTGAAGTCTTTACACTTGCAGCCAGCGAGTTTCAGCGCATTACGGTCTTAACGATTCAGGGGTTTGGTCAGCTCATCACCAATTTTGGACAGGTCGCCGATCAAATTTCGGGTCCCGTGCGGATTGTGGACGAAGGCGCAAAACTGGCGCGATCAGATGTCTTCAACCTCTTTACCTTTGGCGCACTCATCAGCATCAACCTGGCAATTATTAATATCTTGCCCTTACCGGCTCTAGATGGCGGGCATTTGGCATTCTTGCTTGTTGAAGGCTTACGCGGCAAACCCTTACCGTCTAAACTGCAAGACGGCGTGATGCAAACGGGCTTGATGCTGCTCCTGGGGCTGGGACTTTTTCTGATTGTGCGCGATACCAGTCAGCTAGAGTCTGTACAGAAGCTGTTTCGGTAGATGGGAGTAGGGACGTTACATTTAGCGTCCTTACAGATTGCTTTGTATCCTTTAGCCCTTATCTTTCAGCCTTCCCCATGTGCGCTTCCCGGAAACTACCAGCTAAGCCGCAGCGGGCGATCGCACTCCTACTGCGGCTGAAGCATCTTTATCCTGATGCGACCTGTTCGCTCGATTACGCAACGCCGATGCAGCTACTGGTTGCCACCATTTTGTCTGCCCAATGTACAGACGTGCGGGTAAACATGGTCACGCCAGAACTCTTTCGACGGTTCCCTGATGCAGCAGCGATGGCAAGCGCTGATCTGGCAGAGATTGAGACTTTGGTGCGATCGACAGGCTTTTACCGCAACAAGGCGAAGAATATTCAGGCAGCCTGTCGCATGATTGTGACGGAGTTCGGCGGCGAAGTGCCGAAGCGAATGGAGGCTTTACTCAAGTTGCCGGGGGTCGCTCGTAAAACAGCCAATGTTGTGTCAGCCCACGCTCACGGCATCAATCTTGGCGTTACAGTCGATACGCATGTTAAGCGGTTAACCTATCGCTTGGGACTGACTGAACACAAAGATCCCGTCCGCATTGAACGAGATTTGATGAAGCTGTTGCCGCAGCCCGATTGGGAAAACTGGTCAATTCGGCTAATTTATCACGGTCGTGCCGTCTGCATGGCGCGGAATCCTCAGTGCGATCGCTGCACCTTGGCTGACCTCTGCCCCGCCGCCAGTTTGTCTCAGAAACCATTGACCACGCCTGAACCGGATGCTTTGGCAGTGACTCCAGAACATCCTGCGTCTGTTGTTGGCTTATCTGCGATTGACTTAAATTTAGTTGGTAAATAGCCTGCTGAGTTGGTATAATCGTAAGCTGTGTCTTAACTTAAAGAGCATCGGAATGACTCATGGCTAAAAAGAGCATGATTGAGCGCGAAAAGAAGCGCAAGAAAATGGTGGAAAAGTACGCTGTGAAGCGTGCAGACTTACAAGAGCAGTTTGCGGCGGCGACATCGCAACAGCAAAAGCTAACCATCCACCGTCAGATTCAGCAGCTTCCTCGCAACAGCGCTCCCACCCGCGTCCGCAATCGCTGTTGGGTAACGGGTCGCTCTAGAGGCTTCTACCGGGATTTTGGCTTGTCTCGCCATGTGCTGCGTGAAATGGCGCACCAGGGACTTTTGCCGGGTGTGGTGAAGTCGAGTTGGTAGGGCAGAGAGAGTTTCGAGTTAAGAGTTTTGAGTTGGCGTTCTAGAAGGTCTTACTGAACAGTCAGTTTTTTCCTAAACTCAAAACTCAAAACTTCCACTTATTGTCCACAGCAGCGATCGATCCCTAAACTGTCGAGCAATAAATCGCTGACGGCATTGGCAACGGTAAATTCGCCAAAGAAGCTGTCAGAGAAATCAAAGGATTCCATCTCGGTGACGATCGCCATGACCAGCGAACCGAGATCGTTTTCCCCCTCCATGCGCTGCCGGACGAAGATCTGAGCAGCGCGTCTTGCTATGTGCTCATTAGCGTCTTCTGGAATGAACTCTTGATTGAGCCAGCTCAACAGCGCTACTTGCAGCCATTCCCCTTCTTGCACTGGGTTTTGGGCAGGCGGTAATGTAATCGGTGGAATCGGTTCAGCCATCAGCGCGATCGCATCTCACACGGTTGGTGTTCTTAGTTTACGCCTGCGATCGACACAGAAACCGAGTTTCTGCTTAGTGGGTAAACGCCATCACTTTTGCTATAAAGAAATCCGGTTTCCTGCCTGGGCTGCTACCAGTTCGTTTCTTCTACCAACTCGCTGGGTTCACCGGGGTAGAAGCACTTATCCAGGATTTCAGGCAAGCTATAGTTTGACACTGGTTTTGAAGGAAACCTTTCCTGTCAACGCTATTTCCGAGCCTGGAGGCGTGATTGTCAGCTATGACGACGCAGGAGAACCTGTCAGTGTTGAGTTTCTCAATGCGTCTAAACGTGAGTTGATTCGTCCGGGCAAAAACAAGGGGCTTAAGCCCCTTGCCTACTCAAGGTTATTTCTACAAGACTCCTAACGCGATGCTCTCTGAGCCACTAGCGTGAACGCAACAACTGCACAAACGTATCGCTAACAGTGTGGTCTTTTGTATCAGCCGCATATTGGATCAGTTTTTCACGCAGGTCTTTCGCTGCCTCCAGATCCATCAGCGTTGCCAGCAGAAAGTAGACACCACGAAAGCGTGAATCGCCGATGTGATCGAGTAACCGTGTTTCAGCATCCGCGCCTTTGCCAAGAAACGTCTGCACCAGAAAGAATTCGGCAATCTTGTCGTGGCGGAAGTACCATTCTTTCTTCGCTTCGCCCTTCGCATCTTTCCACTGACGACTCACCACCATGCGGAATTTCTCATCTTCCATACACAATAGTTCGTTGTAGAACTTGTCTGCTGGCAGCCCTTTTTGATCCACCAACCACTGCTGATAGACCGCTTCCGAAAATTGCTTTAATGGGAAGTCTTGATTCCAGGTGCGGCGATACTCCTCTGCCATCAGCTTGTACTGCTGCTCACGCAGATTGAACAAATCGGGCTGCACGCCGCCTGCCAGCATCCACGCTGCCAGCGTCAACTCCATCGGGTTCGACAGAACGGTACGAGCAGTCTTCAGTTCTTCTGGAGAGAGGGGTGTCTGGTCACTCAGCATCGTGCTCAAAAAGGTGCGGCAAGCCTGCTCATAATCCTTTCCCTGCAAAGGTGCAGTTTTGGGCAGGGATGGCTGACGCGAGAGCAGATAGCGCTCAATTTGCGCCGACTGAAGGGGTTGCATGACGTAGGTTTTGGCAGTGGAAGGCGGCAACCACTCTAGCGGTTGCGTGGTCATGAGAATGTTGCCCTTAAAGTGACTCTCCACGAATTGAGTGATCTTTGCCCGCGTGTCGGGGTTAACTTCGTTGAGTCCGTCGATGCAGATGTCAATGGCTCCGCTGTAGATCAGGCTTTGCAAAAACTTGGTGTCTTTAATTTCGTCACCGTGCAGCTTTTTTTGAATCGCTTCAATCACACCTTCAGCGCACTTGGTGGCAGGCAGATAGACCACAATCCGCTTCGACTGCTGAAGCAAATGCCGCAAAAACATCGTCTTGCCCAACCCAGAATCACCCTCCAGAATCACCTGCCCTTTGATTTCGGGGATGACCTGCAAGATCTGCTGTTCATCAACTGCATCCAGTTCCTTCACATTGGACTCAGAGAAATAGGTCTCTGGATTGAAAAAGTTGAGTCCTGCATCTGCTAATAACGAAAAGCGAAACGGCTCAAACAACTTATGCCGTAGCAATGGAACCCAGGCAAGTAGAAAGGTAACATACCCCAAACCAAGAACGTTGCGCACCCAGGGATTCCAGAAGAAAACTGCCTGTATTTGAGGCGATTTAGGATAGGCAAAAATGAGAGTGAACCAAAAAGCTGAGTGCGCCAACCAGCCAACGGAGAAATTCTTGGTAATAATTTCTCCAAAACGAGATTGCTGCTCTTCCCTTAGAGCGGTTAAATACGCCTGAATATCACTAATCTGCTTCTCAACGCCTTTTTGATCCTTCCGTTGCTCCAGTACTTTAAGTGCCTTTTCTAGATCCTGAACAACCTGATTGAGGTCGGCATTAGAGAGTTGATCTTTGCGCTTTTGTAAATCAAACCCAATCCGTCCAAGGGCATCGGCGACGTCCTCACCTGAGGAGTCCCAGCCGTAAGGATTGCTGTGCTGTTGCCCTGCTATGGCACTTTGCGCCTCAAGCAGAACTGTCAAACTTGGTAACGCCGTTTTTGCCTCTGCTCCGATCTCACCCAGGGCATCAATAGCACTCCCGCGCACTTCCGAATTCTGGTCTTTGAGTAAAGTCTGCAAGTCGGGTACAGCGTCTTTTGCCTCTGCTCCGATCTCACCCAAGGCGTCAATAGCACTCCCGCGCACTTCTTCATCCTCGTCTTGTAACGCCTGACGTAAAGTAGGTACAGCCGCCTTGCCAAAAATCCTTCCAAAAGCATACACAACCCTGCGGCGTACCTCGGCGTTACTGTCCTTGAGCAAAGCTTGCAAGTCTGGCAGTACGGCTTTTGCTTCTATGCCCATTTCGCCCAAAGCTTCAACAGCACTCACGCGCACCTTTGGATTGCTGTCCTTGAGCAGTACTTGTAAGTCTGGCAGAGCATCTTTTGCCTCTACGCCAATTCGATCTAGAGATCGGAGGGCACTTGCACGTACTTTTGCGTCTTGATCTTGCAATGCCTGACGCAGAGGAGGCACGGCCTCTTTGGTACCGATACGCCCAAGTGCCTCAATAGCGTTCGCACGCACCTTGCCACTACTATCTTTGAGCAACGGTTGCAGGTCTGGCAGTGCTGCTTCTGCTTCTGCACCGATTCTACCAAGAGCTACGGCTGCTCTCCCGCGAACCCCTGCATCTTGATCCTTCAATGCTTGACGCAGAGCAGGCATGGCTTCTTTGGGGCTGATGCGTCTAAGAGCGCTTGCAGCACTTCGACGTACTAATACATCTTTGTCCTTGAGCAGCGCCTGTAACTCTGGCAATGCTGCTTTTGACCCTTCTCCTATCTTCCCAAGGGCGATGGCTGCTCTCCCACGTACTTCTGCGTCCTGATCCTTCAATGCTTGACGCAGGGCAGGCACAGCATCTTTTTTTTCTCCTTCAATGTTCCCAAGAAAAATTATCGTTCTTCGACGAATCCTGACATCTGGGTCGCTTAATAGGCTAGACAATGGCTGAACACTGCTTGAGCCGCATGTAGCTATCGCGTCAAGGTTGGGAGAGTCTTTAGACGATGGCTCTTGTAACGATCGCGCCACTCGTTCCTTCACTTCAGCAACATTTCGGCACCAGGCTTCCTGTGCCCAAACATGGCTGGGCAAGGTCAGAGGAAAGACAACTCCAAGAAGTGAGTAAAGGAGACAGTAAGACGTAAGAGAGTGATGCATTCGGGGTCGATCGCTTCTCCTAAAACCTTTATC
>Ga0335397_10003815_pt1 | contig 20041 bp, 19 predicted proteins | sample MAT04_FD_205740 | JGI IMG/M metagenome (GOLD analysis project Ga0335397, IMG submission 205740) | Freshwater microbial communities from Lake Fryxell liftoff mats and glacier meltwater in Antarctica - MAT-04 (spades assembly) (version 2) ... | reverse complement strand
AGAAGTGCCACGTCGTCTACCACGGGATCGATTTGGAACAATTCGCGTTTCAACCCCCCGCCGATGACGACGGCAGCCGGCCGCTGCGCATCGTGTGCGTCGCGAGTTTCGAGGAGTGCAAGGGCCATCGATACCTCATCGAGGCGTGCCGGTTGTTGATGAAGCGCGGTATTGCTACGGAGCTGAAGCTCGTCGGTGGGAACCTCCCCAACGGGCACGATCTGAGGGGACAGCTGGTCAATCAGGTGAACGCGGCCGGACTCGCCGACTCGATCGACTTCGTCGGAAAGCTGCCCTCGAGCGGGGTGCGCGAGGCGATCACTTGGGCTGACATCGGAGCGCTCGCCTGCTGTCGCGCGCCGCACGGTCATCAGGACGGACTGCCGAACTTCTTGACCGAATGTCTCGCGATGGGGCGTCCCGTCGTGTCGACGGAGCAGCCGGGCGTGATGGAACTGGTCACCGACGGCGTCGAAGGCTTCCTCGCTCGTGCCCGTGACGCCGAGTCGCTCGCCGACGCCATCGAGAAGATGGCCAAGGACCCCGCCCGACGGGCCGAGATGGGCCGCGCCGGGCGCGAGAAGGTCGAGCGGGAACACAACGTCACGGCGAACACGCTGCGCCTGCACGACGTCTATCTGGAGCGGGCCGGCCGCCCGGCCTGAGGGAATGTCGGCCGCCCGGCCTGAGGCCGGGCGGATCGATGTCTACAGGGTGGCGGCGTAGCGCCGGATGCCCTCACGAACACCCACCGCCGGCGTCCAACCGAGCAGTTTCTCGGCGACCGGGCTCTCGAAGCGCATTCTGGAGAGCGCCGAACGCAGGCGGTACTCGCCGAGCGGCGACGGCTTGCCCATCTTGGCGAAGAGCGGCTCGGTTGCCTTGCCCAATGCGAACACCACCGGCCGCGGCACGTGGGTGAGCTTCTTGGAGGGATCGAGCGTCGACAGCACCTTGTTTTGCGACCACTGCTCGTTGTCAGCGATCTGGATGATGGAGCCATCGGTGACCTTGCGGTCCATGGCGGCCATGACGGCATCGACGGCATCGTCGATGTACACGAGCGGCACGTTCACATCGCCATCCCCGAGGATCAGGAACCGCGAGGCGCCCCCGCCCATCGCCCCGCCCAGGCCGGCCAAGGCCACACCGCCGCCGATGATGGCGCCTGGTCGCAGGATGACGGCGGGCAGTTGAGCGGTTTCGACCGCGTGCGACACGATCCCCTCGGCTTCGAGCTTGGCCCGGGTGTAGGCGCCCCGCTCGCCGGCGCGATGCTCGGTGGCAACCGTTTCGTCGACGACGGCACCGTCGAGGCTGAGGTTGTCGATGACCGACATCGACGAGATGTAGACGACCTGCTCGACGCCGTGGGCGAGCGCAGCATCGACGATGTTCTGGGTGCCGACGATGGTTCCGGCCTGGTGGTCGGCCTCGGTGCCCTTCACGACCGCACCGCAGTGCACGACGTTGGTGGCGCCCTTGATCGCACCGTCGACGAAGGCGGGGTCGCCGAGGTTGCCGATGGCGTACTCGACGCCGTCGATCGGGCGGTCGGGGATACGGCGCACCATGGCACGAACCGAGAGTCCACGGTCGAGGAGACGCTCGAGGATGGCACCACCAAACGAGCCGGAGGCCCCGGTGACCACCACGTCGACCGACTCGGAGCGCTTCAGGTAGGGCGCGAGGCGCTCTTCGTACTCGGCCGTCGCCTGGCGGGCGACGATCTCGTTCCACTTCACGAGCTCCATGGCGTCGTGCAGCGTCACCTCTTGGGGAACCCCCCGATCGAGACGGTCGTAGAACTCGGCGATGTGGCTGCGAACGCCCTGCAGTCGCTGGACCCGCTTGGTGGCGAACTTGAAGACGCTGGCCGGGGTCTGGATGAGCGGCTGGATGCTGTCGATGCCGACATTGATGAGGCGCTCGACCGGGCGCGGCAGCGGGAAAAAGGCCCGGGTCGACTGGAAGAGCGAGAACAGGTCGATACGCAGCACACCCTTGGTGCCGTGCAGGAAGATCTGGTTCTGGATGGGCTTGGCGTTGAACGAGATCTGGAACTGGCCCAGACCGTCACGGCAGCGCACCAGCGCCCGCCACTCGTCCCAGGCGATGGACGGCTCCCCGCCGAGGCTCTGCCACTCGGCCTTGACGTCCTCGATGGGGCCGAGGAACTTCTGGAAGAGATAGAAGTGGTGCACGGCGAGGTCGCGGAACGTATGGCCCGGATCGCTGAGGTGCGGCGGCAGCGCACCGCCCTCGTAGGGGATGAGCTCGCCGCCCCGGAGGATGTCGATGCCGACGACCTTGCCGATCTTGCCGGCGGCCACCGCGGCCGCGGCCTTCTCGATACCCGGGTCGAACAGGAGCAGGTGGTCGACGGTCGCGACCCTTCCGGTGCGTTCTGCGGTGTCGATGACGCGCTGGCAGTCGTCGAGATCCTCGGCGAGCGGCTTCTCGATGAGCACGTCGCAGCCCAGTTCCATGGCTGCGCACGCCACGTTGGCGTGGGCGCCGGGGGGCGTCAACACGTGGATGACGTTGGCGCCGGCCTCGACGAGCGCCTCGAGGGAGTCGAATACGGCGAGGCCGTAGGTCTCGGCGAGGCGGTTGGCGCGTTCGGTGTTGAGGTCGCACACCCCGACGATCTCGAGGTGTTCGAGGGCTTGGACCGCCTCGACGTGGACGGGGGCGATGTCGCCGGCTCCGACGAATCCGACACGGAACTTTGCACTGCTCATGGATGTTCAGCCTTTCGCGGTCGCCCGATATCGGGCCGACTGCACACGTGACGACCGCCGCCGATCGACCGGTCAATGGTAGGAGCGGAGGGACCGGAGTCCTTCATCGCGCCGCGGTGCGCCGATTCTACCGGTCGGCGGTGTTCAGCCCCCCGCCCGCTTGCGCAGGCTCGAGTTGAGCTCCGCCGATCCGGAGCCCACCGTGCGGAAGACCTTCCACAGCACCGTCGAGCGCAGGTCGTCCTGCATTGCGGGGAGGTCGAGGACAAAGCGGATAGTCGAGGGTTCGTCGCTGGGGGAACGGGCAGCTCCGAGGCCGATCATCACGGCGATCATGGCGTTGTTGTCGGCCCGCACGAGCAGGTGGAATGCCTCGATGCCGCGGTTGAGCGCCACCGCCGCCAGCGATTCGAGCAGGATCGTGCCGATTCCCTTGCCGTGCTGGTCATCGGCTACGGCCACAGCGGCCTCGGCAGCGCCCGGTGTGTCGGTGAGCCGGATGTAGCGGGCGACCCCCACGCCGATCTCACCGGCGGCATCCGCGGTGACCGTCGGATCGTGATCGGCCGCGACCGTCGCGACCCAGGCGAAGTGATCGACGTAGTCGATCTCGGTGAAATAGCGGAGTTGGGTGGAGCTCAGGTGCTCCATGGGCGAGAAGAAGCGCAGGAACCGGCTCTCGGGCGAGAGCCGCCGGAATCCTTCACTTAGCAGCGCTGCGTCCGACGGGACGATCGGCCGGAGGTGTAGCAGCGTGCCGTCGGCCAGCGGTGTGGTGACCGACATGTGGGCAACGTCATCGGGAGTCATTGGCCCACCTGCCCACGACGGGGTCGACGTCGACGAAACGCGGATCGATCTCTCCCGGTAGCAGCGGTCGCAGCAGCAGATCGATTGCCGTCCACAGGGTGTGGGCCGAGGGAAGGAACACGATGGGGAGTACCACCGCAGTGAGGAACGTGGCGATGAGCATCGGTACGACCGGGATGTCGGGCTGGGTGATGATCGACCCAACGAGGAGCACGACGAATGTGAAGGCGAAGGTGACGCTGGTATTGAGGCCGATGTAGCCGATCGAGTGCCCGAAGATGCGCTCGAACTTGAGTGAGCAGTTGGGGCATTCGTCGGCCAGGTTGAAATAGCGACGGTGGGTGTGCCCGCTCCCGCAGGCCGGGCACTTCTGCAGCAGCCCTCGCATCATCATCCTCGAACCGGATACGCCGAGCTGCTCGACGGTGGGAACCGCAGTGTGGATGGTCATGGTCTCCATTGTTCTACCGATGCCGTCAGGTTGCTCAACGGGGGAGGGTATCGTCGCCCCATGGATCCCCGCACCGTCGTCATCACCGGAGCCAACACCGGAATCGGCCTCGAGACAGCGGTGTCGCTGGCGGCGGTCGGCGACCGGGTCATTATCGCCTGTCGTAACTCCGACAAGGCCGCGGCGGCCGTCGCCGAGATCTCGTTGCGAGCCGATTCGACCCTCGTCGAGGCGGTAGCGCTCGACCTGGCGAGCTTCGAATCGATCCGTGCCTGCGCCGCCCAGTTGCATGAGCGCTGCGAAGCCGTCGATGTGCTGATCAACAACGCCGGACTGGTGCTGTCGAACCGCTCGACCACGACCGAGGGCTTCGAGACCGTGTTCGGCGTCAACCACCTGGGTCATTTCCTGCTCACCGATCTGCTCGCCGACCTGGTGAAGGCGGCACCGGCCCCGCGGGTCGTCAATTTGGCGTCCGCCGCCCACTGGTTCGCGGTCGGCGGATTGAACTTCGACGACCTGCAATCGATCCGGCACTACAACATCTGGGTCACCTACGGGCGCTCCAAGCTGGCCAACATCTACTTCACCCAGGAGCTCGCCAAGCGCTGGAAAGCTGACGGAGTTGCGGTTTCCGCGGTGCATCCGGGCATGGTGCGCAGCGAATTCGGCCAGGACGGCGATACCGCCGGTATCACCGACAGCCTGCTGGGACTGTCGCGCGGCTTCACCATCAGCTCAGTCGAGGGCGCCGACACCTCGGTGTGGCTCGCCACGGCTGGCACGGGAGGCGACCTCGAGCGCAGTGGTCGCTACTGGACCAAGCGAAAGAAGGGCATCATGGCGCCGTGGGCCAAGCGCCCCGCAGACGCAGCCCGACTCTGGGCGGCCAGCGAGGAACTCATCGAAACAGTGGGATGACTCCTGATGGCCTCGGTCGCTCCGCCTCCGGCTCGCTTCGCTTCGTCGGCTGCGCTCCTCGGCTGACCCCTGATGGCCTCGGTCGCTCCGCCTAGCGCAGGGGCGGTTCGGAGGACCAGGGAAAGTTGATCCACTTGTCGGTGTGGCGCCACACGTAGTCGGCCGAGATGATCGAGCGGGGCTTCTCGTAGAGCACCAGCGAGCGGATCTCGGCGACGACCGGCGAGCACGTCTCGACGACCAACTTGAGGGTCTCGCCGGTATCGGCGACATCGTCGACGATGAGGAGCCGGGCGTTCTCGAGATCGGCCAGGTTCAGTGCAGGCGGCAACATGATGGGAACCTCGAGGCGTTCCTCGACATCGGTGTAGAACTCGACGTTGACCACGCCGATGTTCTTCAGGCTGAGCGCGTAGGCGACGGCACCACCGATGAGCAGGCCACCACGGGCGATGGCGACCACCCAATCGGGCTCATAGCCGCTGTCGATGACCTGCTGGCACAGCTCGCGGGTGGCGACCCCGAAGCCGGCATAGTCGAGTTCTTCGCGATCACCTTCGACGACTGCTTCCATCCCTGGGTTCTAGTCGGCGCCGGGATCAGGTGCCAGCGGGTGGTCCTTCCTGGCGCACCCCGTGGGCAGCGAAGGACTCTTGGAGCGCCAGGTAGTCGTCGAAGCTGCAGTTTCGACGCACGAGAGCCAACTCGGTGGCGACGAAGCGCGGCCCGTGAGGCTGGCCGGTGGTGCACACGAGATGCGCCAGCTCGTGCAGGATGGTCACGGCATTCCAGGACCCATCGCGGATGAGGATGACGCCATGGGCAGGCACTGCGGCCGAGTAGGTGGCCGAACGCGAACGACGCTGCAGGGAGATCTCGAGCGGTGCGTCGGGGAACAGGTCGAGATAGTGACTGTCGGCAATGACCCGCTCGACGAACGCCTCGACCTGCGTCCAACGGGTGAACCGCGGCCCGATGTCGCAGAGCAGGGCGTCCTCGGCGGCGTATACGGCGAGCCGCTGTGGATCGTTGTGGTCGCTGGCAGCGCTGGTCATGGCCACTGCCTGGCTACCGGGCCCGGTCGAGAGCCCGTTTGCGTTCCAGTCGCTGCGCTCCCAGATCGGCGGTGCGCCCGGCGCTGGTTCCAGCGTTGCGACCGGCCTCCGACGTCCCGGCACTGACCCGCGAGGTGCGGATACGGGGGTAGCGCTGGCGGAAATCGCCTTCGACGACCGAGGCGCGGTCGCGCAACACGAGTGCGGCAGACGTGGCGGGCTCGCCGGGCGCTGTGGCCCGCGCGGCGGTGTCGGAATCCTTGGCGGCGCGGGCGCGATCGGCAGCGAGGCGTTCGATGACCGTGGCGGCGAAGCCCATGATGAAGCTGCGCCGCCATGCGGCCACCTGGGACGCCGGCCGACCGACCAGCGCCGCGTTGGGGGCGGTCATCGCCGAGGTGAGCTGGAGGAACAGGCTGGTCACGAGGGTCTCGACGAGGTTGAGGTCGGCCGGGAAGCCGACTATCGAGAGAGTCTCGCCGGGCTCGGCGCCGACCTGGCCCAGACGAATGGCCTGGCAACCGAACACGTTGGCGACCTGATTGACCAGGACCGCCTTCTGCGCGGTGAACGGGCGGTGGACGAGGATATGGATCTCGGCCGGCACCGACCCGTCGGCCGAGGTGGCCCACACCAGCGCCTCGTCGATGGCGTAGCGGGCCATGAGCTCGGATGCCTTGGCGGTGAACGCCTCGGCCTCGGCGGCGAATGTGGTGCCCTCGGCTTTGGCCAGCAATGCCCGGATGGTGGTGAGCCGGCCGTCGGTGTCGTTCATTTGAACCATCGGACCATTATCGCGGACGCCACCGACAGTGAGGCGAGGCCGCCGTGTGACACGCGCCCGATATCTTCGAGCAATGAGTAAGTGGTGGAAGCGCATCGGCATCGCGGCCGTGGTCCTGGTGATCATCAACCTCGTCGGTTTCGACCCCATCGGCAGCCTTCGCGACCGGATCTTCGGCGTTGATCAGCGGCCCGAGGCCGCCGCCACCACGTTGCTGAGCATTCGCAAGACCGCCGAGCTGCGGTCGGCCACCGGCGAGTTCAGCGTGCCCGTCTATTTCGGCACCGAGGAGGACGGGCTCCTGCACGACATCCTCCCCGGAGCGTTCGATTCCAACTCCGGCGTCGCCATCTACCAGGGCAGCGTCGACGCCTTCGTCGACCTCAAGGGTCTCACCACCGACGACCTCGACATCAATCGAACCGACCGTTCGATCATCATCACGGTGCCCGAGCCACGTCTGTCCGATCCCAACATCGACGAGTCCAAGTCGAAGGTCATCACCCAGAGTCGGGGCGCGTTCACCCGCCTCGGCGAGCTCTTCAGCGACAAGCCGCTCAGTGACCGCGAAGCGCTCGACGACGTCGCCGTTGACGAGATCATCAAGGCGGCCGACGAAAGCGGTTTGCGCGATACCGCCAAGGAGAACACCCGGGACTTCCTCACCGCGCTCGCCAACCGTATGGGCTACGACGATGTCGAGGTGCGGTTTCGTTCGGCCGCCAAGGGGTAACAGTGGTTCATGACACCCGATCGTGTTAGGGATACATGGTGACCTCGATACCGCTCCAGCACATCAGAATCCACGGGCACAACGTGGGCTACCGCCAGGCGGGTGAAGGTCCGGCTGTTCTGCTCATCCACGGGATGGCGGGAAGCTCGCGCACCTGGCGGGACGTGATGCCGGCGCTGGCAAAGGATCACCGGGTGATCGCCCCCGACCTCATGGGTCACGGCGAGTCGGCCAAGCCGATGGGCGATTACTCGCTCGGCGCTCACGCCAGTGGGCTGCGCGACCTGCTCGGGGCCCTCGGCGTCGAGCGTGCCACCATCGTCGGGCAGTCCCTCGGTGGTGGTGTCGCCATGCAGCTCGCCTATCAGCACCCCGAACTCGTCGAGCGGATCGTGCTCGTGAGCAGCGGAGGTCTGGGTCGCGAGGTCAGCTGGATGCTGCGCCTCCTCACGCTCCCGGCCACGGAGTACGTGATGCCGGTGATCTTCCCGGCGTTCGCCCGCAACGGCGGCGACGCCGTCAGCCGGTTCATCACCCGCATCGGTTTCCGGTCGCCCAACATCACCGAGATCTGGCGGGCGTACTCGTCGCTCACCGAGGTCGAGAACCGTCACGCCTTCGTTCGCACCCTTCGATCGGTGGTCGATCCGGGTGGCCAATCGGTCAGCGCGCAGGATCGCCTCTACCTCACCGCCGGCGTGCCCACCATGGTCATGTGGGGTGATGCCGATCCGATCATCCCGGTCGAACACGGGCGGGCGGCGCATGAGTCCATGCCGGGTAGCCGACTCGAGATCTTCGAAGGCGCCGGTCACTTTCCCCACGTCGAGGAGCCGGAGCGTTTCACCGAACTGCTCGCCGATTTCATCGCCACGACCGATCCGGCTCACGACAGTGCCGATGACTACCGCCGCATCATGATCGAGCACGCGGCGGGCTGAGACCGACTTCACCCCGTTGGCGGGGGCCCGGCGGCGGTCAAGAGCGTCAGGGAGCGGGAGAGATCGACATCGAATACTCGCCCTGAACCGCGGCCGTGATGACGTAGCCGCCGTCGACCGACTGCGTCCTGACATCGCTGAGTTGGTCGCCGGCGACGATCGGGTCGCCGGAATTTCCTGGCGTCCAGACCACTATCTCCTGAAGGCCCTCAGGAGCGGTGCCCCGCAACGACATGGTGCCGGCGCAGTTGGCCGTGAGCTCGGTCAGCCGTCCGGGCGCGGCGCGGGGGTAGGAGCGCCCGAGGCACGCCCACCGCGGGTTCACACCACCATCGACGTCGCCGGGGCACCCATTGGTGCGCAGATGGATCTGTACCGGTGCGGACTTCCCGCCGGGTCGGCCGACCGAATGGGGATCGCCACACGCCTGGCGCCATTGCCACCAGGCGGCGCCGGCCGTGATCAGCGCGTCCTCCTTGGCGACGTAGCGGCCGAGCTTCTCCTCCGCTTCGTCGGAGTCCTCGAAGAACCCGTACTCGCCCACCCATAGGGCCGTGCCGTAGCGGGCGGCGAGCGTCGCGAAGTAGTCGAACGTTCCCTCGATCGGCAGCGGCCCGATCGATTCGCCGTAATTGTGGGGGGCGAACACGATGTTGGTGTCATCGGTGAAGTCATCGGCCACCGGCAATCCCGACACGGTGGTTTCGAAGAAGGCGATGTGCGAGATCTCGCCGCCGGCCTCGGCGGAGCGAATGGCGCCGATGGCCCGGTCGTAGAACGTACCCAGTGCGGCGATCGAGGCGGCCTGATCGGTGCCGTTGTTGGGCTCGTTGAGCAGGTCGTACCCCGCCACGGCCTCCACGTCGGCGAAACGTTCGGCGACGAAGGACCAGGTGGCCACGAGCTCGTCCATGATGGTTTCGCGGTTGGCGTAGAAGCTGTCCCAGGCGGCCTGGACTGCCGGTGCGCTCTCGCGCGACCCGTAGTTGCAGGTGGAAGCACCGTCGGTGAGCGTGGCCCATTGCGGGGCACCATCCCAACCGATCGATGGCTCGGATCCCTCGGGACAGGTGACATCGGTGGGCGAAGCGATGTAGCGACCCCACGCATCCTGGTGCATGTCGATGACGGTGTAGATCCCGTGGGCGGCCGCGGCGTCGACGGCATCGGCCACCTGGTCGAGGTAGGCCTCGTCGAAGCGGCCGCGCTCGGGTTCGAGCTTCGACCAGCTCACGAGCAGCCGCACCACGTTGAAGCCCTCGGCCGCCATGTCGGCCCAGTCGGAATCGGTGACGGGCACCACTGTGGCGGCCTCGGGGTCACCCTGGTGATAGTCGCCCAGGGAGTTGACGTTGACCCCGCGCAGGATGACCTGGCGACCTTCGGCGTCGACGATGGCGGGCTGGTCACCACGAACGGCGTGCAGCGCCGAAAGCTCGATGGTGGACGACGGCACTGCGGTGGTGGTCGTGGTCGCATTGGCCGAACCGGTCGACTCCGACGCCGCTTCGGCAGTGGTCGGCGAAGCCTCGTCGCCGGAGTTCGAGCAGCCGGCCGTCAGCGCGACCGCAACCAGCGCAGCCAGCGCCATCGGCCTCATTGCCGCACGGTCGATCCTCACTTGTCGACACCGGAGAACGTGACCTCGTCGATGATCGAGGCACCGTCCTTTGTCAGGACATTGTCATATCCCGAGGTGCCGGCCACGTAGGTCTCGAGGAAGCTGATCACGAAGATGTTGCTGATCTCGTGGGCTCGCTCCTCGTCGATGAACGCGTCCCCGCAACCGGCGAGTGCCAGCTTGTCGACAGTCGAGATCAGCACTTCAGGTACCTCGGCGATGGTCGGCAGGAGCCGCTGGTACTCGCAGATGTCGGTGAAGGACTGGTGCCCGGCGTCGGTCAGGTCGACCCGGAACAAGGGCCGACCGGCGATGTTCTCCCAGGGCCTGACGGTCTCTGGTTCGATCGGCGTGGTGGTGTCCTTGGTTCCGGTGAGCAGCAGCGTTGGGACGTCGATCGCGATGAGTTCCTCATCACTGATGAGTTCGCTGTAGGGGGCCATGGCGACGACGGCTTTGATGCGCGGGTCGCCGGGGACGGTGGCGATGTCGTTGCTATAGCCGGAGGCTGTGGCCAGCGAGGTGAACCCGCCGAAGGAGTGGCCGGTGATGCCGATGCGATCGGGGTCGACGCTGCCGGCGAAGAAGTCGCCAGCGGTGTCGTTGCGCTGCAGCATGTCGGTGATCACGAACTGGGCATCGTTGACGCGGTTGACAGCATTCTCCTCGCGGGGCACCGCCGATCCCGTGATCTCGTCAACCGCGGTGTTGCCGGTGTGGTCGGGGGCGATCACCACGAACCCGTGGCTGGCGAGAACCTCGGTGAAGAAGGACGCCACGTAGCGGAGCCCACCGCTGCCATGGGAGTACACCACCAGCGGGAACGGGCCGTCGGTGGCGATCGGTGGAGCGTCGAGCGCCGCCTTCGAATCGAAGTAGATCGTCGGCGTGAACGTGTACCGCGAGGCAGCGCCGGTGGCGTCGACGCCTGCGGGATACCAGACGTCGACCGTGAGCGGCCGATTACGCGCCGTGTCGGTCATGGTGATCACCTGGCGGCCGACCTTGTAGGGACCGACGGCTTCGGGGGCCACGACCTTGGCGCCGGAGGCGTCGGTCGCCGAGGGCGCCGTCGTGGCGTCGGGTGATGTGCTGGTGGTGGCGATGTTGGGCGCGGAGCCCGCTTCGTCGTCCTTGGAGCAGCCCGCGAGTCCGCCGAGCCCGAGCGTGACAGCGAGCGCCGCGGCGGCAACGCGGTGGGTTCGAACGGAGTGGGGAGCACGGCTCATGGGGTCAGCCCTTTGCTTTCATGTCGGCGGCGCCGGCAGCTCGTTGGATCCGGCTGCTCAACCCCGGGGCAACGGCGGCGAGGGTGGCTCCCAGCCGGAGCTCGATGGGAGCGACGAATACCTCGCCCCGGTTGGCCTCGATGGCCGAGATGACGCCCTTGGCCACGTCGGCCGGTGTCTTGGTGCGTACACCTTTGGGCAGCTGCATCGCCGAGTTGGCGAACATGCCGGCATCGCGGATGAACCCGGGCTCCACGATGCTCACTCCGATCCCGGTGTCGTCGAGATCTTGTCGCAACGACAGAGCGAATCCCCGCAGGCCGAACTTGGTGGCGTTGTAGAGACGGGTCTGGGGCGACGCTGCCAGTCCCGACAGCGACCCGATGAAGACGATGTGGGACGCCTTGCCGAGCTTCAGCCGGTGCTGGGCATAGGCGGTGGCCATCTGCATGGGGGATCGGAGGTTGATGTCGATGAGGCGGTCGATGTTGTTCGGAGTGTCATCGACGAGCGAGAGGTCGGCACCGGTGCCGGCGTTGAGGATCAGGATGTCGACGCTGCCGGAGCGGGCGATCAGCTGGTCGACATCGCTGCGGTCACACAGGTCGGCAACCACCACCTCGGCCCCGGTGTCGACGGCCAACGCGTCGAGTTGGTCGGTGTTTCGGGCGGTGATGACCAGCTTGGCGCCCGCCGCGACGATGGATCGACCAATGGCCTGGCCGAGGCCGCCGCTCGCGCCGGTCAGAAGCGCCGTGGTTCCGGAGATGTGCATCGCCGCAACGTAGTTTCCCGGCGAACCTGATTGCGGTATCGGTGCAAGATGTCGTGGAAGGATGGGCACCATGTTTCCCGAAGGGTTCATCTGGGGGACCGGCACCTCATCGACCCAGGTCGAAGGAGCGCACCCGCGTTCGGACTGGGCTGGTTGGGAACAGTCGGGCCGGGTGCCCCGCAGCGGTACCGGCAACGGGTTCGCGCAGCGGTTCGTCGAGGACTTCGCGTTGTACCGGACCCTCGGCCTGATCGATCACCGCGTATCGATCGCCTGGACCCGGATAGAGCCCGACCAGGGACGCTTCGACGAGGCCGAGGTCGAGCGCTACCGGGTGATTCTCGAGGCGGCGCAGGCCGAAGGATTGCGGGTCTGGTTGTGCCTGCACCACGCGACAGCGCCGGGCTGGTTCGAAGACCTCGGCGGGTTCGCGGATGAGGGCGCCGCCGGCTACCACTGGCCCCGCTGGGTCGACACCGCGGCGCAGATGTTCGGCGATCTGGTGCACGGCTGGATGCCGATGGCCGAGCCGTCGTCGTACGCGCTCAGCGGCTGGTTATCGGCGTCGCTTCCGCCCGGACGCACCGACTTCGCCACCTACTCACGCGTGGCCCGCCAGCTGCAGGTGTCGTGGCGGGACGCCTGGCGCCAGTTGCGCGGCGCCGGACAACCGGTGGCGACGCTGAGCGGGTTGTCGCCCGTCCTCGAAGCCGACGACAGCGCCGAGGCGCGCCTGGCCCGGTCCCTCGTCGACGAGGCCATGTGGGGTCCGGTCGTGCAGGGCCAACGCGACGGCCTGGTCACCGTGCCCGGCAGCGCCGCGGTGCCGCTCGATGACCTCGCCGGATCTGCCGACCTGATTGGCATCAGCTGTCGCCCGCCCATCACGGTGAACGGTGAGATGGCTATCCGCACGGTCATGGGCGACAACGGTTCGCAACTGCTGGCCGGGCTCAGCCGCTCGCTCGAACGGGTCACCGAGGAACTGACCGGCGTGCCGCTCCTCATCACCGCGCCGACCCGGCCCGCCGGGCTCGGCACCTTCGGCGAAGGTCAGCAACTTGCGTACCTCTTCGAGTTGCTCCAGCTCGTCGAAGCTGCGGTCGCCGATGGCATGGCCATCACCGGGCTCATGTTCGAGGCCCCCATCGACTGCTACCAATTCGGCCGCGACGGCACGCTCTCGACGGCGGGATTCGCCCGCTCCGGCATCATCGATGCCGACCGCCAGCCCCGGCTCGGAGCACGGCTCATCGGCGAGGTCGCCACCACGGGACAGGTCCCGAGCGACATCGAGGAATACCTCGACCAGGTCCGTGACTGAGTTCCTCACCATCGACGGACTCCGGGTCCGGATCCTCGACACCGGCCCGCCGCCGGTGTCCACGAGCGACGCGAACCGGTTGCCATTGCTGGTGATCCCGGGTCACACGGCTCGAATCGACGGCTTCGAAGAGCTGGTCCCGCCACTCGCCGCCGAGCACCGGGTGGTGGTCGTCGACCTGCCCGGTTGCGGTGAATCCGACAAGCCGGATCGCCGCTACGACCTCCGCTTCTATGAGGACGTGCTGATGGCGGTCCTCGACCAGTTGGGCATCGAGCGGGCGATCCCGGTGGGGGGCAGCCTCGGCGGCAACCTGGTGTTGCGCCTCGGGCACCGATTCCCCGACCGGTTTCCCCGGCTGGTGCTGTGGGCGCCCGGTGGGGCCTGGACGGCCCGACCGAGGTTGGCAGCGCTGGTGCGGCGATTGGGGCGGGCGGCATTCTGGCCGAGCGTGCGCATCCAGTCGCGCTACTGGTACGACCAGGCCTACGACGGTCGCCAGCAGGCGCTCGACGACACCTTCGCCTACTACCGCCGGGTGATGGGTGCGGGCTTCGTGAAGATGTACTGGGGGATTGCGGCCGACCAGTTGGCCCACAGCCTTTTCGACATCGCCCCGTCGGTGTCCCAGCCGACGTTGCTCATGTGGGGCGATCACGACAACGGTGCGGGCATGGGGGCCGGGGTGGCGCGTTTGCACGAACTGCTCCCCGACAGCGAGTTGGTCGTGTTCGAAGGAGCGCGTCACTCGCTCGAGACTGAGATCCCGGCCGAACTCGCCGCGGCGATCCTTCGGCACACGAACCCCGGTCCTCGCGCATCTGTGGCGTAGACCACGACAGGATTGTCGAGTTCTACGCCACAAAACCGGGGACGAGACGGGCCGGGCGTCCGCTGTCAGAGGCGTGCGTCAGGATGGTGCCATGGAAGCTGTCGCGGACAAGGCCACACAACTGCTGCACGTGTTGGCCGGTGACGGTGCCTCGTTGCGCCCGGCCCAGCTCGCTGCGATCGAGGCGGTGGTGCAGGATCACCGTCGGGCGCTGGTCGTGCAGCGCACCGGATTCGGCAAGTCGGCCGTGTACTTCATCGCCACCCGTTTGCTGCGCGACGCGGGGGCGGGGCCCACGTTGGTGGTATCACCGCTGCTGGCGCTCATGCGTGACCAGGTCGCCGCAGCCGAGCGGATGGGCGTGCGCTCGGCCACCATCAACTCGACCAACCCCGACGACTGGCGCGACATCGAACAGCAGCTGGCCGCAGGCGAGCTCGACCTGCTGTGCATCAGCCCCGAGCGGCTCAACCACCACCGCTTCGCCCGCCAGATCCTCCCCAAGCTGGCGGCCGGCCTCGGCCTCTTGGTGATCGATGAGGCCCATTGCATCTCGGACTGGGGCCACGACTTCCGCCCCGACTACCGCCGCATCCGTGACGCCATCGCCAACCTCGATCCGGCCACCCCGGTGATCGCCACCACCGCCACCGCCAACGAGCGGGTCACCCAGGATGTGGCCGAGCAGCTCGGTACCGACGTGTTGGTGTTGCGGGGCACGCTCGACCGCGAGTCGCTGGCGCTCGGTGTCGCCACGCTCGACTCGCTGTCCGAGCGACTGGCTTGGCTCGCCCAGCGGGTCGCCGAGGTGCCCGGAACCGGCATCGTCTACTGCCTCACCGTCGAGCAGACCGAGCAGGTGTCAGAGTTCCTGCGCAGCCAGGGGATTGACGCCAAGTCGTACTCGGGCAAGACGCCCACCGATCAACGGGTGCCGCTCGAGGAGGCGTTCAAGAACAACGACATCAAGGTGCTGGTGGCGACCAGCGCGCTGGGTATGGGCGTCGACAAACCCGATGTGGCGTTCGTGTTCCATCTGGGCGCTCCGCCCTCGCCCATCGCCTACTACCAGCAGGTGGGGCGCGCCGGTCGATCAATTGACCATGCCGAGGCCTGGCTGCTGCCCGGTCCCGAAGACCGTGCCATCTGGGACTACTTCACCTCGGTGGGCCTTCCGGCCGAGAACCTCGTGCAGCGGGTGCTCGACGCGCTCAGTAGCGAGCCGGTCAGCGTGATGACCCTTGAGCGTCAGGTCGACCTGCGACGTACTCGACTCGAAGCACTGCTGAAGATCCTCGATGTCGACGGTGCTGTCGAGCGCGTCGCCGAGGGTTGGATGCGCACCGACAAAGAGTGGGTCTATGACCACGAACGGGTCGCCCGGGTGGCGCAGGCCCGCCGCGACGAGGCCGCCGAGATGCTCTTGTACGCCAAGGGGGAGACGTGCCTGATGCGGTTCCTGCGCAGCTCGCTCGACGACCCCGAGGCCGCCGAGTGCGGGCGCTGCATGGTGTGCACCGCAGCCGGAGATCCGGTCGTGCTCGACACCGCGGTGGTGCGGGCAGCGGTCGAGTTCCTACGGGGCGTCGATGTGCTGGTCGATCCCCGTAAACAATGGGCTCGTGGAGCCGCGAAGGCGGTCTCGGGCTCGGGGGCGACGATGCCCACCGGCAACATCGCACCCGCCTTCCGGGCCGAGGAGGGCCGGGCGCTGTGCCGGGTCGGCGACGCCGGCTGGTGGCCGGTCGTGCAGCGCTGTGAGCAGGCCGGCGCAGCCGACGACGAGCTCGTTGCCGGCGTGCTGGCCGCGCTGAAGCGCTGGCCCTGGGCCGACCGTCCCACCTGGGTCACCTGGATGCCGAGCGCCGGTGGGCTGGCCCACGACGTCGCTCAGCGGGTGGCGACCGCGGGCAAGCTGCCATTGCACCCGACCTTGAGCCGGGCCGACGGCGGGGCGGGCTCGGCGGCCAACTCGGCGTTCCGGTTGGGCGAGGTCTGGTCGACCCTCGAGCGGACCGAGTCGATACCCCCCATCAACGGCCCGGTCCTGCTGATCGACGAGCGCGCCGACAGCCGGTGGACGATGACCGTCGCCGCCCACCTGCTGCGCTCGGGTGGAGCCTCATCGGTACTGCCCTTCGCTCTGGCACGGGTCTGACGCGGGGCCCCGGTCGGGTCGGGCGGGATCGGGCCACTCCTAGCCCTCGGTGGTCGTCGGTGGGATGGGGAAGGCGCGCTCGGCGAATTGGCGTCGACCCTCGTCGAGGATCCAGTTGTGTCCGTACTCGACCAGCGGGCGGGCGACGAGGCCGAAGCCGCGGAGTAGCCGATTGGTGGGGTGAAGGTCCGAAACCAATCGGGCGCGGGTGCCGTCCCCATCGTCGTCGATGGTGAGGCGGGCGTGTCCGCCGATGTCTCCCGACACCGTCGACTCGACGTGGTGGCCGGGCACCACATCCACGAAGTGCACCTCGAAGCGCACCCGGTACGGCAAGGGGGGCGCAACGGTGCAGGTCCATCGTTGGCCTGGCACCACGCCTCCGTCGGGCTCGAAGGCCTGTAACCACGGCCACCACTGCGTGTACTCATCGGTGGTGGTGATGCGATCCCACAACCGGTCGCGGCCCACGTCGAAGCGCCAACTGCGATCGGAGTGGAACGTGATGGGCCTCATCGGGCCAGTCTTGCCCCATTCTGGGCGCTACCGGTCATGCGGTTCGATCACGGCCCACTCCGGCCTGAACTCCACGCCGAGACCGGCTTTGGCGGGGTCGGCCACCGTCGGACTGGCAAGGAGGCCAGCCGTCTGCGGCGACGGTCCCGCGGTGAGGAGGCCACAGAGCGTGTCGGTCAGGTCGCTGATCTGTAGGTCGCGCCAGGTGTCGCTGTCGGGGTCGGTGCTGACGGGGGCGTAGGTCTCGGCATTCAGCGCCTCGAACAAGGCGGCGGTCATGAGTTGTGTCCGGCGAAGGCGGAACATATCGGGCATGGGAGGGATGTTGGCGTACAGGGCCGGCACGATCCTGGTCATCGTCGGGGGGAGGTTCTCCGAGATCCATCGACTGGCGGGATGCGGGGGGTTACTCGACAGCTGGGCCCGGATTCTGAGGTAGTGCACACCCCCTTTGGGGTCGTCGAGCTTTGAGTACAGCGGACGCACCATGGTTTCCATCAGCCGGTTCAACGACCACGACGACAGGTCGTCGTCGGGTTTGATCAACTTCACTCGTTCCTTCTCGACCGAATCGAGATGCCGTCTGAGTATGGCGATCAACAGACCCTGGCGATCGCCGAAGTGATAATGGAGCGCTGACTTGTTGCGTTGACCCGCTGCTCGGTTGATCTCGCTCAGCGAGACACTGTCGATGCCCCGATCGGCGAAGAGCTGCTCGGCCGTGGTGATCAGTCGAGCCTGGGTGCGGCGGCTGTCTGCTCGTTGTCCCTGCATTCGACCCCCCTTTGGCCAGCGTTATGGACAGAAATAGTCGTTCTCAATGACCGGGCAGCCCAAAGATGCAAAATGTCCTGCTCGATACAGTATCCGAAGGCCTTCATATACAGACCTGGGTGTACATCCGGTGCTTTCCTCTTGACGGACCGCCGTCGACATTCGATCGAAGTACTGGGAGCGTCATCCCAGAGGAGGACTCGCCGACGGCCCTTCGTCGGTACGGTGAGCCGGAATGATCTCCTGGCGTCGACTCCGAGAATGGATCTCTGCGCACCCCTTGGTCGCCGACACGCTGCTGGCGGGCGTAGTGAGCGCGTTCGAGTTGGTGGTCGTATTGGGTTCGCCGACCACCTTCGCGGGCATCGAGTACCGCGAGCCAACTCTGTTCGCGATCCTGTTGCTGCTGTGCAGCACGGTGCCGGTCGCGTGGCGAAGGACCGCACCGATGACGGTGCTCGTAGTGACCGTCGTTACTGGCGTCGCGTACGAGGCAATGGGGTTCGTCTCGGCGCCTGCCGGACTGGGGGGGCTCGTCGCCCTGTACACGGTGGTCGCCTATTGCGATCGGCGTCGATCGTTCTACGCTGCCGGGATCACGGTGTTGGGAATCGCCGTGCTCCTGTCCACGGCACGGTGGGCCGTTGATCCGACTTCGATGGCTCTGAACGTCGTCATCTTCTCCACTGCGTGGTTGTTCGGCGACAATGTTCGTACCCGACGCCAGCGACTCGCGGCGCTCGAGGAGCGAGCCGAGCGAGCCGAGCAGACCCGAACCGCCGAGGCCCAAAGAGCGGTCGCCGTGGAGCGCACCCACATCGCTCGCGAACTCCACGACGTGGTTGCCCACAGTGTGAGCGTGATGATCGTCCAGGCCGGAGCCGCGCGGCGGGTGATCGACAAGGATCCGGCGCGGGCGGTCACGGCGTTGAACGCGATCGAGGCGACCGGACGGGAGGCGATGAACGAGATGCGCCGGATGCTCACGGTGCTTCGCGAGGATGGCGAGTCCGTTGGGGCCCGACCGCAACCGTCCATGACTGGTCTCAGTGACCTCGTCGAGGAGTGCCGCAGCGCCGGGCTCACAACCGAGTTGACCGTGACCGGCGATGAGCGGGAACTGCCGCCGGGAGTCGCGTTGACTGCTTACCGGATCGTGCAGGAAGCGCTGACGAACTCGTTGAAACACGCCGGACCGGGTGCGGCCGCAGTCGTGCACGTTCACTACAACGCCTACGAGGTGGAGGTCGAAGTGACCGATGACGGGCGGGGAGCATCGACGCAGGACGCGGGCACCGGACACGGTCTCATCGGGATGCAGGAGCGGGTCGACATGTGCGGCGGCGACCTCAGCGCCGGCGCCCGGCTCGGTGGCGGCTTCGAGGTGAGGGCCACTCTGCCCCTCGACGCGGCCCTCAGCTGATGGCCATCCGTGTGGTGGTGGTCGATGACCAGGCTTTGGTGCGCACTGGGTTCCACATGATCCTCGACGCCGAGGACGACATCTCGGTCGTCGGCGAGGCGGTGGATGGCCTGGATGCCATCGAACTGGTGGAGCGGGCGTCGCCCGATGTCGTGGTGATGGACATTCGCATGCCGAAACTCGACGGCGTCGGCGCGACCGAGCGGATCGTCGGGGGACGCACTGGGGATCGCGCCCCGAGGGTGCTGATCCTCACCACGTTCGACCTCGACGAGTACGTCTTCGCGGCGCTCCAGGCCGGAGCGAGCGGCTTCCTGCTCAAGGACACACCCGCCGAAGACCTGGTTGCCGCCGTCAGACTGGTTGCCGCTGGTGATGCGCTGCTGGCACCGTCGGTGACCCGCCGCGTCATCGAGGAGTTCGCATCGCGCGCACCGGCGCGCCCCGTCGACCAGGCCGCGTTGTCATCGCTCACCGAGCGCGAACGCGAGGTGCTCGAACTCATGGCTCGGGGACTCTCGAACGCAGAGATCGCCGCCTCGTTATACCTCGGCGAGACCACGGTGAAGACCCACGTGGGGCGGGTGTTCATGAAGTTGAACCTGCGTGACCGGGTCCAGGCCGTGGTGCTCGCCTATGAAGCGGGGATCGTCCGACCCGGCCGCTGATAATCGGGTCATCCTCAAGGACGACACCGAGGTGTCGGCACGGTTCTCGAGGATGACCAGTGATGGTTCCGTCGCCCGATGGCGACACGGGTGCTCCTCCGTAGGTTCGTTTGCAGACAACAGCAATCGACCCAGGAGTTCCCATGAGCATCTCGACCATCGACTATCGTGCCGGCCGCAACACAGCCCCGACCCACGCCATCGCCCCCGCAGCACGGGCCGTGGCCGCAACGAAAAGGTATGGGACCGGTGACGCGGTCGTGACCGCGCTCGACGCCGTGG
>Ga0335397_10003812_pt1 | contig 20050 bp, 20 predicted proteins | sample MAT04_FD_205740 | JGI IMG/M metagenome (GOLD analysis project Ga0335397, IMG submission 205740) | Freshwater microbial communities from Lake Fryxell liftoff mats and glacier meltwater in Antarctica - MAT-04 (spades assembly) (version 2) ... | reverse complement strand
ACCGGGCCGAAGATCTCGTCCCTGGCGATGCGGTGGCTTGTCGAGACGCCCGTGAAGATCGTCGGCGCGAACCAGAATCCGGCATCCGGCAGCGTGCACGCCGGGCTCCACCGCTCGGCGCCCTCGTCAACGCCCGCGTTGCTCAGCTCGCGGATGCGGTCGAGCTGCGCGCGGGAGTTGATCGCGCCGACATCGGTGTTCTTATCCAGCGGGTCACCGACCCGCAGGGTCGACATGCGTGCCTTGAGGCGGGAGACGACCTCGTCGTGGATGTTCTCCTGCACCAGCAGGCGCGAACCGGCACAGCAGACGTGGCCCTGGTTGAAGAAGATGCCGTTGACGATGCCCTCGATGGCCTGGTCGATGGGCGCGTCGTCGAAGACGATGTTCGCCGCCTTGCCGCCGAGCTCGAGAGTGAGCTTCTTGCCCGATCCGGCCGTCGACCTCGCGATCGCGCGGCCGACCGCGGTCGATCCGGTGAACGCGACCTTGTTGACATCGGTGTGGTTCACGAGCGCCTGGCCCGTGTCGCCGGCACCGGTGATGATGTTGACCACCCCTGGCGGCAGGTCGGCCTGCTGCAGGATCTCCGCGAAGATGAGGGCGGTCAGCGGCGTCGTCTCGGCGGGCTTGATCACCACGGTGTTCCCCGCGGCGAGCGCCGGCGCGATCTTCCACGCGAGCATGAGCAGCGGGAAGTTCCACGGGATCACCTGCGCGGCGACGCCGAGCGACCGAGGCGCCGGCCCGAGCCCGGCATAGTCGAGCTTGTCGGCCCACCCCGCATAGTAGAAGAACCAGGCGGCGACGAGCGGAATGTCGACGTCGCGGCTCTCCTTGATCGGCTTGCCGTTGTCGAGGCTCTCGGCGACAGCGAGCTCGCGGGCACGCTCCTGCACGAGCCTCGCGATTCGGAACAGGTACTTGCCGCGGTCGGAGCCGGACATTCTCGACCAGGTGCGGTCGTACGCGCGCCGTGCGGCGGCCACGGCGGCGTCGACATCCGAGGCATCCGCGTTCGCGATCTGGGCGATGTGCTTCTCGGTCGCCGGCGAGATGGTCGAGAACGGGGTGCCGTGGCCCTCGACGAACTCGCCACCGATGAACAGCCCGTAATTCTCGCGGAGGTTCAGGATCGCGGTCGACTCCGGGGCCGGAGCGTAGTCAAGAAAACTCATGGGTTCAGTCCATCGTCACGTAGTCGGGGCCGGAGTACCGGCCGGTGGAGAGCTTCTGACGCTGCAGAAGCACATCGTTGAGCAGGCTCGACGCGCCGAAGCGGAACAGGTGCGGCTGCAGCCACTCCTCCCCCACCGTCTCGGCGACGGTGACGAGGTACTTGATGGCGTCCTTCGACGTGCGGATGCCGCCGGCGGGCTTCACCCCGATCTTTTCGCCCGTGAGTCGGTGCCAGTCACCGACGACCTGGAGCATGAGCAACGTGACGGGAAGCGTCGCGGCGGGCGCGACCTTGCCGGTGGAGGTTTTGATGAAGTCGCCGCCCGCGAGGATCGCGAGCCACGACGCCCGGCGCACGTTGTCGTAGGTGGTGAGCTCCCCCGTCTCGAGGATCACCTTGAGGTGCGCGTAGGTTCCATCGTCCCGACGGCAGGCCTCCTTCACCGCGACGATCTGGTCGAACACTCGGCCGTAGTGCCCCGCGAGGAAGGCTCCGCGGTCGATGACCATGTCGATCTCGTCCGCTCCGGCCGAGACCGCGTCCGTCGTGTCGGCGAGTTTCACCTCGAGCGAGGCTCGCCCGCTCGGGAACGCGGTGGCCACAGCGGCGACGTTGATGCCGTCGTCGCGGCCGGCCGAATGGGAGGACCCCAGAGCGGCGACGGCATCGGCGACCATGTCGCCGTACACGCACACCGCGGCGACGCGCGGGGTGGAGAGGTCTCCGGGGTCCGGCGTCATCGCCTTGGCCACGAGCGAGCGCACCTTGCCGGGCGTGTCGGCACCCTCGAGGGTCGTGAGGTCGATGAGGCCGATGATCTTGTCGAGGGCCCAGGCCTTTGACGTCGTCTTGATCGACCTGGTTCCGAGTGCGGCGGCGCGCGCCTCCAGGCCGACGGCGTCGACCCCGGGAAGACCCTCGAGGTGGAGCCGCAGGCTCTTCTCTGTGAGGTCGCCGCCGATCAGTTCCACGGCCCGTTCGGCCGGGGCGAGGGCGTTGTTCTTGGTTGCTGTCATCGCTCGATTCCAGTCGCGTGCCGGCCGGGCAGGATCCCGGGGAAAGCGGCAGAGTCCAATTCTGCCTCATGTGCGTCGCGAACGCGCACGGGGGTGGAGGGTCAGCCGCGACCCTGCTCAGGCCGCGACCCCGAGACGGGCACCGGATAGCGGGCCCAGTCGACCGGATGCCCGCGCAGAAGCTCCGCCAACTGCTCGAGGGCCGCGAGCCAGGTCTCGCGCACCCGCCCGGCGAAGGGCGTGTCGATTACGGCGGTGACGGTGAGCCGAAGCCGGGTGGATGTCCCGCGGGAACCGCCGTCGAGTTCGTCGAGCCGGAGGTCGAATATTCCGTGGCGCTCGCTCGCGATCGTGAGATGTTCCGGTTCCAATATCGCACCGATGGTGCCGTCGGTGCCGGGAAAGTGCGGCGAACCGAGCCAGTCGAGCCGGTAGCGCCCACCGGCCACGGGCTCGATGTCGGCCTCGCCGAGCCACCCGCTCACGAGCACGGGATCGACGAGCGCCGCCCAGACGATCCCGCGCGGGAGGTCGTAGTCACGTTCGAATTGCAGCTCGTTCACGGTCACGCTCTCACCCTACTTGCGGCATCCGACACCCCCGCGAGCAGCGCGCGGCGGGTCCCCTATGCTCGACGGATGATGACGCCAAGAATATTCCGTGCCGCTCATGAGTGACGCCCTCGCCCTCGCGGTCGACCTCGGGGGGACCAAGGTCGAAGCGGCCCTCGTCGACGCCGACGGCACTGTCGTTGCCGGCAGCCGCTTCCGCGAACCGACCGGGCCCGAGCTCTCGTCGGACGAGCTGGCCTCCGCCGTGCGGTCTGCGATCCTCGCGAGCCTCATGACCCTCGGCGATCAGGCAAGGCTCATTGGGGTCGGCATCGGTAGCGCCGGCCCGATCACCGAGTCGCTCGGCCTCGTCTCCCCGCTCAACCTCCCCGCCTGGAGGGACTACCCGCTGAAGGCCCTCGCCGAGGAGACAGTACTCGGGGTTCCCGTCACACTCCGCATGGACGGGCTGTGCATCGCTCTCGCGGAGCACTGGGTCGGCGCCGCGCAAGGGTACGACAACGTCATGGGCATGATCGTCTCGACCGGTATCGGCGGCGGTCTGATCCTGCATGGCAACACCGTCTCCGGACCGACCGGCAATGCCGGGCATATCGGCCACGTCGAGGTCGCCGGCTTCGACGACCCGTGCAAGTGCGGCGGAATCGGATGCGTGGAGGCAATCGCATCCGGTCCGAACACGGCGCGCTGGGCGCGGGCCCAGGGCTGGACGGGCGAGTCCGGCGAGGACCTCGCGACGAGCTATCGCACTGGCGACGAGATCGCGATCGCCGCCGTCGAGCGCTCGGGCCGCGCGATCGGCCAGGCGATCGCGTCGGCGACCGCCCTTGTCGACCTGGAGGTCGTCGCGATCGGTGGCGGGTTCTCGCAGGTGTCCCCCGACCTTTTCGACCACATCCGCGCCGCGATCGCACGCCGGGCCGAATTCGGCTTCGTGACCAAGGTCAAGGTCGTGCCGAGCGGGCTCTCGAGCGACGGGCCGCTCGTCGGCGCGGCGGCGCTCGTGCACCGGGCGGAGACTGTCTCCTAGCGAGAGCAGAACTCGATCAGCGCGCGAGCGACTCGGTGATCTCGTCCTCGACGAAGGCTCGCTCGCGCAGCAACAGCGCTGGGACGACGCACGCGAGAGCCGCCGCGATCAGCGTGACAAGCGGCAGGGTCCATCCACCGGTGGCGTCGTGCAGGAGGCCGAACGACACGGGGCCGGCCACGGCGACGGCGTAACCGATTCCCTGCGTGAAACCGCTTAGCGCCGCGGAACCGTTGGTTGTGCAGGTGCGGAGGTTGATGAGTGTCAGAACCCCGGGGAACATGATCGTGCCGATCCCCGCGCAGCTGACCCAGAGCACGAGCAGGGAGCCCGGCGCGAGCAGCACGCCGACATAGCCGACAACGAGCAGGGTGATGGCCAGGAAAACGAGGATGCTGACGTCTGCGATCCGGCTGATGACCCGCGGGATCACGATGGCGAGGGGCAGGCCAAGCGCGATGTAGAGCGCGAGGTAGCCACCCGCAACGAGGGGCGAGACGCCCGCCGTCTCGATCAACAGCCGCGGAAGCCAGGAGATGAGGGCGTACACCTGGAACGAGGTGAGGGAGAAGACCATCGCGAGCGCCCAGGCTGTGCGGGATCGCCACATCGCCGTGTGGTGGCGCGAAGTCGGCCGGGTGTCCCGCGCCCCCGCATCCGGTCCGATCGCTCGCCGCTCGCGATGCGACCTGACGATCACGACCAGCCAGGGCACAAGCGTCACCGTGGCGAGGATCGACCACATCCCCACAGAGGCACGCCATCCGGCGGCCTCGGCCACGGGCGCGGCGAGCAGTGCCGGCGCGGCGCCGCTGATCGCCATGAGCGAGGCGTAAGCGGTCGTCATCAGCGCGATTCGGTCGGGGAAGTAGCGCTTCACGAGCGGCGGGAGCAGGATGTTACCGATCCCGATCCCGGCGAACGCCATCACACTCCCGGCGAGCAAGACCTGGAAGCTGTACGCACTGCCGCGCAGCAGGTGCCCTGCCACCGTCATGCCGATCGCCGCGAGCAGCAGCGGTTCCAGGCCGAAGCGGCGGCCGAGCCGCGCCCCGAACAGGCCGGAGAGGGCGAAGGCCACCGGCGGCAGCGCGCCGATGACGCCAATACCGAGGGTGTCGAGTGGAATGTCCGCACGGATCTCGGCGACGATGGGCGAGATTGCGGTGACCGCCGTGCGCAGGTTGAGCGCCATCAGAAGTATGCCGATGAGGGCGAGACTTCGGCCTGCCCACAGCGGCAGAGGGCTCGTGTCAGGCATTATCTTTGAGCTTACCCACCAGTCCCTCCGGAGGTCTCCTTGTCTGACTTCTCCCGCCACCTGCCCCTGAGCCAGCGCGGCAGCGGCGACGAGTCGACGGTCACGAACGACTGGCGACCGCTCACCGGGGAGTGCCTGCTGGCGGTCTGCGCCCTGCTTGAGGGGGTCACCGACGAGCACTGGGACGCCCCGGGTCTGCGCGCCGGCTGGCGGGTGCGCGACGTCGCCGCCGACCTTGTCTGGCGACTCGACAGCGGCACACTCGATCGCGTTCGTGGAGCGCTCCGCACGATTTTCGCCGGGCGGGGCTCCCCCGCGAGCGGCCGGCGCATCATCGCCGCACGGCTCGGCGACTCGGACCCGCATGAGCTTCTCCGTCGGCTGCGGGCCACCGCTGCCGACAGGCTCGCCCGGCGCGGCCCGCACGGCGTCGGCGGGCTGCGCGCCGTGGTCGTTGATGGCTACGATCTCGCCCGGTCCCTCGGCCACCCTGTCGTCTTCCCGAGCTCCGCGACGGGCGCCGTCGCTCTCGCGAGCGCTCTCGCGGCATCCACCCCGATCAAGGCGGTGGCCCGCGGGCGTGCGCTGAGGGCGACGGATGCCGAGTGGAGTGTCGGGCGGGGACCCGAGCTGACCGGCACCGCGGAGTCGATCATCCTGTTCCTCGCTGGGCGCAGCGGCAGGCTGCCGCAGACCGGGCAGTGACCGCGCTCAGCCCAGCAGCGACCAGGCCTTGCGCTTAATCAGCACATGCCCGCGCTCGGTCGACAGGCGCGTCCAGGGCCCGGTCTCGAAGATGCGGACCTGGTCGCTCAGAAAGCCGAGCGACAGCGCGGCGAACGCCCCGCCGGCTGGAACATGCTCGAGGCCGGGGATCGGTCGGCCCCACACTTCGGCGCGCACGCGGTGCACGATCTGCTCCCCGGTTCCCGTGGGGATCGCTTGGGCGACCTCGTCAATTCCCGCCTTCGCGACGGGCTCGAGCACGCTCGACCTTGTGGGGTCGAGACTCTTCCAGCCGCCCCGGGGCGGGGAGATCGCCGCCCAGGTCACCGTGTAGACCTGCATCGGCACGCTCACGACAACGGGGGCATCTTCGGGCCGCTCGGGGTCGCCGTCCAGTCGCGCGAGGCGCTCGAGGAGCGATCTGACGGGTACGACGACGTCGAACGCGACCGGCGTCGAGAGCTCGAAGGTGCGCAGCCCCAGAACTGTCGGGCTTTGGTCGAGCAGCCCGGACGGATAGAACACCGCGACATAGACCGCGAGCACGCTGCCATCCGCGATCAGGCGCACGGAACCGTCCTCGACACGACCGGCGCGACCGAGGTAGACCCTCAAGTCGTTGAGTGACAAGGAGTCAGTAAGGGAAAATTCGAGGCTCATCTGCACTCTAAAATACCCACTATGGCGCCCGCCCGGGTACCGCCCCGCACGACGACCTCGGGAGAGAGCATGACCGACCCCCTCGCCGGGCTGCTGACGGCCCTCGATCTCACCGACACCGGAGCCCGCACAAGTGAGGACATCTTTACCGGTCCGAGCCAGTGGATGCCGCTGGGACGCGTGTTCGGCGGGCAGGTTCTCGCCCAGTCCCTCGTCGCCGCGATGCGCACAATTCCCGAGGGCCGGTTCGTGCACTCGATGCACGGCTACTTCCTCCGCCCAGGCGATGTGAGCCTGCCGATCACCTTTTCGGTCGACCGAATCCACGACGGCCGGTCATTCTCGACCCGGCGCACCCAGGCCTACCAGGGGGGCAACCCGATCCTCTCGATGATCGCGTCGTTCCAGGACGAGGACGAGGGGGTCGAGCACCAGATCGACATGCCAGCCGACATCCCCGATCCGGAGAGCCTGCCGAGCGCCGCCGAAGCCCTCGGCAAGGTCGACCACCCGATCGCGAGGTACTGGGCGTTCGAGCGCCCATTCGACATGCGCCATGTGCCCTCCCCCGTGTTCCTCACCGTCGAGGGCGGCCATGTCGCGCACCAGGCCGTGTGGATCAAGGCAATCGGAACACTCCCGGACGAGCCCAACCTGCACCGTGCGGCGCTCGCCTACGCGAGCGACTACTCGATCCTGGAGCCGATCTTCCGCCGGCACGGCCTCGCTTGGGCCACCCCGGGGCTGAAGGCAGCGAGCCTCGACCACGCGATGTGGTTCCACCGGTTCGGCCGGGTGGACGAATGGATGCTGTACGTGCAGGAATCCCCGAACGCACGAGGCGGCCGCGGGCTCTCCCTCGGCCGAATCTACGACCGCGCCGGGCGGCTTCTCGCAAGCGTCGCACAAGAGGGGATGGTCAGGGTTCCGCTTTCCTGATCGGTGAAAGAGCGTGCCGCGCTCAGCGGCCGCGCTTTGTGAAGCTCACCGGCTCCTCGACATACGGCTCCCACACCTGCCGGAGTTCATCACTGATCCGCTCCGGGCGACCGGTCGCCGCGGTCACCATCACGAGAGTCGTCGCAGCGCGGGTGAATAATACCCGCGGGCTCACGCCGACGGGCGAGTACAGCTCGTAGCAGACCTCGAGGCTTGCCCCGCCGATCCGGCCGATCCACAGTTCGATGTCGATCGGCGCCCGCATGTAGGGAATCGGGGCCAGATATTCGACCTCCTGGCGGGCGATCAATGCGATCGTCTCCGCCCCCGGGCGCGCGTCGAGAATCGCGGTGGCACCGGCGACCCCTCCGTCGTCGGGCCGCCAGAATGCCTCGATTCGTGCCTCCTCCAGCAAGCGCAGCATCTCGGCGTTGTTGACGTGGGCGTAGGCGTCGAAGTCCGACCAGCGCAACGGAATGATTACGTGGAGGCGTGTCACCCCGGGTCAGTCTCTCGTGAGCTTGCGGTAGGTCGAGCGGTGCGGCTTCGCCGCGTCCGGCCCGAGACGCTCGATCTTGTTCTGCTCATACGCCTCGAAGTTACCCTCGAACCAGTACCAGTTGGCGGGGTCCTCCTCGGTGCCCTCCCACGACAGAATGTGGGTGGCGATGCGGTCGAGGAACCATCGGTCGTGGGTGATGACCACGGCGCAGCCGGGGAACTCGAGGAGCGCGTTCTCGAGGCTTCCGAGTGTCTCGACGTCGAGGTCGTTGGTGGGCTCGTCGAGCAGCAGGAGGTTTCCGCCCTGCTTGAGTGTCAGGGCGAGGTTGAGCCGGTTGCGCTCTCCACCGGAGAGCACGCCCGCCTTCTTCTGCTGGTCGGGACCTTTGAACCCGAACTGCGAGACGTAGGCCCGCGAGGGGATCTCGGTTTTGCCCACCTGAATGTAATCGTGCCCTTCGGAGACGACCTCCCACAGGTTCTTGTTCGGGTCGATGCCACCGCGGCTCTGGTCGACATAGGAGATGTCGACGGTATCGCCGATTTTGAGCTCCCCACTGTCGATGGGCTCGAAGCCGACGATCGACTTGAACAGGGTCGTCTTTCCGACGCCGTTCGGCCCGATGACCCCGACGATGCCGTTGCGGGGGAGCGTGAAGCTGAGGTTCTCGATCAGCACGCGCTCACCAAAGGCCTTGTGGAGCTTCTTCGCGTCGATCACCTGAGCGCCCAGGCGCGGGCCGACGGGGATGACGATCTCTTCGAAGTCGAGCTTTCTCGTCTTCTCCGCTTCGGTCGCCATTTCCTCGTACCGGGCCAGGCGGGCCTTCGACTTCGCCTGGCGGCCTTTCGCGTTGCTGCGCACCCAGTCGAGCTCCTCGGCGAGACGCTTGGAGAGCTTGGCGTCTTTCTTGCCCTGCACCTGCAGTCTCGCCTGCTTCTTCTCGAGGTAGGTCGAGTAGTTGCCTTCGTAGGGGTACAGGTGCCCACGGTCGACCTCGGCGATCCACTCCGCGACATTGTCGAGGAAGTACCGGTCGTGGGTGACGGCGAGTACGGCACCGGGGTACTTGGAGAGGAACTGCTCGAGCCACAGCACGCTTTCGGCGTCGAGGTGGTTGGTCGGCTCATCCAGCAGCAGCAGGTCGGGCTTCTGCAGCAGGAGCTTCGTGAGTGCAACGCGCCGCTTCTCCCCACCGGAGAGGTTGGCCACTTCGGAGTCGCCCGGGGGCGTGCGGAGGGCATCCATCGCCTGCTCGAGCTGTGAGTCGAGGTCCCATGCGTCGGCGGCGTCGATCTCCTCCTGGAGGGTGCCCATCTCGGCGAGCAGCGTGTCGAAGTCGGCGTCGGGGTCGGCCATCGCGGCGGACACCTCGTTGAAGCGGTCGAGCTTGGCCTTGATCGGACCCACGCCTTCCTGCACGTTCTCGAGCACCGTCTTGGTCTCGTCGAGCTCGGGCTCCTGCATCAGGATTCCGACGGTGTAGCCGGGGCTGAGCCGCGCCTCACCGTTGCTGGGGGTGTCGAGACCCGCCATGATCTTGAGGATGGTCGACTTGCCCGCCCCGTTAGGCCCGACCACGCCGATCTTGGCGCCGGGCAGGAAGGACATGGTGACGTCGTCAAGGATCAGCTTGTCGCCAACGGCCTTGCGGGCGCGCACCATCGAGTAAATGTATTCGGCCATGTACGCCAGTCTATTTGCCATTGGGCGTACTTCTTCCGCGCGGGCCCAACGGTCGGGCGTTACCAGTCGATCGGGCGGAGCTCACCGATGAGGCACCTCGAGCCGGAGAGCAGTGGCCCGACGATTCCGACGTAGCCTGATTCGCTCGCCTGACCGATGAGGCAGGCATCGCCGATACGCACCGAGAACTGCACGGAATCGGCCTGCCGGCCGGTCGGTGTCGTGTCACGCGTCAACTCCATCGCATCGCGATCGAATCCCGCGGCCACAAGGTTGTCGACGATCGGGCGACCTCCCGGCGACGGGTCGGCCGACAGAAAGCGGTCGTTCACGTCGTCGAAGAAGGCGAGATTGTCGTCGGCGGTGCCCTCGGGGTCGCGCTCCACCGCCGGGTCGACAGCCGCGGAGGGGGTGCCCGCCTGCGGGTCGCCCACCCCGCATCCGGCGAGGGTGAGCACGATGGCGATTCCGAAGGTTGCGGCCGCCATCGCCGACCTGGGCACCGCGATCCGGATGCTTCTGCGTGGTGCACTCATCGATGCAAGCTTAGAACGGCACGCTCGCCCCGTCGTCGACTCGAACGCCCGGCTCGGATTCGGCGTCGACATCCGCCTGAGCCTGGCCGGCAGTGCCGAAGCGAATCTGGTCGAAGTCCGGCGTCGCGGCCGGCTCCGACCACGACTGCGCCGCAGTGGCGGGCACGCCCGCCACTGCGGCCGCGTCGTTCGCCGCGCCGGCCGATGATCTCGTCCATCTCGCCGTCCCGAGGGTCAGGTCGTGCCCCATCCAGTCGACATCGATGTCAACGTTGGTGCCGGCCTTATCGGAGGTCTGCCAGGGCCGGATGTGCAGCCGACCGCTCAGTACGACGGCATCGCCGCTGTTCAGCGAGGCATACGCGTTGAGGGCGAGCTTGCGGTAGGTGGAGACGGAGTAAAAGTTGGTCTCCGTCTCGACCCACTTGTTCAACTTCTTATCAAAGTAACCGAGGTTTGAGGCGAGGCGGAATCGCGTGATCGCCACGCCATCGCGGCTGGTGTAGTGATTGGGCACCGATGCCACATTGCCGGTGATGATGATTGTGTCTGTAGTCATGCCGCCAGTGTGCGGCGGTGCAGGGGGCTCACCGGGCGGCGTCTCCCCATCCGGGGAGAGCCGCCGCCACGGAGGACCTGTGCAGGGGCGAAGAGGCTGTCGCGAGTCAGTGCTCGCGGAACTCCGGCCACTCCGAGCCCGGCAGCAGCGCAGCGTGCAGTGCGCTCTTCGCCACCTCCAGCGACGGATACACCGAACGGAACTGCTCGTCCCGGAGCAGCTTGAAGGTGTACCCGTTCTCAACCCTGTGGATGGATCCGACCGCGCCAGCCGGCCCGAAGGCGACCCACGTCTGACCGGTCAGGGTGAGGTTGTCGTTGCTCATCGTTGAGCTCCTTTTTCTATTGTTCCCGCAATCAGGAAGCGAGAATATAACTAGCGTACGACTTGCGTACCTTATTCACCTTAGGAAGAGCGACAGCCATGCAATACCCCTGGCCCGGATTCTTCGCGAAGAAATCCTGATGGAAGGACTCGGCCTCAAACCACTCCCCTAGTGGGCTGATCTCGGTGACGATTCCGCCGTCCCAGACGTCGGAGGCGCGGTCGCGTGCGGCTTCGAACAGCTCACGCTGGGCGTCATCCGTGTAAAACATCGCCGAGCGGTACTGCGTGCCGACGTCCGCGCCCTGCCGATTCAGCTGCCGGGGATCGTGCAGCGTGAAGAAGACGTCGAGGATGACCTCCGCGGGGATGACCTCGGGGTCGAAGGTCACGGCGACGGCCTCGGCGTGGCCGGTGCGCCCGGTGCAGACCGACTCGTAGGTCGGGCGCGGATCCGCTCCCCCGGTATAGCCGGAGACGACCGAGTCGACTCCTCTAAGAACGCGGTAGACCGCATCGAGACACCAGAAACAGCCACCGGCCAGAACGAGAGTGTGCATTGTGTAAGTCTACTTTCCGGCCCAGACGGTTAGCTGGGCGCCTTCCTCCACAACAGCGCACGGGAGAAGGACATTCCCGCGATCGCCCGGCCATAGGCTGACCGAATGAGCTATCGCGCTGAGAACGCCCGCTATGAATCGATCGAATACAACCGAGTCGGCCGGAGCGGTCTCAAGCTACCCGCGGTGTCGTTGGGACTCTGGAACAATTTCGGATTCGACAAGCCTGTCGAGACGCAACGCGCCATCCTGCGCCGCGCGTTCGACCTCGGCGTGACCCACTTCGATCTCGCCAACAACTACGGCCCACCCGCCGGGTCGGCCGAGACGAACTTCGGCCGGATCTTCTCCGACGACTTCCGCCCGTACCGTGACGAAATGGTGATTTCGTCGAAGGCCGGATACGACATGTGGCCCGGCCCCTACGGCGACTTCGGCTCTCGCAAGTACCTGCTCTCCTCCCTCGACCAGAGCCTGGAGCGGATGGGTCTCGACTACGTCGACATCTTCTACTCGCACCGCCCCGACCCGGGGACCCCGATCGAGGAGACGATGGGCGCCTTGGCGACCGCGGTGCAGTCGGGCCGCGCCCTCTACGTCGGAATCTCGAGCTACTCGCCAGAGCAGACCGTCGCCGCGCACGCGGCCCTCGCCGAGCACAATATCCCCCTGATCATTCACCAACCCCGCTTCAGCATGTTCGACCGCCACATCGAAGACGGCCTTCTCCCGGTGCTCGACGACCTCGGAATGGGAAGCATTGTCTTCTCACCGCTGGCGCAGGGGCTGCTGACCGACCGCTACCTGAACGGCATCCCGCCGGACTCCCGCGTGGCCGAGGGGCGTTGGATGTCGGCCGACGTCATCAGCGACACCTACCTGACCCGCGCCCGCGGCTTGGGCGAGATCGCCCGGCAGCGCGGACAGAGCCTCGCCCAGCTCGCCGTGACCTGGGTGTTGCGCCACCCTCAGGTGACGTCGGCGCTCATCGGCGCCTCGAGCGTCACCCAGCTCGAAGACAACATCCGCGCGCTCGAGGGCGCGGCTCTGAGCGACGACGAACTGGCCGCCATCGAGGAGTTCGCGGTGCACGGAACCGGCCGCAGCTGACCTGAGATGGGCTACATCTACGCGCTCACTGCGGCGCTGTTCTTCGGTGCAAACGGCAGTGTCACGAAGGTCATCCTCGACGCCGGGCTGAGTCCAGCTCAGCTCACGGTATTCCGTGTGCTGAGCTCGGCCGTCATCTGCGGTGCGATCCTGCTCCTCACCGACCGGCGTGCCTTCCGGCTGGCGCCCCGGCAGCTGCTGATCCTCGCTTTCCTCGGCATCGTCGGCGTCGCGATGCTGCAGTACACCTACGCGGTCGCTCTCGGGCTGCTTCCAGTGGGCATCACCCTGCTGATCGAGTACACCGCAGTGCTCATGGTCGCCGTCGTCGCGTTCTGTGTCTTTCGGGAGCGGGTGAAGGCGCGGTTCTGGGTGGCGATCGGATGCGTGATTGTCGGCCTCGGGATCGTCGCGCAGGTCTGGGCCAGCGAGCTCGATCCGGTGGGCGTGCTCTACGCCTTCGGGGCAGCGACGAGCCTGACCATCTACTTCGTGGTCGGCGAGCGCGAGGTGGGCAAGACCTCCCCCCTCGCCGTCGCTTTCTGGACCATGAGCTTCGCGACGGCCTTCTGGCTCGTGTTCAGCGGGTGGTGGCAGATCGATCCGGCGATCTTCCGAAGCTCGGTGTCGCTCAGCGGAAACCTCACCGATACGGTCGTACCGTTCTGGGTACCGCTGCTATGGAGCATGGTGCTGGGTTCGTTCACGCCGTTCGTGCTCTCCCTCCTCGCCTTGAAGCACCTCACCGCCACTGCGGCCGGCGTCGTCGCGTCCTCCGAGGTCATGTTCGCGTTCCTCGTCGCGTGGATCTGGCTCGACGAGTCGCTGGGTTCGGTGCAGCTCGTCGGCGCCGCCGTCGTTCTCGCGGGCATCATCCTCGCCCAGACGGCGAGGGCGGGAAAGGTCATCGACGCCGACCTGGCGCTTGTACCGCCGACGTTCCCCTCGCGACATCGCTGAACCGCCTGTCGCCCCGCGCCGACCAATGTCGGCCGCGTCCCCTACCGTCGTCACCACACAGACCGTTGGGCCGGGCGGCAGACAGAAAGGCACTCATGCGCACCCTCGAACACCGCGCGATCGCGACAGCCCGCACCATCTCGACGTCCGGCGCCGCTGAGACCCGCGCCCCTGCGATTCCGGGTCTCAATCTCGTGCGAGTCAACGACTGCTTGTGGCGGGTTGTCCGCGCGGCGGGCGGACTGATCGGCTACGTCGAGCTGATCGCTACCCCCGCCGGCACGCGGTACCGCGCGAAACGATTCCTCTCCGTGCAGCGTCGTGTGCTTATCGACGGGGACTTCTGGGCCATGGATGACGCCGTGGAGTGTTTCCGCACGCGGTAGGCCACCTCCGCGATTCTCATGACACTCGCGCCCGTTGGGCCACCGGATCCCGAGTTCGGGTTATGTTGCCCACATGGAGCTCTGGAACGACTTTCTCGGATGGTTCGAATCGGCCGACGGCGAGCGGATGATGGGCAACGTCATCATCCCGTTCGTCGCGATCCTCGTCGCAGGCATCGTCGCCGCGATGATCGGACGAGGCTCGACGAAACGTCTCATCACGCTCAACGACCGGGAGAACCGCGTCTCGGCCGTCGCAACGATGATCGGTGCGGCACGCCGCGCATCTGTCTGGAACACCCTGAGCGTGCCGGAGCAGCAGCACGCCGACCACGTGGCGAGTGAGGCCGACGTGCGCGTGCGTCTGCTCGCGGTGCCAGGGTCGAGTCTCGCGTCGGACTGGGCCGCGCACGAGATCGCGAGTATGAAGCGCGACTCGGTGTCGTTTAGCTTTCAGGCAGAGCAGTCGCTGATCGAGTTCCGCGACCGCATGGTGACTTGGCAGGGCAGGCCGGGGCGTGCGAAGAAGCTCTTCAAGAACGACCTCGACCTGTGGGCGTACGAGGATTCGAAAAATAAGAACGACATTGTCTCTCAGCAGCAGGCCTGGGCCGCAGCGCAGGTGGCCTCCGAAACCGGCCCCATCTCGACCGTGAAGCCGTCGCAGAAGGAGGCCGAGGCGGCACAGCCTCGCGCCTTCGTGCCCGCGGCTCCAGCGTCAGCGCCAGCCCCAGCCCCGACTCAGGTCCCCGCCACGGTTGCGGCGCCGGTCACGTCCGTGGAGCCGCAGCGAGAGACCCCCCGAACCACCGACGAGTCTCCCGAGCTCATCGAGCCCGCCCGTCGTTCGAACGAGGACACATTCGATGACGACGGCAACCGCCTGGACGAGGCTCTCTACTCACCCGTCACGGCCAACACGGTGGCGAAGCGGATTAACCCGCCGCGTGTCGGAGACGACGGCGAAAACTACTGACGCCGCACCGCGTCACATCGACGCCACGTCGTCCGTGCCGGCCGGTAGAGGTCCAACCCCCGCGAAACGATGCGGATGTCGGTGAGATAGCCGCCGCCCGGAGTGTCAGCTGACGGGCGCCGATCGACACCTCGCCGTCGTGCGCGAGTCACGGCGGCTGGCCGCCGTTGCAGTGGCGCTACGACACCCGGGTCGTTGCGGTTGACGCCCACGAAGGCAGTCCAGACTCTCGCGTGCCGCCCGTTGACCGCGACGTCGATCGACGTCTCGTCCCGCAGCACGCGCACCGATCCGCGCGCCCCCTTCCCCGCCTGGACGGAGTCGATCGCGTCGTCGACGGCCTCGACGCCCGCTGTGCGCGCGAAGTGGTTGAACGGGCCGCCGGAAAGCAGGATGAGAGGAAGTCCGGCCTCACGAGCGAGGTGCGCGGCGGCGGCGGCACGGGAGAAGCGGGTGACGTGCGCTGCTCGGGAGCAGAATTCAGGTTAGACCGATTCTGCCCAGCGCAACGGGGTGATACTCGATGGCAGGCACCCATAATCTCATCGCATGAGACATATGACCTTCGGCCGGAAGTCCTTTCTCCTCGGTAACGAGGCCGCGGACGCGGTGCTCAAGTACGCCGCGCTCCTCGCGCAGAATCACACGGCCGACACCGTCACCCTCAACGCGATCAGTTCCGATGGCGATGAGGTGCAGGTGACGATTCTCCTCGACACCGGTGGGCCGATTTTGTCGCAGACGACGCGCAGCAGCCAGCCGGAACCGGACAACTCGGTCGCGGTGTCGTATATGGAGGCGCAGACGCGCCAACTCACCGGATTTTCGGTGGCGGTGCCCGACGATGCTTCGCCGATCGCGGCCTGGCACCGCGACGCCGCCGACGACGAGCTGTCAGGGGTGTGAGCGTTCGCCAGTCGAGACATCGACTCCTCGGGGCGCGGTTCTCAGCGGCGGACCGCTCTCTCATAACTTGACGCGGTCACGCCCTCAGCAGCGTCCGCTGTGCGGTTACGCCGCCACCTCGGTACGCGACCGAGGGCCGTCTTCACGAACGCGTTCCCCTGCCGCCGCCGATCGCCGCGTACGGATCGGACTGCGTCCGCGACGCGTCGGCTCACAAACGTGTACGCATGCCAGGTACTGACGCCCACCGCGAGTGACAACAGTGTGCCGATCCACGGCGCGCTCTGCTCAAACGGCGGGTATACCTGCCAGTGGGTGAGGTAGATGAACATCGACGCGCCCGCGAGCGCGGCGATGGTTGGCACGATCCACCGCGGCGCGCGAACTGCCGGTACCCAGACCAGCATCAGCACACCTCCAACCAGTATCGCCTCCCGCACCGGGTCCCCAAAGAATCCCAGCGAGCTGGCCACTGCGATCACCGAGACGAGGATTCGCCGGGCCGTGGTGTTGGCACGGGCGACGAGCCAACCGAGTGCGATTAGCCACACCACCACCGGCCCGGTGTAGCGCTCGACATACTCGGCGTGGGGGCCGGCGATAGCGAGGCGCGCGATGAGAGCGATCGCGAACCCGACGAGGGCGAAGCCGAACGGCGACCGCTGCTCGGCCCGGTCGACGGCGCGCACAGCGAACACGACGGCGAGTCCAACTGTGGTCCAGAGCATCGCCTCGAGGAACCAGAACTGCCACTGCTCGTTCCACCGCCCGTCGCCCGGCACGAGGTTGTTCACGAGCATGACGGTGGTGAAGTGATACTGGCCGGTCACAAGAGCAACGCCGCCGATCCAGAGCACCGCGGGCGCGGCGAGCTGCGCAGCGCTGCGCCCGAGCCCGCGGAACCTCGACCGCCCCGGCACCGCCGCGAGCTGGAAGCGGGCAAGGTTGTACCCCGCGACGGCGAGCAGCAGGTGCGCACCACCCTTGAGAAAGAACAGGTCGGCGTGAGTTCCGACGATGAGCACGATGGCGAGCGCCCTCAGCATGGCGGGCGTCTCGAGGCGCACCAGGCTTGTGAAACGGGGACGAGTGCGCGGACCTACGGCCGCGTCGCGGGCTTCCGCGGGCCCGGCCAGGGCTCGCGCCATCGGCTCGCCGTCGGCCGCCTCGGTGGCGAACGCCGCCAACTCCCGGGCGGTGCGTGTCGGCCAGTCGCGGGGCACGTCGCCGAGCATCGCCTCGAGCCGAAGCGACACCTCTATGTAGCTCAGGGAGTCACCGCCGAGCGCAGCGAACGAATCATCCAGGCCCACCTCAGGGTGGGAGAGCAGCAGCGAGAGGAGGTCGCGAATCGCCTCCGGCGAGACAGCCTCACCGTGGTTCGTGGGAGCACCGGAAATCATGCTTGATGCGGCTAAGGCACTATCCTGCATCCCAGCAAATCGCACGAGCGCCATGGTGTCGATCTTGCCGCTTGAGGTGCGCGGGAACTGCTCCACCGCGTACGCGCCGATGGCGTGCATGGGCACACCAACCAGCGCAGCGGTGCGCTCGCTCGCATATCGCGCCGTGCGATCCGAGGTGGCGAAAAGGAGCAGCCGTTCATCGTCACTCGCGGCGCGCGCCTCGATACCCTCATCGGCAAGAAGCCTCTCGACACGGTCAAGATCGACCCGCAATCCGAAAATCTTGACGAAGCGGTTCATCCGACCGACGATCTCATACAGTCCATCGTCGCGGCGCCGTGCGAGGTCCCCCGTCCGCAATTCCTGCGCGGTGCGACCGAGTGCGAAATCCGTCGGGGTCTCGGCATAGCCGAGCATCACGTTCGGCCCCGTGTAGACGAGCTCCCCATCACTCCCGTCCGCAGCATCCACGCCGCCGGCATCGATGCGGAAACGGCCCCCCGGGATCGGTTGCCCGATGGCTCCGGCGGCGGCAGCGATGCGCTCCGGAGGCAGATAGGCCATCCGGGCGGTGGCTTCCGTCTGGCCATACATCACGAACAACTCGAATCCGCGTTCTTCACCAAGCCGAGCGAAACGACGAATCATCTCGGGCGCGAGTCGGCCGCCGGCCTGGGTCAGGTAGCGCAGGCTCGGCACTGAGCGCTCGGCGAAGCCGCTCGCCTCGAGCATCTCAAAGGTGTAGGGCACACCAGCAAACGAAGTGATCCGATGGGAGGACGCCTGCTGCCAGAAGGCTTCGTCGGCGACCGACCGCTCCGTGAGCATGATGCTCGCACCGGCGAGCAGGTGGCTGTTCACCACAGATAGTCCGTAGCAGTACTGCAGGGGCAAGGTTGTCGCCGCGCGATCACTCGGTCCGAGGCGCAGATATTCAGCGATGGATGCGGCGTTGCTGCGCACGTTGTCGAAAGACAGGCGCACGAGCTTCGGCGACCCGGTCGACCCTGACGTGCTCGCGAGCACGGCAAGCTCTCGATGGAAGGTGTGTCGGCTGCCCGGGTGGCGTTCCTCAAGCGTCCACCCGTGCGGGGCGTAGTGCGCGACGACATCGGGACTGAACCGCTCGGTTAGAGCGGCTCTGTGAGCGAGGCTCGCGTCGTCCTCGCCGCCGGAGACAAACAACACAGGGTGTCCGCCCTCGAGTGCGGCCAAATAGGTGACGATCGGCTCGAGCGCATTGGCCGCGGAGATCATCACGAGGCGGCGCGTTTCGCCGAGCTGAACCCGGCGCTCGCGAACCAGTGCGGAGAGTTCGGCGTAGTTGACGCTCACGCCGTCGGCGACGAAGGCCGTGGCGTCAGGTCGGCCGCCGAGAAGGGACAGACCTCGAACGGAGGCGATCGGGACCATGGTCGAGTGAAACCTTCGGCGTGAGACGGAAAATGCTCGATCGAGCTTAGGCAAGCATAACCTAACTGGTGCCGGGCGAGCGCGGGCGAACGCATCGAAACTCGGCGACGCACGCGCGTGTCGAGGGCTTACGGTCAATGTTCCCTCGGTGTGACCTCCGGGCAGGGCCGAGGCATATCGGGCTCGCGCATCCGCCGACCGCCAAAGTGGCGTTGCGCACATCAATCGCCTTCAGCGACCTCGTGGTGGACGTCGATCCACGCTGTGTTGGCAACCTTCCAATTGCGGCCCTTCGGAAATCGTCACCGGCCTCGAATCCCTGGTGATTCAGCGCGGATTCCTAGTCGGACACCGGCAGGACTGGGAAACGGCAGTCTTCGTTCACAATGGTGCATTAGAGGAGATCACGACCGTCGTCGCTCGCAAAGCCAGCCTGGGCCAGACATCACAAGGTCCGCAGGCTTGGCCGAGTGTTCTGAGGTGCCGTGTCACGCTGGCCGGTTGAGTTGGTCACCACCCCAGGACAGATCGGCGTCGGGGCGGATGAGCAGCACCTCGAGTCCCGGAGTCTGGAGAAGTTCGTGAATGAGTCTTGTCGTACCTGCGACGAGCGTGGAGTCGAAGTCGATTTCGGTCGCGAGCACCCACGAGTGATCGTCCGGCCAGAGGATGCTCGGCGACTGTGCCCGTCTGATCTCATCAACCCACGGCGCGCGCTCGGGCCAGGCAACATCCGCGAAGCCATTCGCACCCGCCGCGAAGAGTAAGTAGTGCCGCCCGCTGGACCCATGCAGATCGAAGCGTGGACCGGTTGCGATTTCACGATCCAAAACCCCAGAACCCAACTCGGGATCGCCGGGGTGCTCAGAAGCCTCGTCAGCGAAACCAGTGGCAAGTCCGTCGCTCGATGTGAAGGCGAAGCTGCCTGCCCCTGCCGAGCTCTCAAGGCCGCCCCATCCCTCCCAAATCGCGGCGACGCCCGCGTCCGGAGTCGCAGTGTGTCGAGCAAGAACCTCGGATGCCGCAGCCAACGACATCTCTCCATTCACGCCCGACGAGCCGCGTGAACTGAGCCTCGGCATCCATGGTCGTGGCGAACGAAGCCGCAGCCGTCGCCCAGCTGACGCGCTCCGTATCAAGTGCGGCGCTGATGTCGCTAACGCCATTGAGGTGGGTACTCTCATCGATGCCGTGCCACGTCTTGGTGGTGCGAGGGCGGTCACGCTCGATGGGGTGGAACACCCGTGCGTATGCCTCGAAGCCGCGAGGGACTACTGCCAGCACGCTGCCGAACGATTCGGCTTCCATTGGGCGTAGCCACTCGCCTCGCGTGATGTCCGGC
>Ga0335397_10003811_pt1 | contig 20052 bp, 21 predicted proteins | sample MAT04_FD_205740 | JGI IMG/M metagenome (GOLD analysis project Ga0335397, IMG submission 205740) | Freshwater microbial communities from Lake Fryxell liftoff mats and glacier meltwater in Antarctica - MAT-04 (spades assembly) (version 2) ... | reverse complement strand
GTGCGTGAGAGAGCTCAGCTCCCAGAGCGTGTCGGGCTGCTTCTGAAGATCGGCGAGACGCGGCGCGAGCCACGCATGGAGATATCCCTCGAGCGACTTGGTCCAGAGCACGATCGACGCGGACGGATCGCCGTCGGCCATCTGGGTGCCCATCCCCATCGTGGCGTAGAGCACCTCGGCCGTGCGGAGACTCTTGGCGAGCGGCAGGAACCCTCGCACCGTCGAGAGGCGGGTCCACGTGGGGAACAGCACCGCAATCTGCTGATCCACGCTGGGCCCCGGCACGATGCTGTCTCGCGGCCGCAGCGCTTCGAGCGCCTGGACCCGGAGATCGCGCGGCCGCGCGCACCCGGGCATCGGGGTGCACGGCCAGCTTGGGGAGGCGATCTTTGACCCGCGAGACCATCGCGTGGCCCGTCGGGGCGGCGCGCTCGATGACGCGGTTCGCGGCGGCGAGCGCTGCGGGATCGTCCTCGCGGTTCACCAGGAACACCAAATCTTGCAGGCGCTCTTCACTGCCGATCTCGGAGAGGCCGACGAAGGCGCCGAGCCGCAGGTCCGCGTGTTCCTCCGACGCGCGCGCCAGCGTGATGAGCTCGGGCACCAGCGCTTGCGAGTCGAGGTTGCCCGCGACGTACGCGGCCCGTCGCCGCACCGCGAGATCAGGATCGCCGAGCAGACCGCGCACCAGCTCCTCCGCCCGGGCGCGCGCGGGGCCTACCAGATCCTTGGGCCGCGCCGCGAGCTGGAGCGCCCAGAGCAATGCGCCTCGTAGCTCGGGGGACGGATGGTTGCTGAGGAACGCGAGCCGCTCGAGCACGAAGCTGAGGGGCGCGAACGCCCCGATGGTCGTGGCCGCAGCGACCTGCACGGCCGTGTTCTTCGAGCTGCCCACCAGCTCGATCAGCGCGGCTTGCTCCCAGGGCTCGTTGGCCTCGATCGAGCCGGCGGCGCGCGCTCGCACGTCGGGCTGCTGGGCGTCGTCACCCGCGATGTCGAGCAGCATGCGTGTCACCTCGGGCGCGCGGACCTCGGAGATGATCTGGACGACGACGCCCGGATCGTCGGAGAGCAAGAGCGCGGCCTGCTCGAGCACCGAGGCGACCGGGAGGGTGCGCAACCGACGAGCGAGCGCCGCGCGAGCGGCCCTGTCGGTCTCGGTGAGCGCGCTGAGGATGCGCTCGCCGGCATCGGTGGCGCGCTCCATGTGGAACGCACGCGAGGCGCGGCTGCCAGAGATGCGCTGCGGGGCGTCGTCGTCGCGGGCCAGCACGCGGACGGCGCGGAGCACCCGCTCGTGGCCCAGCTCGGCGAGGTAGCGGACGCACGCCGCGAGCACGTCGGGCGTTGGACCTCGATCGAGCACGTCGATGGCGATCGTCTCGCCAGCGCGTGAGCGGATCTCCGTCAGTGCGGCGAGGGCCGCCAGTGCGGTGTCATCGCCGCTGTCGATGAAGGGCGCCAAGCGGGCGGCAGCGCTCTCGGCGCCCATCCGGCCCAGAGCAGCTATCACAGCGAGGCGCAGGACTGGTGGTGTCTCGGGCCCGAGGAAGTCGGAGGCGAGCGCCTCTTCGAGCGCCGGGAAGCCCAGCCCGCCCGCAGCACCGATCGCGGCGGCGACGACGCGCACATCCTCATCGCCGAGCCGCGCGTGGACATACGGCATCAGCCACAGGTTCCGAAAGCCGCGGCCCATCGCCGAGAGAAGCTGCGCGCGCTCGATCGGCGCGTCGGTCTCTCGGCGAAAATCCCAGCCACCGCCATCCCCTGAAACCACCGCACCCTCGCGACGACTCCCGGAAGGCCATCGACCTGCTGCTCCTCTAGTGTTGCCCGTGAAGGGGTGTCGTCCGACATGCGCAGTACCTCGTTGGGCGCGAGCATACCCGACCTTCGTAGAGCAGGTCGTTCTGCCCAGCGCGCTACGCCTCGGGGAGATCCGGCTGGTCGAGCTCTTGAGGGATCTCTTCGAGATCATCGGGGACCCACGCGAGTACTGTGCGGGGCGGGCCGAGCGTGGCTTCGCTGCTCCACTCGGCGGTGACGCCGCGTCCATCCGTGTCACTCGCGGTGTCGCCTGGGCTGAGCACACCCCCGTGGGCCGCGTCGTAGGCGGCCATGCTGCAGAGCAACGCTGCGGCGTGCACCGCAGTGCCGTGATCGATGGGCAACACCAGCTGGTGATCGGCGACGTCGAGCTGGCCCATCCCGACGGTGTCGAAGATCAACCAGTCGGGGAGTTGTTGGGGGCGCACCCGGCGCACGCTGGTCCACACATCCACCGGCAAGATCGGCGCGCGATCGAGCGCGGTGCGCAGTCGCTGTCCGGTCAGCAGGCGCTCGGCGTTGGGGTTGAAGAGCACCAGCGCGCCCTCGATGGTGCTCAGATCGATCGCGAGATGCGAGACCGCCGCGAGCTCGTGGATGGGGTCGTAGTGATCCGGCAGTACCGTGGCGTCGCTGCTGGCCCCGAGCACGTAGCTCACCCGGATGCGGACGAACGCGGTGTGCTTCTCCGCCAACGCGACCAGCTCGCGATCGACCTCGTGTAGGCACGCGCGCTCCAGCGCGCCGGGGTAGGTGGTGGGACCGAAGTGGCCCATCGACCACGCGGCGAACAACGTGGGTTCGCGATCGGGAGAGCCCATCGCGTCGGGGAAGGGCTGATCGATGACGTCGATCTGCAGCTTGCCGTTCACGTCCTTGCGGTGATCGAGGGTGAGCGATGGCCCGGTCAACACCCAGCCTTGCTCCGCTTCGGCGGCAGGCGCCTCGGAGGCGTCGGCCGTCAGGACCGCCTTCAGATCCGCCAGCGTGGGCGCCCGTTCGAAGAGCACCGTGATGCATTGGGTGAACATCCCCTTGCGCGGACCGCGCTGTTGATGAGGACCAACCGGGACCGTGGCTCTATGCGGGAACATCGGCGGATGTATACCGCGGACAACCGTGCCTGTGCCCGAGCCCACGCCGGTCCCCGAACCCGAGCCCGATCCGCGTTCCATTCACACGATCAGCGGGTTCCGTGTCTTGAGGTTCGGGAAGCGGCTGAAGTCGCGGTCCGCGGTCCATAGCTCGCGAACGCCGTGCTGGAGGCACACCGCCGCGATGCGCGCGTCGTGCACCGACGGGCCGGACAGTCGAGAGCCCGCGAGCAAAGCGCGCAGCGTCGGCCAGTGGGTGGACGACTCCGAGAGGAGCGTCAGCGTCGGCGACTCGAGCCAGGCCTCGATCTGATCGACCGCTTGGGTCGGTAGGGTGGGCGGCGTGTAGATCCGCGGGTGGGTCACGATCGCGAAGAACTCGTGCATGCACGACCATGGGACGCCCCACGACACCGGTCCCTCGGCCAACTCTGCGACGCGTTCCGCGGCCGCGCGGTGCCACGGGGAATCCTCGCGGTGGGCGTACACCAGGATGTTGGTGTCGACGGCGATCACCGCCCTCGGTCTCCGTAGGACAGCTCGCGCAGCGCGTCCCACCCGAGCCCGTCCGCTTCTTGCCGCAGGCCCTCGCCGGTGACGCTCGCGCGGCGGAGCTTGAACGCGCCCGCGCCCTTCGGAGGCTGGGCTATCACCTGGCGGAGGCCTAGCTCGACGAGCGCTCGGAGGGTCGTGCCCCGCTGGCGGGCGGCCTTCTGAGCGGCCTCCAAGAGCCCATCAGCAATCTCGATGGTCGTCTTCATATGGCTACCCATATGCCAGTGACTGGGTGGACGGGCAACTGGCGAGGACGGTGGCCCCGTCAGCGCCGACTCGCCGTGCTCGCGAGCTCGCGGAGGGCTTCGATCGACGTGGGCTCGTCTGCCAACGTCGTGGTGAGCACGAGCGGGATCCCGAGCGACTCGCTCAGCGTCGCGAGCGCAGCGGTCTCGTCCCTTTCGTGTCGTCGCGCGGCTGCCCCGTAGGTGTGCGCGGCGAGAAGGGCGGCGCGATGGGGACCCTCGGGCGGGAGCGACCACGGACTCGACGTGCGCTTAGATGCGCCGCTCCCGATCACGAGGCGGCAGTGGACCTCGCGGGCAGCCAGCGCGCTTGTCAACGCGCGGGCGTCCGCGAGGCGCTCGGCTTGGCCCGAGGTGACCAACACGGTCGCGGTGCTCGGGGCACGCTGGGCCTGCGCCACCTGGGCTGCGCGCGCCGCGAAGCCCGCGCGGAAGGGCGCGAACGCCGCGAGGAACTCGGTGAGGCCCGCGCCCAACTCGGGGCCGGTCAGGGTGCTCAGCGCGCGCCGCGCGGCCCACCCGAAGAAGCCTGAACCATCGCCCGCGAACACATCGACCGCGCGCGATCCGGCGAAGCGTCCCAAGGCCTGCGGGGCATCGAGCAGATCGAGTACGCCGCGCATCGGCGGAGTGTCGAGCACGATCACGTCGTAGCGCGAGGCCTCTTCGCCGAAGTAGGCACTGTGGAGTCGCTCGATCGCGGCGTACGCGTGGCTTCGTCCGAGCGATCGGGAGAACCGGCGGTACACCGGGCTCGCCTCGATGCGGGCCCGCGCCTGCGCATTGGGGACCATCCGCGGTAGCAGCGCGGCGAAGGTGCGCTCGCTCTCCAGCATCGAGGCCCAGAGGTTCGGGGCCACTTCGAGGGCATCGGAGGTGTCGCCCTCGATCCCGAGCGCGTCGGCCAGGCGTCGGGCGGGATCGGCGGTGAGCACCAGCGTCCGCTTGCCCGATGCAGCGAGGTGGACGGCGAGCGCTGCAGCCATCGTGGTCTTGCCCACGCCACCGGGGCCGACCACCACGACGAGCCGCGCGTCGCCCAGCCGCGAGAGCCCGTTCATGCGTCCTCCAGCTGCCGGGCGGTCTGCTCACCTCGGGCGGTCAGCCGCTCGATCCAGTCCGCGCCACGCTCCAGCCACGGCACCTCGATGCTGCGCGAGAAGCCACACGCGCCCGCGTCGCGCATCGCGTCGCTGCGTACGCGCGCGGCGAGCGCGTAGCGGAGATCCTCCTCGGCGTCGGTGCCCACCAACGCGTGGTGCGCGAGCCGCAGGGACGCAGCGCTCGCCTCGATCGGCTCGGCGCTCGCGAGCACGACCCCTCGGGCGATGCCGAGACCCTCGATACCCTCAGCGAGCATCCGGGTCTCACGCTCCACCAACGCGCGGGGGATCATCGCGGCGTGCACCACGAAGCGCGCGGGATCATGGAGAAGCGCATCGATGCGAGCGAGGCGCTGACCCAGCACGCCTGCTGCGCCGAGTCCGGCGAACGTGCGCGGCAATTCCAGCCACAAGAGCGCGTGGCCCGACGCCTCTCCGTCGATCACCACCCGGTCGTACTCACGGCTGTTGCGCTCGATGGCGTCGAGCTGCGCTATCTCGACGGTGCCCGGCGCGGCGGAGAACAGCGACGCCAAGAGCGCATTGGACGCGGCGACCTTGGCCAGTCGTCGCGAGGGGAGGTGAGCGCTCAAGAAGGCGTGCAGCGCTTCGTCGGCCGCCAGGCTCGCGAGCTCGCAGCGCGTGGGTTTCTCGCCGGCTGCGCGGCGCAGGCCTCCATCGGCGCCCAGCTCGACCACCAGGGTTCGCAAGCCCCGCGCGGCCCAAGCCAGGCCGAGGGACAGTGCGTGGGTGGTGCGGCCGGTACCGCCTTTGCCGGTGACCAGATGAACTCGAGCGCTCAACGCGCCTCCCAAAGCGAGGTCCGGAGCCGATTCAGCCCTTGCGCTCGACCACTTCGGCGTCGCTCACGTTCCGGCTCGCGCTGCTGCCGCTCTCGGCGCTCGAGGCGGGCGGGATGCGCTTGTCAGACTCGGTGACGTCGATGTCGTCATCGCTCTTGAGGCCACGCTTGAGGGCCTGGATACCCTTGCCGAGGCCTTCGCCTATCTGCGGCAGGCGGCTTGCGCCGAACACCATCACGACGATCAGGAGGATGACGATGAGCTCTCCCATTCCAAGGCCGGGCATACGTCGTTCTCCTTCGGGTCTCTCTTCGGCCGCAGAAGGCGCGGTCGAGGGGGGATCCTAGTGGCCTGCCTTCCCCGGGGCAAGCATGCGGGGGCAACGATGACCCTCGCGGCGGTGCGGCACACCACGCCGGGACCACGTACAGTCGCGCCCGTGGCCAACGTGATCCTCGCTCGCGGACGGGTGCAGCCGGTGTGGGCGGGGCATCCCTGGATCTACTCGCAGGCGATTGATCGCATCGATGGCGCCCCGGCACCGGGCGATGTGGTCGACGTGCTGGACGAGAAGGGCAACCACCTCGGAAGGGGCTACTACTCGCCGCGGTCGGCTATCCCCGTGCGTATCGCCACCCGGGATCGCCGCGATCCCCTCGATGGGCCCAGCATCGGTCGCAAGCTCGAGGCGGCGTTCGCGCTGCGCAAAGTGCTCGGCCTGCCGTCGGCCGAGACCACGGGCTACCGCTTGGTGAACGCCGAGGGCGATCAGCTCCCCGGCGTCATCGCGGACGTCTTGGGCACCGTCGCGACCGTTCAGCTCGTCACCATCGGGGCCAAGCTGCGCGAGGACGACATCTTCGCCCACGTCGCGCGGGTGTCGGGGGTGAGCTCGGTCATCGAAGTGGCGAGCGAGAAGGCCGCGCTGCGCGAGGGCTTCGCTGCGGAGAACCGGGTGGTGCGGGGACCGGACGTGACCAGCATCGAGCTGCGGGAGCGGGGCTTCGCCATCGATCTGCCCGCCGAGATCAAACAGAAGACCGGCTTCTACTTCGATCAGCGCGACAACCGCGAGTGGCTCGAGAAGATCGCGCGGGGCGCGCGGGTGCTCGATCTCTATTCGTTCGTGGGCAGCTTCGCGCTCGCCGCCGCCCGGGGTGGCGCGTCGCATGTACGGGCGGTCGACTCGTCGATCCCCGCGATGGCGGCGGCGTCGCGCTTGGCGCATCGCAATGGTCTGGCTGAGAAGATCGAGTTCGCGCGCGCCGACGCCCGCGAGGAGATGGCGAGCCTTCATCGCAACGGCGAGCGCTTCGACATCGTGGTGCTCGATCCGCCCAAGCTGGCGCCGACGGTGAAGCACCTCGACAGGGCTCGGGGCGCGTACCGAAAGATCAACGCGGACGCGGCGCGCCTGGTGACCAAGGGTGGGTTTCTGGTGACGTGCTCGTGCTCGGGCGCCATGCAGGCCGACGACTTCATCCGGACCGCCACGCTCGGGGCGCGCGACGTGGGAAGGGATCTGGTGCTGGTGCACCTCGGCCAGCAAGCGCCGGATCATCCGGTGCCGGCAGCGTTCCCCGAGGGCCGCTACCTGAAGTGCGCGTTCTTCCGGGTGGTGTGATGGAGCCGGGTGGTGTGATCGCGATGGAGCCGCTCTCGGCGATCGGGCGCGAGGTCCTGCGGGACGTTCCCGGCGTGGTCTTCGACGTCGACGACACCCTGACGCGCGGAGGCGTGATCGAGGTCGAGGCCCTCGCCGCGCTGCATCGTCTGCGCGAGCTAGGGCTCGGTGTCGCGCTCCTGACCGGGCGACCTGTCGGCTGGGCCGAGACGCTCGCCGCGGTGCTGCCGGTGTCACTCGCGGTCGGCGAGAACGGGGCTGGCTGGGCGTACGTGGTCGAGCGATCTCTGCGCCGCGGTCGCTTCGAGTCGGAGGAGGAGCGTCTTGTGCGTTCGGACAAGCAGGCTGCGTTGGCCGATCGGATCCGGCGCGAGCTGCCGTGGGCGCAGCCAGCCAGCGACTCTGCCCTGCGCGTATGTGATCTGGCGTACGACGTCGGCGAGTCGTTCCGCGCCAGCCCCGAGCAGGTGAAGGCGCTGCGCGCGTTGGCAGAAGCCGAGGGCGCTCGAGTCACGGTCTCCAGCGTCCATCTGCACGCCCACTTCGGGGGGTGGGACAAAGCGAGCGGCGTGGCGCGGGCCGTCGAGCACGTGCTAGGCGTCGCGCCTCTTGAGCTCTTCAGCCGCTGGATCTTCGTGGGTGACTCCGGGAACGACGCGCCGGCGTTCGCGCGTTTTGCGCGGACCGTGGGTGTCGCCAACGTGAAGGATCACCTGGCTTCGTTACCCGTGCCGCCTCGCTACGTGACGCCTTCGGATCGCGGGCGCGGGGTCGCCGAATTGGTCGCGGCGACGGCCGAGGCCCGCGCGTGAGCAAGAAGAGCCGCATCTCCACGCCAGTCGTGCTCACCGTAGCAAGCAGCATGCTGGTGATCGGCGGGATCGGGTTCTTCTACGCGGGCGACGGCGGGCCGACCCGTGATGACGAGTCGCTGCCCAGCGACTACGTGGCCCTGTCGATCGACGACACCACTCCCGAGCGGGTGGCCGAGTCGTTCCTCGATGCGTGGAGACGGCGCGCGTGGGATCAGGCGGCGTCCATCTCGATAGGCGAAGCGCATGAGGCCGTGCTCACCAAGCAGGCCTCCGACGACGAGGTCGACAGCACCGATCGCGCGATGGCCCGCCAGGTCTGGGACAGGCTCGCTGGGGCACCGCTCGAGGTGGAGTTCGTGCGCTCGGATCGCACCGCCGCGGGCGGCTTCGAGCTCCACGGCATCGCGTCGTACGACTTCATGAACGCGCCCTACCGGCGACAGATGAATTGGATCGTCCGCCCTGAGGGCGAGCTGTGGCGCGTCGAGGTCATGGAGACCGGCGAGGTGCTGACCGAGATCCCCGATCTACTCCGAGGCACCGAGTTATGACGAAGAGGCCCGTGAAGCCGACGAGCGAGATGTTCTCCGACGAGGCGCTGCATTTCGGGAGCATCGCCCACTACCTCGATGGCGCCGAGTACGCGGCGGCCTACCGCAGGCGGACGGCGGACGTGCGCTGGTATCTCGCGCTCGCCGACCGGGTGCGCGCCAAGACGGTGCTCGAGCTCGGCAGCGGCGCGGGGAGGGTGGCTATCCCGCTCGGTCGACAGGAGCACACCGTGCTCGCGGTCGACGCGGTCGAGGGGATGATCGACGAGGGGCGCGCGCGTCTCTCGCGCGAGAAGCCCGAGGTGCAAGCGCGGGTGACGTTCGCGCTCGATGACCTGCGGACTCTCAAGAAGAAGGCGCTCTTCGATCTGGTGATTGCCCCATTCAACGTGATGCAACACCTCTACTCGCGGCCAGACTGGGAGGCGGCGCTCGACGTCGTGAAGCGGCACCTCACCCCCAAGAAGGGGCGCTTCGCGTTCGACATCACCATGCCGGATCTTCGGGCGTTCCTTCGTGATCCGGCGCGGCCTTACAAGTGCCGTCCGGTGCGCGACGTCGAGCGCAACGTGATCGTAGAGAGCGCCGAGTCGTTCGCGTACGACCCGGTCGCCCAGATTCAGCTGGTGACCACCATGAGTCACGACGAGGGCGCGCTCCAGACCGCGTATCTCAAAGCGCTCGCCCACCGGCAGGTCTTCCCCCAAGAGCTCGAAGCGATGCTCCACTACAACGGGTTCACCATCCTCGAACGCTACGGCGACTTCGACGGCGGGCCGCTCGATGAGAACGCGGAGTCCCAGGTGATCCTCGCCAAGGCGCGCTGAGCGCCGACATTCCGATCCGTTCGCGCCACGGTCGCCACCGATCACGACACCCTCGAGACGACCGGCGCTGGCGTCGCCAACCTCTCGGGTATGAAGATCGCCACCCTCGGGGCGATGGTCCTTCTCCTCGCCTCGCTCTGCGCGGTCGCCGTCGGGCTCGTCGCCACCGGCGTGAGCTGCGGATCTCAGCGCGGAATGTAGTAGAGGACGTACGCGCCTCGGCCGCCGTCGACGAAGAGGAAGTGGGGCTGGCGGGGGCGCACGGCGTGATCGAGGGTCGCGCCATTCAGGCCACCGCCGAGCGCGCTGCCGGGCACGCAGGCGATCTCGCTGCCGCTCGTACATGCGCCGTCGCGTAGGTAGAGGTCGGGTGCGAAGTCGGTCGAGTACGCGCGGAACTCGACGTTGGCCGCCTCGGGCGAGCGGAAGAAATAGACCGCTTCGGGGGCCACGATCTCACTGGTCATCTGGCAGGTGCCGCGCTGCGAACCGGTGTACTCGGTGGAGAACGCGGCGACCGTGCCGCCGCCGCTGATGTCGAGCGCGAGCGAACCCGCGCTGGGACACGCGTCGGCTGCCGCGCTTGTGACTCGGATGTTGAGGACGTAGTCGCCCGAGCTCGCCGCCGAGTACGCGTCCACCAGGATGTAGAGGCGGATGGTGCCCCCGAACGCGCTGCCGATGCGGTGGGCCCACATTCGGCTGGCCGTCCCCGCAGGGGTGTCGGCGTCGTCGTTGCAGACCACCTGAAAGCCAGCGGTGTCGCAGGTGGTGGAGATCGCGAGCACGGTGTCGGCCGTAGAGCCGAAGGTGTCGACGCGCACGTCGACGAGCCCGGTGATGTCGATGGCGTACACCGCGTCGCGGCCGCCGGTGCCGACCGGGCAGCCCGGGCCGACTCGGTAGTCGTCGGCCAAGCCAGCCTGGCTGCCGCGCACGGTCGCCATGCCGCCGACCAGCGGAATCACTTGGGCGCTGTCGCAGCGATCGGGCACCATCGAGCAACCCTCGTCCGTGGTGCCGTCGCAGTTGTCGTCGCGGCCATTGCACAGCTCGGTGACGCCGGGGTGCACGTCCCCGAGCGAGTCGTCGCAGTCGGTTCCAGCGCACATGAACTCCGCGCCGTCAGGGGAGTTGGTCGCCGACATCGTGCCGAAGCCGTCGCCGTCGTCGTCGCGCAGTAGGTGCATGCACGCGCCGCTGGCGCAGCTGTCGACGGTGCACGGGGTGTCGTCGGCGCAGGAAGGCGGCGTGCTCGGGGAGCAGCCGCCGTCGTCCCCGCAGCGCTCCATCCCGTTGCAGAAGTCGCCGTCGTCGCACTCGGCGTCCGTGGTGCAGCGGTTCGGGACGCAGCCCAAGCTCGCGGCGCAGCGCTCGCCATCCCCGCAGCGGATGTCGTCGGGGACGTGCACGCAGGTGCCCGACTGGCACGCATCCGTGGTGCACGGGAACGAGTCGTCGCACGAAGCGGGGCAGGCGCCGCCGCCGTCGATGCCGCCGCCGTCGATGTCGCCACCGTCGATGCCGCCACCGTCGATGTCGCCAGCGTCGATGCCGCCGCCATCATCGCGGTAGAGGCGCGAAGGGTCGGGGTTCACCAGTGCGCTGCATGCGCTGACGGTCGCGGCGAGGCAGAAGACGGTGAGGAGGAGGGAGGGAGCGCGCATAAACCTCGAGAGAAGGCAAGGGAGGGCGACGAGCCCAGCCACGAAGTTAGCAGATGCCGCGCGCCCGCTGGGATTCAGCCGTAGCGACGCTGTGTGGCGGAGGATGGGCGTGTCAGCGGCGGACGGTCAGCGGGATCGCGCCCTCGGCGCGCACCGCGTGGCAGCGCTCTTCGCCGCCCTCGTCGGGGATGCGGCAGGACCAGCCATCGACCCGCACCCGCACCAGCGCATCCCCCGGAGTCAGGGCGATGAAGGGTACGCGGAAGCGCAGCGGTGAAGAGCGAGGATCCTCGGCGTCAGCGCGGAGCAGGCGTCCTCGTACCACGTCGATCGCGGGGCCGTCGGAGGTCGGGGTGATGAGGAGCGGACCCGACGCGCTCGCGTCGCTGTTCACCACGGCGATGACCTCGCCGGTCTCGCCCACCCGCAGCATCGGCGAGGTGATCGAGAGCGCGATGGAGATCGGTGTGTCCTGTGCCGTGCTCGCGCTGCTGAGAGCGAAGGACGCGAGGGCGAAAAGCGAGACGAGCACGCGCTTCACCGGACGCTCACTGCTTGCGCTCTGCCAGACGTCGCGCGCGTCGCGCGGTCGCCTCGGTCGCGCGGCGCTCGTCCTCGCCGGTCTCGACCAAGAGCGCGGGGACCTTGGTGGGGCTGCCGTTCTCGTCGACCGCGACGAACGTCATGAACGCCTCGACGCAGCGGCGACGCACGGCGGTCTTGCGATCCTCGACCTGCACCGAGACTTCGACTTCCACCGAGCTGCCGAACGCCGCGTTCAAGCGCGCGCCGACGACCACGACGTCGCCCACCTTGATCGGCGAGACGAACTCGACCTCGTCCATCGCGGCGGTGACCGAGACCCATCCCGAGTGACGCTGCGCGCAGATGGCGCCCGCGACGTCCATCCACGCCAGTACCGTCCCGCCGAACGCGCTGCCGAGGACGTTGCCGTGCTGGGGCAAGACCAGCTCGGTCATCTCGGTGGCCGAGGCGCGGGGAGAGCGGGGCGCGAGCGTCATGGCCGGCGATGTACCGCGGTCGCGCTCAATCGCAAAAGACCACGTTGTTCTCTAGGGGATCGCGGTCGGTGCGGCAGGCGTTGGCGGGGATGTCGGCGGCCTCGTAGCCCAGTCCCAGACCACAGAGGATCTGCACGTCATCGGTAACCCCGAGGAGCTCTCGGCACACCTGGGGATGGAGCGAGAGGCTCGCCTGCGCGCAGGTGCTCACACCTTCTTCGATCGCCAGCAGCATCACCGACTGGAGCCAGCACCCGAGATCGAGTGAGCCGTAGATCGAGAAGCGCTTGTCCATCCCGATGATGGCGATGTGCGGGGCATCGAACGCGACGAAGTTTCGCATCCAAGCGGCGTGGCGCCCCGGGCCGTCGTCACGCGCGACGCCCATCGCCGAATAGAGCATCTTGCCGCAGGCCCTTCGGTGCTGTCCGTAGGGTTCGGGGTACTCGCCGGGGAACGGCACGTCGGGGGACGGCATCGTCTCCCCTGCGGCCTTCACCAGGCCATCGATCAGCCGCTTGCGACGCTCACCCGAGGCCAGCCACACCCGCCAAGGCTGGATGTTGCACCACGACGGCGCGCGCTGGGCGCGATCGAAGATGGCAGTGAGGGTCTCGCGCGGGACCTCGCGGTCTTCGAAGGCGCGAACGCTGCGGCGGGCGAGCATGGCGGTCTGGACATCCATGGCTCCGGGTGTGGAGCACGGGATGCAGACGCGCCAGCTCGCGCGCCGCGGGCCTCACATGAAGGTCACGGCTTGTGCTTGGAGAGGGTGCCCAAAAAATCGCGCTTGCCGATGGCGACGCCGCTGTGGCGGAGCAGCGCGTAGGTGTGCGCGATGTGGAAGTAAAAATTCGGGACCATGTGCTCCACGAAGTAGTCGGCGCCGAGCATGTACTGACCTTCCCAGCGGGTCTGGGTCACGTGGCGCGTCGCGGCTTCGGCGAGATCCGCTTCGCTGATGGTGTCGAGGTACGCGCGCGTGGCTTGCACCCGGGTGCGCAGCTCCGCGATGGTGGTCTCGGTGTCGGGGTGGGAGGGCGCGTCCTTGCCGCTCAGGCGCGAGGCGCCGAGCTTGGCGGTGTCGCAGGTCGACTGGATCTGACGGACCAGCGCGAACTGATCGGGCGCGAGGCGGGCATGGAGCAACACGTTCACGTCGAACGACTTGGCCTTGGCGTGGGCCTCGGCGGCGTCGAACCAGAGCTCGAGCTGACCGAGGTGCTTGTGCATCTGACGAAGGGACTGGTGGTACATGGCGGGCATCCTACGCGGGGTGGGAGCTATCGGACGATCCTGACAATCAGATCGTCCTGAACATCAGACGATGGTGAAGAGCTGCGGGTTGATGGCGACGAGCTTGCCGCCTCGGGTCCAGAGCTCGCGGTGTTCGGAGACGAAGCCCTCGCTCGAGGCGAGCGAACGGGCACGGAAGAAAAGGGGACCGGGCGGGGGCTCGGTGAAGAGGTGACAGGCGAACCCGACGGTGACGACGGGGCGAGGGGCGCTCTCTAGGGCCAATACGGACGGCCAGTAGCAGTCGGCGAGCGCGAGCCACTCGGGCGGTCCCCACGAGCTGTGCTCCTTCAGCTCGACGAAGCCCTCGCAGGTCGCGTCCTTGCCGCCCGAGAACGGGTAGGGCCCCGTCGGCCAAAAACGGATGTGCTGGGTGAAGACCGGACCCATCGGAGGACCGACCGGCGCGAGCGTAGCGGACTCGATCGCAGGGATCGTCGGCGCATCGAGGGCCACGAAATCGCGATCGCTCGAACGCGCGCTGGCGAGGGTGAAGCTCCCGTGCGCGAACACTTCCTCGCCGCGCGCGCGCAGCAGCACCTCGTACGCGCTGAGCCCATTGCCGCGTCGCAGCGTGCGGACGGTGAGCGTGAGCTCGCCCGAGGGGACGGCGCCCACGATCTCCGCGGAGACCGCCCTGACCTTGCGCGCCGCGTCGGGCTCGCTCGCCATCGCGGCGCGCGCCATCGCGCCGATCACCGCGCCACCGAATGTCCCCCGGCCTTGCTCCCAGCCGGTGGGGATCTGGAGGCTGAACTCGGTCTCGCTCTTGCGCTCGACGGAGGTCAATGCGCTGAAGTCGTGCTCGGACATGGCGCGGGTGTGGCATGGGCGGGCGGAGCGGTCTCGCGAATTGGTGTGGGTGGTGGCCGATCCCGAAGGACGGAGCACGATGGCGCCGATATGCATCCGTCTCTCGTTCGCACCGACGTCCAGCTCGCCGAGATCGCACAGCGATTGGAGAAGGCCGCCGAGGTCGCGGTCGACTGCGAGTTCCACGGTGAGGGTCGTTACTACCCGCAGCTCTGCTTGGTGCAGCTCGCCTTCGGAGACGAGCTCTGGGCCATCGAGACCCGCAGCGTGAACCTCCGCGTGCTCGCCCCTGCGCTCGCTTCGAGCGCCATCACCAAGCTCTTTCACGACGGCCGGCAGGACATCCCGATCTTGATGCGCGCCGCCAGCACGAGCGTCGCGAACGTGTTCGACACCCAAGTCGCGGCGGCCTTCGCGGGGCATGGCGGCAGCATCGGGTACGCGGCGCTGGTGCGCGCGCTCGCCGGCGCCGAGATCGACAAGAGCCTTCAAGGCAGCGACTGGAGCGGGACGCTGAGCGATGCCCAACTCGAGTACGCGCTCGACGACGTGCGCCATCTGGGTGGGATCGCTGCGACCCTGCGGGCAGCGCTAGAGAGCAAGGGGCGCCTGCCCTGGGCAGAGGAGGCCTGCGCCGATGCGCTCGAGCGCGCTTCGCGTCGCCCAGCGCCCGAGACGCTGTATCGGCGGGTGGGATCGACGAGCAAGCTCGCCGAAGGGCCGCTCGGTGTGTTGCGCGAGCTGGCCATCTGGCGCGATCGGGTCGCCGAGGCGACGGACAAGCCCGCGGTGACGGTGGCGAACGATCTCGCGCTCAAGTCGATGGCGATGCAGCCGCCCAAGGACGCGCGGGCGCTGGGCGCCGTGCGGGGCCTCGGCATCGGGAGGGCGCAGCCGTGGGCGACCGAGCTCCTCGAGGCGGTAGCGAGAGGTCGTGCGCGGCCGGAGCCCAAGAGCGAACCGTCGCCGCACGACGCGGGGATCGTCGATGGCATCAGCGGGCTCTTGTCGGTGGCGCGGCGCGACGCAGCCGCCCGCGCGGAGCTCGCGCCGGAGCTGCTCGCGGATCAGACGGAGCTTCGAGATCTGGTCGAGTGGCACCTCGACGGACAACCCGCGGCGGTGACGCACGCCGTGCTCGAGGGCTGGCGCCACGAGGTGCTCGGCGCGCTCTGCCTTCGGGTGTTGGGCGGCGAGGTGAGCTTTCGGGTCGAGCCCGGCAGCCCGACGGGCGTCTCCATCCTCTGAGGCGTCATTTTAGTGAGGCATGAGCGCACCTTCGCGCTACCCGGGCCACGACCTTTGCGCGAAGATGCGCGCGATGCTTCGTACGTCGCTGCGTTCTGCGAGCCTGCTCGCCCTGACCTCCCTGCTGACACTTCCTCTTCGGCCTGTCGCCCATGCGCAGGAAGCGCTGACGGGGGACGAGCTGGCCGAACGAGCGGAGCCGGCGGAGGCGGTACTCGAGGGGCCGAGTCCAGAAGAGGAGGAGGCGCGCACCCGGTTTCGTCAGGGCCTCGTGCTCGCCCGCGGAGGCGACTGCGACGCGGCGCTCGCGGAGTTCGAGACGAGCTATCGGCTCGTCGCGCGACCGAACACGCTCTTCAACATGGCGCAGTGCGAGGAGCGCTTGCATCGCTACGACCTCGCGGTGGAGCAGTACCAGCACTACCTCGACACCGCGCCCGCGGATGCTGAGGACCGAGACACCGTGATGGCGACGCTCGAGTCACTGCGCGGCCTCTTGGGCACGATCCACGTCGAGGTGAACACACCCTCGGACGTGTGGCTCGGGGATCGGATCGTGGGCGTGGCGCCCGGCGATGTGCTGGTGCCGGGCGGTCGTCACGCACTCGAGCTCCGCGCTTCGGGGCATCTGCCCGAGCGGCGCGAGGTCGAAGTCGCGGCCCGCCAGCGGGTCGAGTTGACGGTGACGCTCACCACCGCCGAGACCCACATCGAGACCACGGTGATCGAGGAGACCACGATCGAGGAGACCCACGTCACCATCGAGCGGCCTCCGGTGCCGGTCGAGGTCTTCGCGACGGGCGTCACGCTCACCGCGCTCACTGGCATAGGTGGACTCGCGGCCGGGCTCTCGGCGCTCATCAGCCATGATCAGATCGCCGCGATGGATCCTCGTTTGCCGCACGACACCGGTGGGATCCGCGACGCGGCGCTCGCGGCCGACGTGCTCTTCGTGACCTGCGGGGTGCTCGCGGTCGGCACCATCGTGCTCGGTGTACTCACCGACTTCGAGGGTGCGCCGCCACCCACGCGGGAGCGTCGAGACACCACCGAAGATCCCGAGGATCTGTTCGACGACGAGGAGAGCGCGAACGTGGGAGTCACCCGGATGTTCGCAGTGCCGGTCGTGAGCGACACCACCCTGGGCTTGATGGCGGGAGGGAGCTTCTGATGCGCTCGCTCCGAATCGCACTGCTCGCGGCTTCGATAGCGAGCCTCCCCGCGTGCTCGTTCCTCGGATTGGACGTCATCGCGGTCGAGGGCTGCGCCACCGACCGCGACTGTGACGGCCTCGAGCTCGCCCTTCGTCCCGCCGACGACTGCCACACCTGGCAATGCAATCCGACGACGTCGCGCTGCGAGATCGACGTGCTCGACGCCGATCAAGATGGTGCGCCAGCGATGCTCTCCGCCTCGCTGATGATGTGCGCCACCACGGGCGTGGACTGCGACGAGATGGACGCCGCGCGCTTTCCGGGCAACACCGAGTCGTGCTCGGGGACCGACAGCGACTGCAATGGCCTCATCGATGATGGCGCGCCCGACTTGGCGGGCATCGCGTCGTGTGGACCCACCGACACCGCGATCGGCAGCTTCGTCGCGGGCTTCACCGAGGTCGACGGCTTTCCGGTGGCCGAGACCCTGGAGCTCACCCGGGTCGGCCGGGTGCTCACCCACACTCGCATCACCACCGAAGGCGAGCGCAGCGCGGCTCGCGTCGTCACCAGCTCGCCGGCATCGAACAACCTGCTCGCGCTGGTGCCAGTACGAAGCGGAGAGTGGGCGCTGCTGCACACGATCGGGGCGTGTCAGCCCTTCGTGCAGCGCTTCCGCTCGGGCACCGCTGTGCTCGAGGGTCCTGTGCCCAGCGGCACCAGCTGCACCGGCGAGCGTCTCGGCGATCTCGCGAGCGACCCTACCCAGCGCGATCGCGGCTTGATGGTGGTGCTCGGCGCAGGCGCCGCGAGCCGATGCAACAGCGGCACCCCCGCGCCTTCGCCGCTCGGTGCGAGCGCGAGCGTCGCCGCGTTCCCCGCGTCGGGCGACTACAGCACTGCGGCGCCCACCGACCTCGGCGAGACCACCAGCTCCTCGTCGCCGGTGTTGGTGGCGGTGGGCGGAGGGGTGTACTTGGTCGCCCTGCCGCGCGCCGACCGTCGCATCGAGGTGTTGGCGATCGCCACCGCGGGCGACGTGGCGAGCAGCGAGGTGATCTACACCGAAGCGGCGCGTGCATCGCAGCCCGATCTGGTGTCGCTCGCGGCCGGCGCGGACGGCGAGTACGTCCTGAGCTGGTCGTTCTTGTGCGAGGCGGGCAACGAGGCCCGCTTCTTCTCGTGGACCGGCGCGTCGAGCGCGAACGCGGGCGCGCTGGTGACCAGCACCGTTGGCGCGCCGTTGCAGCCCACGGCGGTCTATCAGCCGGTCCTCGAGGAGTGGCTCGTTGTGTCGGCATCCGGCGGCGCACTGCAGGGGCGCCGCTTCGATAGAGAGGCTGGGGCCATCGGCGAGAGCTTCGAGATCGCGGGTCAGTTCGTGGGTGTGCGGGTGCTGGGGCAGGCCATAGAGACCACGCACGCGTACCGACTCTTCGCGGTCCGCGACCCCATCACCGTGCCGCCCGAACCCGAGGTCCCCGACTGCGCCGCGCTCATCGACGTCGGCTGCCTGGGGTCCGAATGATTGCTGTAGATCGTGTGCTCCGTTTGCCCGTCGAGTCGGGGTTCGAGCGAGGGCTGTTCCAAGGGCGCGCGCTACGAGACGAGATCGCGGCCATCGCGGGAATCCGCAGCGCGCTGTGCTTGGCCCAGGGGATGTTCCGCAGCGACGAGGAGCTGCTGCGGATAGCTGCGCTTCACCTGCCGGTGCTCGAGGCGTTCGACCCGGATCTGTACGCCGAGCTCCTCGGGATAGCCGAGGGTTCGGGGCAATCGTCCGAGCGGATCGTCGTCCTCAACCACTACACCGATCTGAAGGACCTCGATCCTCGGGTGGCGCTCGGCGAGGCGAGCGAGGCGCACCGCGATCTCGACAAGGAAGAGGACTGCACTGCGGTCGTGGCGGCCACCGAGGACGGAGCGGTCCTGGCGCAGACATGGGATATGCACGGCTCGGCGGCGCCCTTCGTGATCGCGATGCATCTGCCGTCCGTAGGCGAGGTGCCAGAAGCGTGGATGCTCTCGATCGCGGGTTGTCTGGGCATGGCCGGGATGAACCGCGCGGGCCTCGGGGTCACGATCAACAACCTCAAGAGCAGTGACGCCAGAGTGGGACTGGTGTGGCCCGCGCTGGTGCGACGGGTGCTGCGGGAGACGGGCGCAAAGGAGGCGCGGGACGTGGTGACGTCTGCGCCGCTGGGCTCGGGTCACCACTACCTCGTCGCCGATCCCGAGCACGCGTACGGCATCGAGACGTCGGGTACCCTGCGCGAGGTGTGGGCCCGCGCGGATCTTCAGGACCTGGGCAACGGCTTTCACCACGAGAACCACTGCCTGGGTACCGAAGTCGCGCAGGTGAGTAGCATCTCGCACACCTCGACCACGCTCTCACGTCACGCGTTCATGGCGCAGCAGCCGCCTCCCCGTCGCGCGAGCGATCTCTGGTCACGGCTCACCTCGCACGAGGGCTATCCGCAGAGCGTGTGCACCCATCTGGCGAGCCAGGAACAGCCGCACGCGATGCTGACGTGCGCGGTGCTGAGCATGCAGCTCACACGGCAGGCGATGGCGTGGCACCCGGGGTGTGGACACGAGAAGACGCCGATCCTTCTCCCCTGGGACTGACGCTCGCCTCAGCTCAGCTCAGCTCAGCTCAGCTCAGCTCAGCTCAGCTCAGCTCAGCTCAGCTCAGCTCAGCTCAGCTCAGCTCAGCTCAGCTCAGGGACGCCTCGAGCGCGTCGAGGGTGCGCGCGAGGTTCGGCGCGATGTAGTCGCGCTGCCAGTACACCAGGGTGCTTCCGTCGGGCTGCGGCAGTGCGCGTGCGTCGCCCGTCCAGCGGGCGAGCCACGCGTCGGTCGACGGTGCGTTGGACAGCAGCGCCCACACGTAGAAGTAGTGACCCGCCGACGTCCTGCGTGCGTCGGGGGCGATTCGGTCGCCGAAGCCGCGGCCCGCGAACACGACGACTGACTGTCCGGTCGCGAGGGTCCCACGCCACCCGAAGCGGGGGTCGAGCTTGATCCTGCCAGAGTCGAAGGGAGGCAACCTAGGCTCGAGCGCAAAGCCGCGCTCCAGCATGAGCGCATGCATCGCGGCGGCGGCGCGCATCTCACGGCGAGCGGCGTAGCCGATGCCGAACAAGAGCGCGACACTGGCGGCGATCAACAGGGCAGCTTCGAGCGTCGGGCTCACCAGGCAGAGCGTAGCGTCGCAGGGGCCGCGTCCACCAGCGAGTGATGGTGTTGGGGTGCGGACATCCGTACGTGGATAGCGCGTGAAGCATGAGTGATCCTGTGATCGACGTCGCTGGCACGCGCTTGCCGATCGTGATCTACCCGACGTGTGACGGAGCGCGCGCCGCACGGCGCCCTCATTCACGCCAAGCCCCGCCTCGCCGAGCGCGG
>Ga0335397_10003810_pt1 | contig 20056 bp, 23 predicted proteins | sample MAT04_FD_205740 | JGI IMG/M metagenome (GOLD analysis project Ga0335397, IMG submission 205740) | Freshwater microbial communities from Lake Fryxell liftoff mats and glacier meltwater in Antarctica - MAT-04 (spades assembly) (version 2) ... | reverse complement strand
GCGCCGACGGGCCGGGGTGCTCTTGGCGGGCTTGGTGGCCTCCACCTGCACGGGCTCGACCGGAGCCGTCTCGATGGTGGCGGGCGTGGTGTCCGCGGTGTCGCTCACTGTGTCCTCCGTGTCGTCGTCGGCGTTCGCCGGCGCGTGTGTCCCGGGCGATCCTGGCACGTCTGCACCTTCGCGTACCGGCGTATGCGTATCAGAACGGTCACGTGCGGCTCCGCCGTCGCGTCAGCCGCCGAACCGGCCGAGCAGCGCGACGACGAGCAGCCCGACCACCCCGAGGCGCAGCAGGCGCTGCACACCCCGCACCGCCGGCCAGGACAGGTAGGACAGCCAGGCGATGACCGCGATGAGCAGCAGCATCACCGGCACGCCGACGACCGGCGGCGCCGCGAGACCGGCGACGAGCAGCACGACGCTGAGCACCGGCAGCACTAACGTCGGGAGCGTCGAGAGCCGAAGCAGAGCAGGGGCACTCGCACGCTCGACCTTGCCGCGCAGGCCCGGGGCGGGCTGTGCGACGGGCGGCTGCCGTGCAGCCCGGGTACGACCGGCCGGGCGCGAGGTGGAACGCGAGTTCGACGAGGACCGCCGGCGGTTGCGTGACTTCGGCACGGGCTCTCCTGAGGCGTTCTGCGGCGGGGGCGGTTCGCGTCTAGCCTGTCACCCGTGCTGGTCGTGACGAGGTTCGACGTCCCCGAGGAGGAGGCCGACTCCTTCCTGCCCCGCGCCCAGGCGGCGCTCGCCGCGTTCGCTGCGTGCGCGGGCTACGTCCGGGGACGCATCGGCCGTGCTGCCGACGACCCGTCGCAGTGGGTGCTGACGACCGAGTGGGTCGGCGTCGGTGCCTACCGTCGCAGCCTCGGGTCGTACGACGTGAAGGTCGAGGCGGCACCGCTGCTCTCGCGCGGCCGCGACGAGCCGTCGGCGTTCGAGGTGCTGCACGCCGACGAGGGTGCGGCGCCCGTCGTGGTCAGCCCGAGCCGTCGCGCGCGGGACGCGGACGAGGTCGGCATCGGCTCCGCAGCGGGGCCCTCCACCAGCGACGTCTGAGCGGGCCGGGAGCAGGTGACGGAGGCGCAGTCTGCCGCACCGGTAACCTGCGAGCCCACCCGCCGACCGCCAGCCGGACCGGAGCAGCCCTGTGAAGAACGACCGCATGGACACGATCGTCAGCCTCGCCAAGAGGCGCGGCCTGGTCTTCCCGAGCAGCGAGATCTACGGCGGCCTGCGCGCGTCGTGGGACTACGGCCCCCTCGGGGTCGAGCTGAAGAACAACGTCAAGCGCCAGTGGTGGAAGGCCGTCGTGCAGGGCCGCGACGATGTCGTCGGACTCGACTCGTGCGTCATCCTGGCCCGCGAGGTCTGGGAGACCTCCGGCCACGTGCAGGCGTTCGTCGACCCGCTGGTCGAGTGCACGTCCTGCCACAAGCGCTACCGCGCCGACCACCTCGAGGAGGGTGCCGGCAAGGAGCTCAAGGACATCGCCTGTCCCAGCTGCGGGAACCGCGACGTGTGGACCGAGCCCAAGATGTTCAACGGCCTGCTCAAGACCCACCTCGGGCCGGTGGAGGACGAGAGCGGCTTGGCCTACCTGCGACCCGAGACCGCGCAGGGCATCTTCATCAACTACGCCAACGTGCAGCAGAGCTCGCGCAAGAAGCCGCCGTTCGGCATCGGCCAGATCGGCAAGAGCTTCCGCAACGAGATCACCCCCGGCAACTTCATCTTCCGGACCCGCGAGTTCGAGCAGATGGAGATGGAGTTCTTCGTCAAGCCCGGCGAGGACGAGGCGTGGCACCAGAAGTGGATCGACGAGCGCTTCGCCTGGTACGTCGACCTCGGCATCGACCCGGCCAAGCTGCGCCAGTTCGAGCACCCGCAGGAGAAGCTGTCCCACTACTCCACGCGGACCGTCGACATCGAGTACGAGTTCGGCTTCACCGGCTCGCAGTGGGGTGAGCTCGAGGGCATCGCCAACCGCGGTGACTACGACCTGACGGTCCACAGCAAGGCCTCCGGCACGTCGCTGGACTACTTCGACCAGGAGTCGGGGGAGCGCTGGACGCCGTACGTCATCGAGCCGGCCGCCGGCGTCGACCGCTGCGCGCTGACGTTCCTGCTCGACGCCTACACCGAGGACGAGGCCCCTAACGCCAAGGGCGGCGTCGACAAGCGCGTCGTGCTCAAGCTCGACCCGCGCCTCGCGCCGCTCAAGGCCGCGGTGCTGCCGCTGTCGCGCAACGCCGACCTGTCGCCCGTCGCGCGCAACCTCGCGGCCGACCTGCGCAAGCTCTGGAACGTCGACTTCGACGACGCCGGCGCGATCGGTCGCCGCTACCGCCGCCAGGACGAGGTCGGCACGCCGTTCTGCGTGACCGTCGACTTCGACACCCTCGAGGACCAGGCCGTGACGATCCGCGAGCGCGACGCGATGACCCAGGAGCGCGTGTCGCTGGACCAGGTCACCCGCTACCTGAACGACAGGCTCGGGCCGCTGTAGGTCGCCCGCGGGCGGTGGGAACGCGCGGACGCGGCCGACGCCAGCCTGGACGGTTGGCCCAGGACTGCTGAGGCTCGCTCTACGCGTGGGCGGACAGGTCGGCGACCACGGTCCGCTGCAGCGCCCTCGGGGTCCGTCTCGCGGCGGCGGCGAGCAGCACCTGGGCGGCCGCCACGAGGGCCACGGCTGGGCCGGTCGGTATCGCCAGGTGGTAGCTCAGCAGCAGTCCGACCACACCCGCCGAGGTGCCGAGCGCGACGGAGGCGCCGAGCATCCGGGTCGTGGCCGACGCCATGAGCCGGGCCGCGACGGCGGGCATGACGAGCATCGAGACCGCCATGAGGACGCCGACCGTGGTGAGGCCGATGACCACGACCAGGCCCAGGCCGACCACGAGCAGGGTGTCGACGAGTCCGACCCGGATGCCGACCGTGCGTGCATGGACGCCGTCGAAGGTGGTGGCGACCAGGACCGGCAGCAGGACGTACGACGCGACGACCACGACCGCCGCCAGGACGGCCTGCAGGGCGACGTCCGCCCAGGTCGTGGTGAGCGGGCTGCCGAACAGCACGTGCGACAGCGCGCGCGGGTCGTTGCGCTGGAAGGAGACGCCGACCAGGCCCACGGCGAACAGCGCTTGTCCGCTGACGCCGATCGCCGCGTCCTCGGCCAGCCCGGCGCGCAGCACCAGAGCGGCGACGACCAGCGCCATCACGACCGCCGCGACGAAGGCCCCGACCAGCAGGCTGGCCCCGACCAGCGCCGCACCGGCGACGCCGGCGAGCACGGCGTGGCTCATGGCGTCGCTGAGGTAGACCAGGCGGCGCTGCACGACCCAGCAGCCGCAGAGCGGGGCCGCGACGCCCAGCAGCAGGACCCCCAGGCCGGCGCGGACCATGAAGTCGGCCTGGAAGGGGTCGAGCAGCCAGGTGGTCACGCGCCCACCGGGGCGAGGCAGACGAGCCGCTCCAGCCCGAGGGGGGAGAGCACGTCCGCCGAGGGTCCGTCTCCGACCAGTCGGCCCTGCGCGAGCGCGAGGGTGCGCGGGAAGGCCGCGCGCGCGACGTCGAGCTCGTGCAGCGCGCACAGGACGGCCAGGCCGGTGGCGCGCAGCTCCAGCAGCGTCTGGACCAGGGCGGCCGAGGCGGGCGCGTCGAGCCCGGCGAGCGGCTCGTCGAGCAGCAGCACAAGCGGCTCCTGGGCCAGGGCGCGGGCGAGCAGGACGCGCTGCGCCTGACCGCCGGACAGCTGGCCGACCGGGCGGTCCGCCAGCTCGGCGATCCCCAGCTGCTCCAGGCACGCCAGCGCGGCGGAGCGGTCGGCGGCGGTGAACCGGCGGCCCCTGCGGCGGAAGCGGTGCCGGCCGGTGAGCACCGCCTCCAGCACCGTCACCGGCAGGTCCCAGCGCGCTGTGCTGCGCTGACCGACGTGCGCGATCGGCGCTGAGCACGGCTGGTGGTGGCAGTGCGAGCGGTGCACGACCACCTCCCCGCGCGCCGCCTGGAGCCCCGCGAGCACGCGCAGCAGGGTGGACTTGCCGGCGCCGTTGAGCCCGACGAGGGCGACCGCCTCTCCGCTCCGCAAGGTGAGGGACACGTCCTGCAGGGCGGCCCGCCGACCGTGGTCGACGCTCAGCCCGCGGGCCTCGAGCAGGTCGCTCACCCGTCGCAGTCCAGCCCGCGGGTCAGCGAGGCGCCGTTGCGCCGCATCACCGACAGGTAGTCCTCGCCCTGGCCCACCTCGGCGGCGGGGTCGAACTCGAGGGCACCGAGCACGTCCGTGCCGGCGCCGATCTCGTCGGCAACCGTGTCGGCGAGGTCGGGGGACAGCGCCTCCTCGAAGAAGACGGTGCTGACACCGGCGGCCTCGGCCCGCTGGGCCACGTCGCGCAGCGCCGCGGGGTCCGGTTCGTCGTCCGGGCTGAGACCGGAGATGGCGACCTGCCCCAGGTCGTACCGGTCGGCCAGGTAGCCGAAGGCAGCGTGCGAGGTGACGATCGTGCGCTGCCGGCAGTCGCGCAAGGACCGCTCGAGCTCCGCGTCGAGCTCGGCGAGGTCGGCCTGCAGCAGGTCCAGCCGCTCCTGCACACCCTCGGCCAGCTCGGGCGAGGCCTCGACGAGGGCCTCCGCGGTCCGCTCAGCCAGGACCGACAGGCGTACGGGGTCCAGCCAGACGTGCGGGTCCTCGCCGCCGGAGAGCGGCTCCTTGCCCAGGTCGGCCGGTGCCGGGATGAGCGCCAGGCCGGGACTGTCGAGCAGGTCGACGGCTGTCCCCCCGTCGGGGAGCTGGTCGACGGCGCGCTCGACGTCGGGCTGGAAGCCCAGGCCGAGGTAGAGCACGACGTCGGCCCGGTCCACCGCCTCGCGTTGGGTCGGCCCCAAGACCACGCTGTGCGGCTCGGACCCGAACGCGGTCAACCCGGTGACCGAGACGTCGGGTCCGCCGAGCCGCCCGGCGAGCCATTCCAGGGGGTAGAAGCCGGCAGCGACCTCGACGCTGTCGTCGGCGTCGGCCGACGGAGACCGATCGGCGGCGCAGGCGGGCAGCAGCAGGGCACCGGCGAGCAGTGCGGTCGTGGCCCTCACGCGACCACCGCCACCAGGGAGCCGTCGACCAACCCGGCCAGGACGCGGTCGCCGTCGGGGCTCCAGGCCAGGGTCGTGACCCGGCTGCCCAGGCCCACGCGCCGCCGGGGCTCGGCATGGCGACCCTTGGGCCCCGGGGCCCACACGGCGACGCCCCCGTCCCGCCCGGCCGAGGCCAGCAGGTCCCCGGTGGGCTGCCACGCCAAGGCGCTGACCTGCCCGTCGTGCCCCGGCAGCATCCGGGGAGCACGGCCCATCGGCCCGCGACCGGAGAAGTCCCACAGGCTGATCTCGTCGGTCCCGCCGTTGGCCATCCACCGGCTGGTGCGGTCGAAGGCCAGTGCGTCGACCTTCTCGGGATAGCCGGTCATCTCGGCGTCCTCCCCGGACCACAGCCGCCAGACGTGCACGCTGGCGTCCTGGTTGCCCGAGGCGACCCACCGGCCGTCCGGACTGACCCGGGCCAGCAGCAGCGACCCCTTCCAGTCGAACGTGCGCACCGGTTGCGGGGAGGCCGAGACCGCCGCGTACCAGCGCAGGCCGCCGTACGACGAGCAGCCCACACGGCTGCCGTCCCGGCTCCAGACGACGTCGGTGACGGTGCTGGGCTGGCCGTCCCACCGGCGCAGCACGCTGCCCGTGGGGTCGAGCAGCACCAGGCTCCGCCCCGCCGCGACCGCCAGCTGGCTGCCGTCGCGCGACCAGGCAAGTGCATTGACCCAGCCCTCGACCTCGATCACGGCCGGGTCCTGTCGAGCGACGTCATGGACCACCACGCAACCGTCAGCGCCGCCGCTGGCCAGCACCAACCCTCCCGGCTGCCAGGCCAGGCAGAACGCACCGCCCAGGTGGCGGGCTCCGCTGCTCACGAGGGACCCGTCACGGCTGTCGAGGAAGGTGACGTCGCCCGCCAGGTCGGCCACCGCCAGCAGGTCAGCGGTGCTGCACCAGCGGGCGACGCTGACCGACTCGCCGACGGAGGTGCGGAAGGCCGCCGTCGCGATCGTGGTCGCCGTCACACCGGCACCAGGCAACCGCGCAGGCCGGCCTCGAGCTCGGCCCGGTCCAGGTTGCGACCGATGAACACCGCGCGGCTGCCGCGTTCGGCATCTCCCCACGGCTCCCCGGGTGTGCCGTCGAAGAGCATGTGGACGCCCTGGAAGACGTACCGCTCGGGCATGCCCGAGACCGCGAGGATCCCCTTGCTCCGGAAGATGTCGACGCCCTTGGTCGACAGCAGCCAGCCGAGCCACTCGTTCAGCGGTCCCATCGCCAGCTCGCCCGGCAGGTCGATGCCGACACTGGTGACCGACAGGTCGTGCTGGTGCTCGGAGTCAGCGGCCAGGAACGCGGGGTCCAGGTCAAGGGCCCGACCGAGATCGAAGCCGCCGACGTCGAGGACGTGCTCGAGGTCGACCTTGCACTGGACGGTCTCGACGATGTCGGCGAGTCGGTTGATCTCGCCGATCCTGCGGCGCACCTCGGTCAGCTGGGCCTCGTCGACCAGGTCGGTCTTGTTGAGCACGATGCGGTCGGCGAAGGCGATCTGCTCCACGGCCTCGTTCTCGACCCCTTGCTGCTTCTCGTCGTCGAGGTGCGGCAGCAGGTGGGCGGCGTCCACGACGGTGATGATCCCGTCGAGCCGGAGCTGGGCGCCGATCTCGTCGTCCATGAAGAAGGTCTGGGCGACCGGTGCCGGGTCGGCCAGCCCGGTCGTCTCGATGAGGATGTGGTCGAACCTGTCCTTGCGACGCATCAGCGTGCCGAGGATGCGGATGAGGTCACCGCGCACGGTGCAGCAGATGCACCCGTTGTTCATCTCGAAGACCTCCTCCTCGGCGTCGATGACCAGGGCGTCGTCGATGCCGATCTCGCCGAACTCGTTCTCGATCACGGCGATCCGCATCCCGTGCTGCTCGCTCAGGATCCGGTTGAGCAGCGTGGTCTTGCCCGAGCCGAGGAAGCCCGTCAGCACGGTCACCGGGACCTTCGAGGCAGAGGGGAGGGGGGAGGTCACGAGGTGCTCCTGAGGTCGGGGGAGGGGGGATGGTCGAAGGCGGTCAGGACGTCGCGCAGGCACACCTGAGCGGCGGGCAGAGGCAGGGTGCGGCTCTCGGGGGCCCCAGGTCGCAGCACCGTCAGCACGGTCTCCACCGGTGCGCACCCCCGGTCGTGACACGCGAGCTGGGTGATCGTCACGACCTCGTCGGGGTGCAGGTCGAGCGCGGCCCGCACCCAGTCGCGCAGCCGGTCGCGGACGTCAGGGTCGACGGGGTCGGGGCGGCTGTTGAGCAGCGGGCCTGCATGCATGTCGACCAGGATGGGCAAGTTGAAAACGATTGTCAACTTGATGTGGAGGCAGGCGGGAGGCGCAGTGTCGGCCGCCAGTGAGACGAAGGGCAGTCTTGTTGACAACGGTTCTCATATTGCTCACGATGGCGGTGTTCATGTTCTGCGGGGTCAGGGGCCGACGTCCCTGCGCCCACAGCCCAGCTCTGAGGAGACCCCTTGCCACCCATGTCGAGCAGCCGGTGAAGCCCGGCATCCACCCTGCCTACGCCCCCGTGGTCTTCCGGGACGAGTCAGCCGACTTCATGTTCCTCACCCGGTCGACCCGGACGAGCGACGAGACGATCGTGTGGGAGGACGGCACCAGCTACCCGCTGGTTCGCGTCGACGTCTCTTCGGCCAGTCACCCCTTCTTCACCGGCACCCAGCGCGTGATGGACACCGCCGGGCGCGTGCAGCGCTTCGAGCAGCGCTACGGACGCAGGTCGCGCTGATGGCCGTCCCCAAGCGCAGGACCAGCCGTAGCCGCGTGCGGTCCCGCCGCGCGCAGTGGAAGGTCACCCCTGTCGATCTCGTGCCCATCACGATCGACGGCGCCGTGCACCGCGTGCCGCGACACCTCGTGCGCAGCCATCAGCTCGGGCTGCTCCCGCTGCCGTGATGCAGCCCGCCCGGAGGCTGTCCACCGTCCTGGCCGTCTGCGCGGGCGAGCGGTGCTCGGCCCTGGCGGAGACGGGCCCCGGCGTACCGGCGTCCCTGCGCTCCGCCGTGCGGGCCAGCGAGCACGGGGTACTCGTCTCGACGCCGTGCCTACGCAACTGCGAGCACGCCCCGGTCGTCGCGCTGGGTCACGGTTCGGGACCTCTTTCACCGGGTCCCCGGTCGGAGGGCGCGGGCGTGCAGATCCGCGTCACCACCTGGCTGGGACCCGTACGGGCAGACGAGCTCGCCGCCCTGAGCAGGTGGGTCTTCAGTGACGGCGCGGAGTCCCTCCCGGACCCCTTGCTGGGTGTCCTGTTCCAGCCCCTTGCGCCCTGATGTGCAACTACTCCTGCGTTTGACACTCATTATCATCTTGCTTACTTTCAAGGCGACGTCCTTGAACCGACCCATCTGGAGCCCCCCGCATGCGTACCTGGTTGTCCCCGCTCGTCCTGTCTGCCGTCTTCCTGGCCGGGTGCGGCTCCGAGACTGCGGACGACGTCGCCGGCGCCTCCGAACAGGCGGGATCCGGCGCGGAAGTGCAGGTTGTCGCTGCGGTCTATCCCCTGGCCTGGGTGGCCGAGCAGATCGCTCCGGACGCCGAGGTGGATCTGCTTAACCAGGGTGGCCAGGAGGCCCACGACCTGGACATCAGCCCTGCGCAGCGCGCCGCGATCGAGACCGCGGACGTTGTCCTCTACACCGGTGACATCGACTACCAGCCCCAGGTAGAGACGGCCGTCGCCTCCTCCGGCGGTGAGGTCGTGAGCGCCGCCGAGGTCGCGGGCGCCGACGCCCTGCTGTCGGCGTCCGAGGACGCGCACGAGGGCGAGGAGCCGCACTCTGAGGGGAACGAGCCGCACTCTGATGAGGGCGGTGTGGACCCGCACCTGTGGTTCAGCCCGGCGATCATGGCTGAGGTGGCGACCGCCACCGGCGCGGCCTTCGCCGCGGCTGACCCGGACAACGCCCAGACGTACGAGACCAACGCCGCGGACCTGCGCAAGCAGATGGACGCCCTCGGGGCGGACCTGGAGCAGACGCTCGGCCAGGACTGCCGCTTCGACGAGGCGATCGTCAGCCACGCTGCTTACGGCTACCTGCTGGAGCCGTTCGGCAAGGAGCAGCACGCGGTGACCGGGGTCGGCGCCGAGAGCGATGCGTCGGCAGGCGCGCTCGCCGAGATCGTCGAGGAGATCCGGGCCGAGGGCTTCACCCACGTGCTGGCCGAGCCGGTCGAGGGCCGCGCGGGCGCGGAGGCTGTGGTCGCCGAGTCCGGGGTGCAGATGCTGGAGATCCTCCCGCTCGACGCCGTGTCGGCAGAGCAGGCCGAGGTCGGTCTGCCCGACCTGGTCCGGGCGCAGGCCACGGCCTTCGCCACGGCACTCGGCTGCGAGTGAGTGGTTCAAGCCCTACGCTGGACCTGGTGGCGCTCGAGTTCGACCAGGTCAGCTTCGGCTACGGCGGGGTACCGGTCGTGTCCGAGGTCAGTCTGAGCGTCGCCGCGGGCACCTTCGTGGCCCTGGTGGGCGCCAACGGCTCGGGCAAGACCACCCTGATGAAGCTGGGCCTGGGCCTGCTGCGGCCCACGTCGGGGGCGGTGCGCCTGTTCGGGGTCGACGCCGACCGGTTCCAGGACCGCTGGCAGGTCGGCTACGTGCCGCAGCGGGCCAGTGCCGCCACGACGCTCCCGGTCAGCGTCGTGGAGGTCGTGCGGACCGGGCTGGCGGGCCAGCTCCGGCCGTGGCGCAGGTTCGGCCGGGCGCAGCAGGACCGGTTGGAGCACGTGCTGGACCTGATGGGACTGCAGGCCGTACGCGACCGCCGGCTGAGCGAGCTGTCCGGGGGACAGCAGCAGCGTGCGCTGATCGCGCGCGCCCTGGTCACCCAGCCCCGGCTGCTGGTGCTGGACGAGCCGACGACGGGGGTGGACGCTGATGCGCGTGCGGTCCTGCGGGACTCCCTGGACCACCTCGTGCGGGTCGAGGGCATCGCGGTGGTCTACGTCAGCCACGACCCGGAGAGCTTCAGCGGCCTGGCCGACCGGGTGGTCGAGGTGCGTGGCGGGCAGCTGGTCGACATCGGTCCGACGCGGCTGCTCGACGTGCCGGACGCACCTGCGCTGGAGCTGCCGGTGGCCGAGGACGCGCGGTGATCGAGGCGCTGCAGTTCGGCTTCATGCAGCGGGCGCTGGTGGCCTGCACGGTCATCGCGGTGGCCGCGCCGCTGGTGGGGTGCTTCATCGTCCAGCGCCGGCAGTCGCTGATCGGCGACGGCATGGGGCACATGGCCTTCGCCGGAGTCGGCCTGGCCTTCATCGTGGGGATGGACCCGCTCATCGGCGCGCTCGTGCTGACCGCCCTGGCCGCCCTTGCGCTGGTCCGGCTGACGCGACTGGGAGTCGGAGGCGACCTGTCACTAGCCCTGATCTTCTACGGCGGGATCGCCGGCGGCTTCCTGTTCGCCTCCCGGTCCGGCGGCGGGCAGAACCAGATCCTGGCGTTCCTGTTCGGCAGCCCGCTCAACCTCACCTGGGGCCAGGTCGCAGCGGTGACCGCCCTGGCCGTCGCCGTGGTGGTGATCGTGGTGCTGCTCTACCCCCAGCTGGTCGCGATGGCCTTCGATGAGTCCGCGGCCCGGGCGGCAGGGGTCCCGACCCAGGGGCTGGTGCTGGCTCTGACCGTGCTCGTGGCACTGGTCGTGGTGGGCGGGATGTCCTCCATCGGACTGCTGCTCATCTCGGCGATGATGGTCGTCCCGGTCGCCACGGCCTCCCAGATCGCGACCAGCTACCGCGGCACCATGTGGATTGCGGCCGGCATCGGCGGTCTGAGCGCCGTGGTCGGGCTGCTCACGTCCTTCTACGCCGATGCCCCCACCGGAGCGGCGATCGTGCTGGTCGCGCTGGCGACCTACTGCCTGACCGGGCTGGTCCGCTTCGTCGTCGGGCTGTGGCCGGCGACGAAGCGGACCCGCCAGCCGGCCTGACCCGGCGGGCTGGTGCGGGGTCAGGCGGTGCTGGGCTAGTGCTCGTCGACGTGCTCAGCGTGCACGGCGTGCCGGTGCCCGTCGTGCACGTAGTCGGTGTGATCACCGTGCTGCACGGCGTCGTGGCCGCAGTCGGTTCCGTGCTGGTGGTCGTGCGCGTCGTGGACCTCGTGGCCGGCGGGCTCGCACTCATCGACGTGACCGTCGTGCTCGCGGTGCAGGTGGCCGTCGTGGGCGTAGTCGGTGTGGTCGCCGTGCGTGAACGACGCGTGGCCGCAGTCGGCGCCGTGCTCGTGGTCGTGGGCGGTGTGCTCGAGGTGGGTCGTGGTCATGGTTGCTCCTCCTGGGAGTGTCGGATGGCGTCGTGGGCGATGTGGCTGACGTGCTCGTCGGCGAGGGCGTAGGAGATCTCGCGGGCTCGCCGTTCGGTCACGACCACGTGGGCCGCGCGCAGCACCCGCAGGTGCTGACTGACCAGGGGCTGGCTCGCCCCGGTCACGGTGACGAGCTCGTGCACGCACCGTGGTCCGACGGCGAGCTCGTGCACCAGCTGCAGGCGCAGCGGGTGCGCCAACGCCTTGAGCAGCTCGGCAGCTCCCTCGTAGGACTCTGCCGGCGGCACATGCACACATTGCCATAGACGCATCTGGCTGGCAAGGGGAGCGGGTCAGCGCGTGCGGCGGGCCTTGCGGGCGCAGGAGCCGCACGTGCCGAAGACCTCGACGGTGTGACTGACCTCGGTGAAGCCGTGCTCCTCGGCGACCGCGGTGGCCCAGGCCTCCACCTCGGGTCCCTCCACCTCCACGCTGCGGCCGCACGAGCGGCAGACCAGGTGGTGGTGGTGGGACTCGGTCGGGCAGCGGCGGTAGACCGCCTCGCCGTCGCCGGTGCGCAGCACGTCGACCTGCCCGGCGTCGGTCAGGGCCTGCAGGTGCCGGTAGACCGTGGTGAGGCCGACCGAGGCGCCGTCCTGGCGGAGCAGGTCATGCAGGTCCTGCGCGCTGCGGAAGCCGTCGACCCGGGACAGGATGTCGGCCACCGCGGTGCGCTGGCGGGTCGTGCGACCGCCGGGCAGCGGTACCGCTTCGGTCACCTTGCGCCTCCTGGGGGCCGCTGGGCGGCGATCGGTGGGCGGGCATGTCCGTCCACCTCGGCGGCGAGCCTAGTTGCCTCGAGCCCGCGGAGGCGGTTGGCCTCGCCGGGGACCTCGTCACTGCCGGGTGGGGAGCTGTCCGCCCGGGGCGCCCTCCTCGCCGGCAACGCGCCCTCGCACGCCGGTACGTCACGTGACGTCGCCGGTCGGCAGGCCTGCCCTGGCGAAGCGCTGTCGGTAACCTGACCCCCGTGCGCACCCTCGTCGTCGACCACCCGCTGGTCGCTCACAAGCTGACCACCCTGCGCGATGAGCGCACCGACAGCCCGACCTTCCGCCGACTGGCCGACGAGCTGGTGACGCTGCTGGCCTACGAGGCGACCCGCGACGTCCGCGTCTCTCCGGTCGAGGTGACCACGCCGGTCGCCCGCGCGAAGGGCGTGCGGCTGGACCGCCCGGTCCCGCTGGTCGTGCCCGTCCTGCGGGCAGGGCTCGGGATGCTCGACGGGATGACCCGGCTGCTGCCCACCGCCGAGGTCGGCTTCCTCGGCATGGTGCGCGACGAGGAGAGCCTGATGGCGACGGCGTACGCCAACCGGCTCCCCGACGACCTCACCGGTCGCGAGGTGTTCGTGCTTGACCCGATGCTGGCGACCGGCGGCACCCTGGTGGCGACCTTCGAGCTGCTGGTCGCCCGCGGCGCCATCCGCATCACCGCGATCTGCCTGCTGGCCGCTCCGGAGGGGCTGGCCCGCGTCGACGAGGCGTTCCGCGACGACAGCGCCTGCCCGGTCACCGTCGTGACGGCGGGTGTCGACGAGCGGCTCGATGAGCGCGGCTACATCACGCCGGGCCTCGGCGACGCGGGAGACCGGCTCTACGGCGTCGTCTGACGTGCTGGCGCTCCTGCTTGCCGCAGCGCTGGTCCTCCCGCCCTACGGTGACCCCGTCGTCGCGTTCTCCTTCGCCGACCCGCGCATCGACGAGTCCTCCGGGATGGTGGTGAGCTCCACGTCCGACGGCGTCGTGTTCACGCACAACGACAGCGGCGACGAGGCACGGTTCTTCGCGGTCGACGCCACGGGGGCGACGGTCACGACGTACGACCTGCCGGACGTGCAGGCGCGTGACTGGGAGGACCTGGCCCGTGGGCCGGACGAGCAGGGGCGCAGCAGCCTGTGGCTCGGCGACATCGGCGACAACAGCGCCGCCCGCGACAACGGCATCCTCGTGCACCGCGTCGCCGAGCCGGTGGTCGACGACCGCGAGCAGGTCACGACCGAGGCGCCCACCAGCTTCCGGCTCCGCTACCCCGACGGACCCCGCGACGCCGAGGCCCTCATGGTGCACCCGACCACCGGCCGGCTCTACGTCGTGACCAAGCCGTTCGCCGGACCGGCGCAGGTCTACGCCGCGCCGCCGGTGCTCGACGCGGACGGGCCCAACGCCCTCGAGCGGGTGGCCGAGGTCCGGCTGCGCACCACCGGCACACCGGGTGGCCCGGGGATCGGCGCGCTGGCCCAGGTCCTGGTGACAGCTGGCGACATCGCCCCGGACGGCAGCCGGGTCGCGATCCGCACCTACACCGACGTCTACGAGTGGCCGGACACCGGTGACGACCTGGCGCAGGCGTTCCAGGGCGAGCCGACGGTGTCGCCGCTGCCGCCGACCGAGCAGGGCGAGGCCCTGGCCTACGGCGCGGACAGCCGGAGCCTGCTCACGAGCAGCGAGGGCGAGGGGGCGCCGGTGCACCGGCTGACGGCGAACGAACCCGAGCGCGAGCCGGCGCCGGCGGTTGACGGGCCTCGTGGAGTGCAGAGCGGGGACGGCCGGTCCTGGAGCGTCGTGGCGGCCGGCGCACTCGTCGCGGCGCTCGCGGTGTCGGCGCTGGGGCGGAGGCACCGTCGGCGCTCGCGGACGCACGAGTAACCTCCGACCGACCCAGCCGTCGGTCGTGAAGGAGCCCCCCGTGACGAAGTACGTCTACGACTTCGCCGAGGGCGGCAAGGACATGAAGGACCTGCTCGGGGGCAAGGGCGCCAACCTCGCCGAGATGACCCTGCTGGGGCTGCCGGTCCCGCCCGGGTTCGTGATCACCACCGAGGCGTGCAAGGCGTTCCTGGCCACCGGGGAGGCGCCGGAAGGCCTGACCGCCGAGGTCGACCAGCACCTGGCCGCGCTCGAGGAGGCGATGGGCAAGCGACTGGGTGACACCCACGCCCCGCTGCTGGTGAGCGTCCGCTCGGGCGGCAAGTTCTCCATGCCCGGGATGATGGACACCGTCCTCAACATCGGGCTCAACGACCGGAGCGTGCGGGGCCTGAGCGAGCAGTCCGGGAGCGACCGCTTCGCCTGGGACTCCTACCGCCGACTCGTGCAGATGTTCGGCAAGACCGTGCTCGGCGTCGACGGCGAGGCGTTCGACGACGTCTTCGACGAGGCCAAGCGGGCGCGGGGGATCAAGGACGACCTCGAGCTCGACGCCGCGGACCTGCAGGGGATCGTCGAGCGCTTCCAGCAGATCGTGCAGGAGCACACCGGAGAGCCCTTCCCGCAGGACCCCCGCGTCCAGCTGGGCCTGGCGATCCAGGCGGTCTTCGAGTCCTGGAACACCGACCGCGCCAAGCTCTACCGCCGGCAGGAGCGCATCCCCGGCGACCTGGGCACCGCCGTCAGCGTCTGCTCCATGGTCTTCGGCAACCTCAGCATGGACTCCGGCACCGGCGTCGCGTTCACCCGCGACCCGGGCAGCGGCGCCCAGGGCGTCTACGGCGACTACCTGCAGAACGCCCAGGGCGAGGACGTCGTCGCCGGCATCCGCAACACGCTGCACCTGCACGAGCTGGAGGACCTCGACACGACGTCGTACGACCAGCTCATGGACATCATGCGGACGCTCGAGCGGCACTACCGCGACCTGTGCGACATCGAGTTCACGATCGAGCGCGGCAAGCTCTGGATGCTGCAGACCCGGGTCGGCAAGCGCACGGCGGGGGCGGCCTTCCGCATCGCCACCCAGCTGGTGGACGAGGGACTGATCGCCGAGGACGAGGCGCTGCTGCGCGTGACCGGCGCTCAGCTCGCGCAGCTGATGTTCCCGCGCTTCGGGGAGACCGACGGGGCGGCGCCGCTCACGCGCGCCATGGGCGCGAGCCCCGGCGCGGCGGTCGGCAAGGTCGTGTTCGACAGCGCGACTGCCGTGGCCTGGGCCGAGCGCGGTGAGGACGTCGTGCTCGTCCGCCGCGAGACCAACCCCGACGACCTGTCGGGGATGATCGCGGCGCAGGGCATCCTCACGAGCCGCGGCGGCAAGACCAGCCACGCCGCGGTCGTCGCCCGCGGGATGGGCAAGACGTGCGTGTGCGGCGCCGAGGAGCTCGAGGTCGACGTCCACGCCAAGACGATCACCGGCCCCGACGGCACCGTCGTCCGCGAGGGCGACGTGCTGTCCATCGACGGCACCAGCGGTCAGGTGTTCCACGGCGAGGTCGCGGTGACGCCGAGCCCGGTCGTGCAGTACTTCGAGGGCGAGCTCGCCCCGGAGGACGGCGACGACCTCGTCCAGGCCGTCCACCGCCTCGTCGCGCATGCCGACGCCAGCCGCCGGCTCGGGGTCCGCACCAACGCCGACAACCCCGAGGACAGCCAGCGGGCCCGACGCTTCGGCGCCGAGGGGATCGGCCTGTGCCGCACCGAGCACATGTTCCTGGGCGAACGCCGCCAGCTGGTCGAGGACCTCGTGCTCGCCGAGGGCGAGCAGGCCCAGGCCGAGGCGCTCGCGGCGCTGCTGCCCCTGCAGCGCGAGGACTTCCTCGGCATCCTGCGGGCGATGGACGGGCTACCGGTGACGGTCCGGCTGCTGGACCCGCCGCTGCACGAGTTCCTGCCCGACCTGCTCGAGCTGCAGGTCGAGTCCGCGGTCGCCGAGGCGACCGGCCAGGCCGTCGACCCGCGTCGCCAGGCGCTGCTCGAGCACGTCCGGCGGCTGCACGAGAGCAACCCGATGATCGGACTGCGTGGCGTCCGGCTCGGCCTGGTCATCCCGGGCCTGTTCGGCGTGCAGGTGCGGGCGCTGGCCGAGGCCGCCGCGGCGCTCAAGGCCGAGGGGCTCGACCCGCGGCCCGAGGTCATGGTGCCGCTGGTCAGCGCTGTGCAGGAGCTCGAGATCGTGCGCGAGGAGGCCGAGCAGATCCTGGCCGAGGTCGCCGAGCAGACCGGCCAGGACGTGCACACGCTGATCGGCACGATGATCGAGATCCCGCGCGCGGCGCTGACGTCCGGGTCGATCGCCGAGTCGGCCGACTTCTTCTCCTTCGGCACCAACGACCTGACCCAGATGGGCTACGGCTTCTCCCGAGACGACGTCGAGGTGGCCTTCTTCTCCCGCTACCTCGAGCTCGGCGTGTTCGGGGTCAGCCCCTTCGAGTCGATCGACGAGGCCGGGATCGGCCGCCTGGTGGCGATCTCGGTGGAGGAGGGCCGCGCCGCCAAGCCGGGGCTGAAGATCGGCGTCTGCGGCGAGCACGGCGGCGATCCGGACAGCGTCCGCTTCTTCCACCGGGCCGGCCTGGACTACGTCTCCTGCTCGCCGTTCCGCGTCCCGGTGGCGCGTCTCGAGGCGGGTCGCGCTGCCCTCCAGCAGGATGTCGGCGACACTCGTTAGGTGTTGTTCTTCCGCTTCGTCCGTCGCCTGGTCTCGCTCCTGGTCGTCGGGGTGCTGCTGGTCGTGGCCGGGACGGCGGCCAGTGTCTGGTGGGTCGCCCGCCAGGACGACCGCCCCGTCAGCGACGCGATCATCGTGCTCGGCGCCTCGCAGTTCGACGGCCGGCCGAGCTCGGTGTTCAAGGCCCGGCTGCAGCACGCCCGCTCCCTGTTCGAGGACGGCGTCGCCCCGCGGGTGATCACCGTTGGCGGTGGCGCACCGGGAGACCGGACGACCGAGGCCGAGGCGGGCGCGGCGTTCCTGCGTGAGCGCGACGTCGAGGCCGTCGCCGTCCCGGAGGGCCGCAACACCCTCGAGAGCATGGTGGCCGTCGAGGCGCTGATGGGCCAGCACGGCTGGGAGACCGCCGTCCTGGTCACCGACCCCTGGCACAGCCTGCGCTCGCGGACGATGGCCCGGGACCAGGGCATCATCGCGGAGACGTCGCCGACCAGGGCCGGCCCTTCGGTCCGCACCCGCGGCACGCAGGTCCGCTACATCGCCCGCGAGACCGCGGCCTACCTCTACTACCGCGCGCTCGGGCGCAGCGGTGAGGCAGGCCCGACCGCACTGTAGCCCCCGCTACCGCCGGCCGTGCAGCAGCTTCACCGCCCTGACCATCTGCCCGGTCACCTTCTCCGGCCGCTGGAACGACGTGAGCGGCACCGGCAGGGCGAACCGCTGCCGGGTGATGGCCTTGGCCCGGGTGAACTCGCGCAGCCCGTCGTCACCGTGGATGCGGCCGAAGCCGGACTCGCCGACCCCGCCGAACGGCAGGCCCGGCACGGAGGCGAACGCGATGACCGCGTTGACGCTGGTCATGCCCGACCGCATCCGGCGGGCGATGTCGACGCCGGCCTTCGACGACGACGCGAAGACCGAGCCCGCCAGGCCGTACGACGTGGCGTTCGTGCGCCGCAGCGCCTCCTCGACGTCACGCACCCGGGTGACCGTGACGGTTGGGCCGAACGTCTCCTCGGTGATGGCCGTCGAGGACTCCGGCACGTCGACGAGGACCGTGGGGGAGACGTACGCCCCGTCGACGGTCCCGCCGGTCAGCGCCCGGCCACCGGAGGCGATCGCGTCGGCGATGTGGCGCTGGATGATCCCCACCTGCGACGGCATCGTGATCGGGCCGTACGACGCGCCCTCCTGCGACCCGGGTGTGAGGGCGGCTGCCTTGCTGGTGATCTCGCTGACGAAGGCGTCGTAGGAGGAGTCGGTCACGTAGACCCGCTCGATGCCGATGCAGGTCTGCCCGGCATTGCTCATGGCCCCCCACAACGCGGCGTCGGCGGCGGCGGTGGTGTCGGCGCCATCGCCGACGATCATCGCGTCCTTCCCGCCGCACTCCATGAGCACGGGCACGAGCCCCTCGGCGCAGGCGGCCATCACCTTGCGGCCGGTCGAGGCGGAGCCGGTGAAGGCGAGCTTGTCGACCCCGGCCCGGCACAGCGCGGCCCCGGTCGGGCCGAAGCCGGTGACCAGCTGCAGCACGTCGGTCGCCTCGGGGACCGCGCGCCGCCACGCCTCGACCAGCCAGGCACCGACAGCAGGGGTGTGCTCGCTGGGCTTGAAGACGACGGCGTTGCCGGCGGCGAGCGCGTAGGCCAGCGACCCCATGGGCGTGAACACCGGGTAGTTCCACGGGCCGATGACACCGACCACGCCGAGTGGCTGGTACTCCAGCGTGCTCGCCTGGTTCGCTGCCAGCGCTCCGGACCGGACGCGGCGCGAGCGCAGCACGCGCTTGGCGTTCTTGGCCGCCCAGGCGATGTGGTCGACGGCCAGCGTCGCCTCGAGCACCGCGTCGGGGTAGGGCTTGCCGTTCTCGGCGTGGACCAGCCGGGCCAGCTCGGGCAGCCCGCGGGCGATCTCGCCCTTCCACGCTGCGAGGCGCTGCTGGCGACCGTCGAAGCCGATGTCGGCCCACCAGCCGGCCACGGCGCGGCCGCGCGCCACGGCGGCGGCCACGTCCTGCTCGGTGTGCACGGGCCAGGTCGACAGGACGCCTCCGGTCGCCGGGTCGTACGAGTCGAAGGTCGTCGTGTCCAGGGTGGCGGTCATGCGCGTCAGCGTAGGGCGGGAAAACCGGGTGACAGCCCCCGGTCCCCGCCCTAGCTTGACAGGACGCAGCCGAGGGGGCTGCCCGAGCGCACCGGGAGGCACGAGATGGCTGTCTGCACCGTGAACCCCGGACCCCTGGCGGCCTGACGCACCCACGCGCGGCCGCTCCCTGCTCGAGCGAAGGCCCCTGCGTTGACCTGCTCCTCCGCCCTGCCCGGCACGCCCCCCACCACCGATCTGCCGCCCGGGACCCGCCTCGCGCGGGTCGTCCGGGTCGACCGCGGCGCGTACTCCGTCGTGACCCAGGACGGACCGCTGCGCCTGCCTTCGCTGCCGCCGCCCGCGGAGGCGACCGTCGGCGACTGGCTCGCCGTCACCAGCTCCACGGTCGTCACCCTGCTGCCGCGTACCTCCCTGCTCTCCCGCGGCGCGTCCTCCGGTGTCAGCCGCTCCCAGCCGCTCGCGGCCAACGTCGACGTGGTGCTGATCTGCGCCTCGCTGTCGAGCACCCTGCGGGTACGCCGCATCGAGCGGTTGCTGACCCTCGCCTGGGAGAGCGGGGCGACCCCGGTGGTCGTGCTCACCAAGGCCGACCTGCACCCCGACCCGGCGGCGGCCGTCGAGCAGCTGCTGCCCCACGCGCCGGGCGCCGCCGTCGTCCCGGTCAGCGCCTCGACCGGCGCCGTCGACGGGCTCGCGTCGTACACCACCGCCGGCACGACGCTGGTGCTGCTCGGACCCTCCGGGGCCGGCAAGTCGACCGTCGTCAACGCGGTCGCCGGGACGCCCGCCATGCCGGTCGGCGGCTTGCGCGAGGTCGACGGGAAGGGCCGGCACACCACCACCCACCGGGAGCTGGTGGTCCTGCCCTCGGGCGCCGTCGTGATCGACACCCCCGGGCTGCGCGGGGTCGCCCTCGCCGGCTCCGAGCACGGTTTGGCGCAGGCGTTCTCCGACGTCGAGGAGCTCGCCGCCGCCTGCCGCTTCAGCGACTGCCGCCACCAGGGCGAGCCGGGCTGCGCGGTGCAGGCCAGCATCGACGCCGGCGACCTGTCAGCCGAGCGGATGGCCTCCTGGCGCCACCTCCAGCGCGAGCTCGACTGGCAGGCGCGCCGCACCGATGT
>Ga0335397_10003808_pt1 | contig 20058 bp, 20 predicted proteins | sample MAT04_FD_205740 | JGI IMG/M metagenome (GOLD analysis project Ga0335397, IMG submission 205740) | Freshwater microbial communities from Lake Fryxell liftoff mats and glacier meltwater in Antarctica - MAT-04 (spades assembly) (version 2) ... | reverse complement strand
CTGCTAAAATATGCACGAGGGAAAGTCGCCGTTGGGATAGCCTCGCGCTTATCCCTTTCCTCTCGCCTCTGGCGAGCCATACCTTGTGCGACTTTCCCTCTTTGGTTTCGGCTTGTCCGAGTTAGGTTTGTCAAATTTACCTGCCCGCCTCACGCTATTCATTTTCTATATTGCATGTTTCGTTCTTTCAATCATCGCCCTGCAAGGAAGTAATGTTTCAGATGAAGTACTATGGTGGTTTCCAATACTATTAATAATCGGAATCGTTGCATCAATTACAATTGATCGGGCATGGCGCAGTAAGCAAATTTTACTTTTCTAAAAAAACACCCGCCGATTAACGCAGTGTCAAGAGATAAGCACTCTGAATCTGAAAAATGATCTCAAAATGAAAAAATGGTTTTGAGTTGTAATGGCGATTGCAAACTCGCAAACAACCTCTGACCAACGCCAATTCAAGTTTTAGGGGACTCTGCCGATAATGAAGCCAGACTAATTGCACATGCCTTCCAAAAACAAGTTTAGTCTGATTCCAATTATGAGTCCAAACTTCGATATTTCCCTGGCTAAAATTTCGACTTCGGCGGAGAGTGCTTACTCCAGCGGGTCGAGTCAGGGCACCCAGTCACAGCGAGACGGAACGCTCCCCGCAACCCGCAGCGGCGCGCCACCAGACTCGCAAGAATTGCAGCCCTACCGCATCACCATTTCAGAGGAAGCCTTGCGCAAAGCGGGCTTGTTGAAAGACGAATCCCAGACTGACAAAGCCGGTGCGTCCGCCCAAAATAACAGCAGTTCCACTTCCAACGATCAGGAAACCCGTGAGTTGGAAAGCCTGAAACGGACTGACCGCGAAGTGCGGGCTCACGAACAGGCGCATGTGAGCGCTGGCGGCTCCCTCGTGCGCGGCGCGGCCAGTTTCGGGTACGCCACCGGCCCGGATGGCAGGTTGTACGCAGTCAGCGGCGAAGTCTCGATTGACTCCAGCCCCGTGCAAGACGATCCAGAGGCCACCATTCATAAAATGACTCAGGTCACCAAGGCTGCTTTAGCCCCGGCACAACCTTCTGGTCAAGACCGCGCAGTTGCTTCCGCCGCCATAAAAATACAAGTGGAAGCCCAGCAGCAGGTCACCCAACAGCAGTTGGAAAAGATGCAGGGTGGCACAGCCGAATCCGGCGAAGCAGGGCTCGCCAATACATCGGAAGCCAAAAAATCGGATTCGGAAACAAAGCTTGTCTTTCGCCCTGGCACTTTCAACAAGTCATCATCCACTGCCGGTCAGCCAGACCAGAAACAATCCGCTTTGCATATCAAACCTATCAATATTCAGGTCTGAACAGATAAAGAGTTGTTAAATATAAAGTCCCCGCGAATTTCTTCGCGGGGACTTCTGCTTTCTTTTTCCACCGCCTGACTAAGTCCCTTCTTCCCAGGAATTCAAATAGTGCAACTGCTCATCGGTGAGGATGTCGATCTTGGTGCCCATTGCTGCGAGTTTGAGACGGGCAATTTCATTATCAATGTCGGCCGGAACGGAGTAGACCTTCTTCTCCAGTTTATCGGCATTCTTGACCATGTATTCAGCAGAGAGAGCCTGATTGGCAAACGACATATCCATCACGGAAGCGGGATGTCCTTCGGCGGCGGCGAGGTTGATCAAACGACCTTCGCCGAGAATGTTAATCTTGCGTCCGTCTTTGGTAACATACTGTTCAACAAACGGGCGGACAAGGTTTGGTTCGCCTACGCTCATTGCGGCGAGCGCAGGGATATTAATTTCAACATTGAAGTGACCGGAGTTGGCAACAATTGCGCCGTCTTTCATCACTTCAAAATGTTTCTTATCGATCACGTTCAAATCACCTGTAACGGTGCAGAAGATATCGCCAATTCTGGAGGCATCCATCATCGGCATCACTTGGAAGCCGTCCATGACCGCTTCGAGCGCCTTCATTGGATCAGTCTCGGTGACGATGACCAGCGAGCCCATGCCGCGTGCGCGGGAGGCGAGACCACGTCCGCACCAGCCGTAGCCAGCGACAACGAAGTTCTTGCCTGCCAACAACACATTGGTGGCGCGGACAATGCCGTCCAATGTAGATTGACCCGTTCCGTAGCGGTTGTCAAATAAATGCTTGGTCAACGCATCATTGACAGCGATGACAGGGAATTTCAAGATATTGTCGGCTTCCATGGCCTTCAAGCGGATGACACCCGTGGTGGTTTCTTCGGTGCCGCCAATGACGTTCTTGAGCATCTGCTTGCGTTCCTCTTCGCTCAGGCTCTTGGCCCATGCGGCGAGAGAAGGCTCAAGTTTTTCAAAACGTCCCATTTCAATGAAGAAGAGCGAGGATACCAGATCCGCGCCATCATCCTGCGTCATGTGGGGTTTGTGTTCCAACGCCGCGCGGATGTGCTTGAAATAGGTTACCTTGTCTTCGCCTTTGATCGCAAAGACTGGGATTTCAAATTGGCTGACCAAAGCCGCAGCCACGTCATCTTGTGTGGAAAGCGGATTGGAAGCAGTAAGAACAATATCCGCGCCGCCGTCTTGCAGGGTGGCCATCAAGTTCGCGGTTTCAGTGGTCACATGCAAACAAGCAGAAATGCGTATGCCCTTGAGCGGCTTCTCTTTTTTGAAACGCTCACGGATGGAACGAAGGACGGGCATTTCACGTTCTGCCCAATCCATACGGCGGCGTCCGCCTTCGGCCTGTGACAAATCTTTTACATCATAATTACTCATTTATTACTCCTTTATTTACACATCGGATCGCGGACTTCAGTCCGCAACATTTTTAGTCTTAAGGCTTGCGGACTGAAGTCCGCACTCCAAGATTCCTATTTCAACAACACGTCCAACTTACCGTCATCATCAAAATGCCTGCGGAAGCGTTCAACAAATTCCTGTCTTGTGTAGCTGTGATTCTGCGTGCCGCGCTGTTCGAGACAATACACAGCGGAAAGCGAACCGATCTCACCGCACAACTTCCAATCCAAGCCGTGAGAATAGCCTGTGAGGAATCCGCCGCGGAAGGCATCACCGACGCCGGTGGGGTCAACGATCTCTTTTTCAGGGACAGTTGGAATGTGTACCGAATCTGCGCCTGCATATAGATCCGCCCCATCCTTGCCGCGTGTGATGATCAGAATTTTTACATGCTCAAGAATCTGATCCAAACTCCAATCCGTTTTCTTGGAGATCAATCCGAATTCATAATCATTACAAAAGAGGAACTGTGCGCCTTCCATGTCACGCGCAAGTTCTTCTCCTTCGAGTCTCAAGACTTGCTGGCTCGGGTCATATAGATAGGGAATTCCCAGCTCACGGCATTCAGCAGGGAATTTCATCATCGCATCCGGCGCGCTGGGTGAGACGATCACGAGGTCGGGTTTTTGTTCAAGGTTCTTGAGGGACTGCATGGAGGAATATTCCATCGCTCCCGGGTAGAAGGATGCTATTTGAGCAGAATCCAGATCGGTCGTGGCAAAGAACGAGGCGGTGAATAATCCAGGGACTACTTTCATCAGGGATGTGTCCACGCCTTTTGAATCGAGCCATGCACGATAGTCGCCAAAATCCTCGCCGACAGTTGCCATCACACGCGGCTTTTCACCCAGCAAAGCCATCGTGTACGCGATATTTGGCGCAATGCCACCGCGCTGTTTAGACATGCCGTCCACGAGAAATGAAAGGCTAATGGAAGATAAACGTTCAGATAGAAACTGTTCTTTGAACAGACCTGGGAAGGTCATTAAGTAATCGTATGCGACAGAGCCAGTAAGCAATATATCCAATGGATACCTCCAAAATTTACGCAGGAAAAAGCGCACTCGCAGGAGTGCGCCCTGATGCTATGAACGGGCGAAAGTTTATCATGGCGTTATAGGAATGTAAAGTTTTCAACCTATCAATTTCCTAAGAAACCTGATTTACGACTTTTGCCAGATTGATTTCAAACGGCGGATAGACCACCCCATTCTCTGTGACGATGCCGCTGAGCAGGCGGTTCGGTGTGACATCGAAAGCTGGGTTGCGCGCCCTGGCATTTTTCGGTGCGATGGGTTCACCGTGGAATTCAATGCCCAGCACTTCATCGGGGTCGCGTTCTTCGATGGGAATCAATCCGCCGTGCGCGAGGGACGGGTCAATGGTGGAGGTGGGGACAACCGAATAGACAGGCACATTGTTATCGTGCGCGGCCAGCGCCAGCATGTAGGTGCCGATCTTATTTGCCACATCTCCATTTGCGGCAACACGGTCAGCGCCGAAGAATACTTTTTGAGCCTGTCCTGCTTTCAGGAAATAGCCTGACATGTTATCGCTGATGATCTCATAGGGAATGCCGTACTGTTCCAACTCCCACGCAGTGAGACGCGCCCCTTGCAAACGCGGACGAGTCTCATCCACCAGCACGTGAATTTTTTTGCCCTGCTCATGCGCCGTGCGGATCACGCCCAGCGCCGTGCCCCAATCCACGGTGGCGAGTGCGCCTGTGTTGCAATGATGGATGATGGTGTCGCCATCGTCGATCAACGCCGCGCCATGTTCTGCCATACGCTTGTTTATCTCGACATCTTCATCCGCCAGTTTTTGGGCTTCGTCCAAAACGAATTGACGCAAATCATCTGCCGAGCCTTTTACGGAACACGCAACACGCATTACGTGATCCACTGCCCACGCCAAATTCACAGCCGTTGGGCGCGCCGCTTTCAAGGTGGAGGCGGATGCCTGTAGATCAGCAATCAAACCAGCGGGTGAAGAGGCAGTGGATTCATATCCAGCGAGAGCCAACCCAAACGCGGCAGCAGCTCCAATGGCAGGCGCGCCGCGCACCACCATATCCGTGATCGCGTGAGCCACTTCTTTGTGCCCACGATACGAGACCAATTCAAAACGCGCAGGAAGAATGCGCTGGTCTATCATCTTTAGTTCGTTGTTTTCCCAGAATACAGTTCGCATGTTTTTACCTTTTGAATATTTTTCTTTAATATATCATACAGAATTCGAATTACCCCGCGCTTGACGCCCATGAATTTTGCCAGTATAAAAATGGGATGAAATACACACGCCCTTCAACACGCTCACATCGTCCCGCTTCTCTTTCGGGAGGACTCCGCCTCTTTCTTGGGCTTTGGCTTGTTGCCGCGATAACGGGCTGTTCCATCCTCCCGAACCTTCCCGCCATCCCCCCAGGTTGGACAGTAACCCCAAGCATCTCGCCCACTCCCGCAGCGACGTTCACTCCCACCATCACACCCACTCCGCTGCCCACCGTGCGCGTGGGTGTCGGTGACCGCGCCTTCTTCAATGGCGAATACGAGACCGCTTTGCTTCTTTATCAAACCGCGTTTCAAGACTCGCCCGATGTGCTGGTGCAAGCCGCCGCCAAATGGGGGCAGGCGCGCATGTATTTTGCAGAAGAACGATATGACGAAGCGCTTGCCGCGCTCCAAATATTGATCACAGAATATCCCCAATCAATCCATTTGGGACAGGCTTACTTTTTACAGGGTCTCGCAAATTACCGTTTGAACAATTATCAAGCCGCCGCGGATACGTGGCAGACCTATCTCGAATTGCGTCCCAACTACTTGGATGCGTATGTGCAGGAACTGCGCGGCGATGCGCTCTTCGATGCGTTGAATTACGCCTCCGCATTACCCGCGTACCAAGCCGCCATTCAATCCTCTGCGCTGGGTGACGACATCACACTTGATCTGAAAGTGGCCGCGACTTACAAAAAACTTGAGGATTATGAATCCGCGCTGGCTTTGTACGATGGCATTGCGGCGCGCGCGCCAAACGATTACATCAAAGCCCAGGCGGCGTATGAGTCTGGGATGGCGTATCAGGCTCTTGGTCGCGGTGAGGAGGCGTTGGGTAAATTCCGACTGGCGGTGGAGGATTATCCGCTATCTTATTACGCCTATCTCAGCCTGGTTGCATTGCTGGATGCAGGTGCGGAAGTGAATCAACTTGACCGCGGACTCGTGGATTATTTCGCCGGTCAATATGCTGTCGCTGTCGCCGCTTTTGATCGTTACATTACCGAAAATCCAGTCAATGATGGCACGGCTTATTATTACCGCGCACTGGCGCATCGTGACTTGGGAGACTATGAAGCGGCGTTAAAAGATTTTTCGACCTTCACCGCAAACTATCCAACCCATTCACGCTGGGGGGATGCATGGGGCGAAAAGGCTTTCGTGGAATGGTACAACCTCGGCTCGTATGACGTAGGCGCCAAAACCCTGTTGGATTTTGTGGCAGGCGTTCCAAATAATGAACTGGCAGTGGATTATTTAATGAGCGCGGCGCGCATTTATGAACGCAACGCAAAATATACTGAAGCCCTGCAAATTTGGGCGCGCGTTGCAAATGAATACCCAGGCTCAGAGCAGGCTTCTACGGCTGTATTTTTGATGGGCATTATTTATTTCCGCAATGGAGATGCCGTTTCGGCGCTGGATTCTTTCAGCCGCAGTTTAACACTTTCGGCGCGCGCAGAAGACCAAGCGCGTGGATATTTGTGGCTTGGCAAATCTCAGCAAAAACTTGGGGATCAAGAAGCGGCGATAAAGGCATGGCGTGAAGCGCAGGGACGCGATCCCAGCGGGTACTACAGCGAACGCGCCCGTGACCTGTTGCTTGAGCACGCGCCCTTCACCCCGCCAATATCCTCAAACCCCGCGCCCGATTTGCAATCTGAACGCAAGGATGCAGACTCGTGGGTGCGCCTCACTTTCAACCTTCCTGCCGATACCGACCTAAGCGGATTGGGAGTCCTCGCCGCTGACGGACGCGTTATCCGCGGTACCGAACTGTGGGAACTTGGTCTTTATGAAGATGCGCGGCTTGAATTTGAAAGTCTGCGGGTGGAACTGGAAGTAAACAAAGATGCCGTGGGAAGTTATCGGTTGACCAATTACCTGCTTGACCTCGGCTTGTACCGCTCTACCGTGTTTGCGGCGCGTCAGGTCCTGACCCTGGCCGGGCTGGATGAACACACCGAATCGATGATGGCTCCGCCCTATTTTAGCCATGTGCGGTACGGGTTGTATTATTCCGACCTTGTGATCCCCGACGCACAGACAAATGGATTCGATCCCCTGTTCGTTTTCAGCGTCATCCGACAGGAGAGTCTCTTTGAAGGCTTTATCAACTCAAACGCCGGCGCGCGCGGATTGATGCAGATCGTCCCCTCAACAGGGGCGCAGATCGTCTCGCAACTCGGCTGGCCAGTCAACTATGACGAAAAAGACTTATACCGCCCTGACGTAAGCGTAGCGCTAGGCACGCACTATCTAGCAAATAATCGCAACTTGCTGAACGGTGATCTCTACGCCGCATTAGCTGCATACAACGGCGGTCCCGGCAACTCGTTGCAGTGGAGAGAACTTTCAGGCGATGACCCCGACTTGTTTTTGGAAACTGTGCGCTTCGAAGAAACACGCAATTACATCCGAAATATTTATGAGATCTATGTTATTTACAAGCGGTTGTACGGCGCGTCCGAGTAAATAGCGCTTGCTTTAGAAACGTAAAAGGGTAAAGGATTTCGACCATAAAAATCCTTTACCCTTTTTATTTTATGTATGCGGGAAATCTATTTAATCCACATGCGCCATGATACGGAGTTGCGCAGTCTCCACATCCATATCCAACACAGAGACCAGTTTATCCCTGACGTTTTCACCTGCGACAATTTCCACACGTGATTTCGGCACGCCAAGCACTTCGGCCAGATAGTTAAGTAGCTCAACATTTAATTCGTCATCCGCAGGATCGGAGACGAGATGTACCTTGATCGTTCCGTCGTTTAACACACCTATGATCTGATTGCGGCTGGCACGCGGTATGATACGCACCGCCAGGGCAGATCCACGTTGACCACTATGAAGTTCATATTTTCTAGACATGGTTCACCTCAACTGAAAGAACGAAGGATGGAAATCAAAATACCCGCTAACAACTGGACTGCAACAATCAATATCAATGGACTGAAATCAAACATGCCTGCATTGGGCACCAGGCGGCGGATCGGATTCAAGAACGGGTCAACGATGCGATCCAAGGCTTCGCGCACAGGATGATTGGGCGGCAGAAAAAACGAAAGGAGAGACGACGCAATCACGACCCAAACAAAAAACTGGGAAATTATATTTACAAATTTAATTAATACTAAAAAATCCATCAAACCTCCAATTTGCCGCTTGCCGCATAATTTATGAGGAAAAATCGCAATTCCGGCTTAATCGCATAGGACTCACAAGAGCGCGGCACTATCACTACGTGTATTGTCGTGCGCCAACAATAGCTGTGCCAACTCGCACCAAAGTAGCGCCTTCCTGCACAGCTGTTTCGTAATCGCTGCTGGTTCCCATGGACAGTTCTGCAAAACTTGCCTGCGGAAATTGAGAAGTAAGATATTCCTGCAAACGCTTTAATTGCTGAAAAAAAGGCCGCGAGAATTCCGCAGTTCCGCCAAGCGGCGGCATGGTCATCAAACCGCGCACTTGCAAATTTGGCAGCGCGCTCACGGATGCAAGTTCATCCAGCAGCGCAGTCCAAAGAGTCTCATCGCCAGCCCGCCAGCCAGATTTACTTTCCTCGCCGCCCAGGTTAAATTCCAACAAAACTGGGAGCATTCGCCCCGCCTCACCGCAAAATCGATCCAAACGTTTTGCAAGTTTCAAGCTATCCAAAGAATGTAACAAGTTAAAGTTCTCTGCCACGAGTTGAGCCTTGCGGCTTTGTACATGTCCGATCATGTGCCATTCTACCGCAGAAAACTCGCGCAGAGATTGAAGTTTCATAACACCCTCTTCAGGATAATTCTCTCCGAGCATGGATGCGCCCGCTTCAATTGCTGCGCGCACAATTTCAACCGGCTGTGTCTTGGTGACCACGATCAACTTGATCGACTCTGGAGATCGTCTTGCGCTGTGAGCCGCGCTTGCGATATTATCCAGTGTTTGTAAATATCTTTGACGGATGGATTGAACGAGATCACTCATACGATGATTTTACTCGCTTCGCGCCGCGCCTACGCCTGTAGCGCCATCAATGCGCCGAATCTACCCGTTTTGCCTTTTTCTGCGCGATGCGAAAACCAATCATCCAGATGACAGGCTGTGCAAACGCCCGAAACTTGAACCTGCTCCACGCCCGCATTTTTCAATTGAATTGCATTCGCCGCCCACAGGTCTAAATATGTGCTTCCGTTTCTGGTCTGCAAAACTTGATCGGCGTTGTGATTATATTTTTCCTGGAACTGTGAAATCACATCCGCGCCGACTTCGTAATGATCGACGCCGATGGATGGTCCAATACCTGCGATTATATTTTTTGGATCACAGCCATAATGCGATTGCATCCCTTCCACTGCGGAGCCGACGACGCCTCGTATAGTTCCCATCCAACCGGCATGGGCAATGCCGATGACTTTTTTCTTCGGGTCGTGGAACAGGATCGGCACGCAATCGCCGAAGCGCATAAATAGCGAAACATTGGGATTATCTGTGAAGATGATATCTGCCCGCGCACAAGACTCTTCGATCGGGCGAGGTGCATCAGCGTAGACAATGCTCGTGCCATGAACCAGCCAAACGTCGTGAATGGATGCGGGGTCACATCCCAGGCTATTAAATACGCGGAGACGATTCTCCGCCACATGCGCGGGGTCATCGCCCACTGATCCGCCCAGGTTGAGCGAATGCCAGGGAGCCGAGCTAACTCCGCCGCGCCGCGTAAAAACGGCTTGCGTAACTGCGTTGGAAAAAATATCAAAACTGTAATAGCGTAATCCGTTGAGTTCGTGAAAAGACATTACTGCGAAGCCTCATGGACTGCAAACTTTTTGATGTAATATTGGCGCGTTTCGTTCATTGATTCTTCGATGTTGGGATAGGCAAACCACGCAGTCGCCAGCCCAAAGAGAGCGCCGGTCAGAGCGCGCAGGAACGGCGTGCTTTCGCGGTACGGAATCATGGAAGCGAACCACACCCAATTAAACTGACTCAAGAGTTGCGAGAAACCATCCAAACCAATGGGACCAATGCCGATTAGAAGCCATAACATCCAGTGCAGGGGTTTAATGCGACGACCGGTTAAGCCAAAAATGATTCCGAAAATCAATATGGCGAGATAGATCGCCACGTCACGTTCGCAAAGCGCAATTTTATAACCGACTGTTTCATTGCCGGTGTAGGCACGCGCTTGAAAACGCGTAAAACTGTACGGGTCATTCAGGTTGGGAATACCAGTTTCCTGTTCAAATGTTTTCACCCCGGCCACATTCGCCTCAGCCAGCGGATAAAAAGCCTGTTCGCCAAAAAGGAAGAATGAACGGAAGCCAAATTGATGGCAGAGCGGGCTGTAAATTCGATAGATCGCCTTTGCGGGAAGTGTCGCGCCAAGTTTCATCAGGGTCGGAGCGAGGAAAGGCAAGCCAACATAGAAAAGCATGAACAGGTTCAGCAAAAGCAAATAACGTCGGGCAATCCAAAATGAAACGCGGTCTCCAGTGGTCACTTTTTTTCCTTTTTTGATTCGCATCAGATATTCAGGGTCGCCGACCTGTTCGAGTTGATTCTTTCTATCGGAAGCGGCGCCAAGAGTCATTTGTAATTTTTGGCGAGTGATGGGGGCTTTCAGGCTGTAAGGTCCCACTTCCACAACAGGGATCTCCCATCCAAAACTTTCCACCAACGCGCTATCGCTGTCAATATCCACCTCCACCAGCCGGTGTGGATATTGGGCTTGCAGTTCGTTCAACTCGGCTTTTACTTCATCACATAACTTGCATCCCTTGCGGGTGTAGAGAGTCACATTAAGCATAAACATTCCTTAAAGTTAAAAGCCTGACAGGTTTCAAGAGCGCCATGTCCAGCAATCAAAGCAGCTTTGGAAACCTGTCAGGATTTAATCATATGGTTGATTAAATCCCGAAATCAAAGAAGAAGAATTGACCCTGTTGGGCGATCAATTCAAATACGCCAGTGAAAAGCATGACACCGATGATGACCAGGATCACGCCCATTGCGATTTCAACATAGCGCATGGTCTTGCCGTACTTTTTCAAAATGGTCGTCACCCAGCCGATGCCCAGCGCGGCAACCAGGAACGGGATGGCCAATCCGATCGAATAAGCAGATAGCAGCATCGCGCCAAGAGAAATAGAACCGCCATTAATCGCCAGGGTCAGGATTGCGCCGAGGACGGGGCCGACACACGGAGACCAGCCCGCTGAGAAAAATACACCCATCAACACCGAGGAGAGATAACCCCATTTTGGGTCTGGCGCTTGTTGAACACGTGTGTCGTAGGCAAGGAAGGAAAGATGAAAGACACCGATCATGTGCAAGCCAAAAACGATGACCACAATGCCGCCAATCTTGCTCAGCCAGAAACGCAGGTCATAAAGCAATCCGCCCGCAAAGGCAGCCGCCACGCCAAGAAGCACGAAGACTATGCTAAACCCCAGCACAAAGGCAAGCCCGTGACTGAATGTGACCCAGCGATTGGATTTGCCATTCTCACTGCCAACTGAGCCAGTTGCAAGTCCGCCGAGGTAACCCACATAAGCGGGCACCAGCGAAAAGACACACGGCGAAAGAAAAGATGCCAACCCTGCAAGAAAAGCCAAACCAATTGATATTTGAGAAACTTCCATTTGATCGACGCCTCGTAAACCTATAATTAAGACTTCAACTCGCTCACAGTAATCGCCGTGCCATGATCGGGAAAAGTCAAACGCTGTTCAGACTGTACAAGCGGGATGTGAGGCGTCGTCCAGCGGAATATCCATTTGGCCTCTTCAGGCGTTACATTGATGCAGCCATGCGAGCGGCGTTCGCCGAAATCGTTATGCCAAAAAGCGCCATGAATTGCAACACCTTCCCCACTAATGAATGTACACCATGGGACAGCAGGAGTGGAATACCCGGCCTGCGCGCTGCCTGCGGTCATATTCTTGGAAATGATCTTCCACCAAGCCGACAAATCTCCAACTGGAGTAGCCAACTGGTCAGAGAGCGCGCCCGTGGAATCAAATTTCTGCCCGCTGGCCATACGACAGAAGAAGACCTCTTTGGTCCCTTCAAAACAAGACAAGGTTTGATAGGTCACGCTGGCAACGATCTTCTTTTCATTTGGGTCAATATCCGGGCTGATTGGCGCAACGTCTGCTTCAGTAAGCACCTTAACACCAGCCCCATCCAGCCAGAAAAGTTCGCCATACGCGCCATATCCATAGCCATGTCCATTCGCATCTTCATTCCATCGATATTCCACGAAACCGTTATCCTGACGGATCTTGTCGCACCAAATCACCTGACCATAATAAACGCGAGGCGGAAAATTGTATTCCTGCTTGCTTTTCAGCCATGGCGAGGCAACCGTCCCTTCAAGCGTCAGGTCAACATACGGCACAGTCACTTCCGCCCAAAAGCCGGTCTGTCCCGCAGGGATTTCTGTGATCGGCGTATTGGGAAAATTGCGCGTGGGCTGCACCCGCGAAGACCAGATATAGCCCTGCGTGGTTTCAAGATATTTTTGATTGGTCAACGCTTCAACTTTGCCGATCACTTCACGCCCCCAAGGCAATAAAGTATCGGCGCCGATCACGCCAACTGAGTTGTTCAATATCGGATTATTATCCGGGCGGCTGCGGACATCTGTGTCGTCTACAACGCGCCCAATAATTTCGCTGGCCGGAAATTGCGGCAAGCGCTTTGGCGCGTACAGCGCGTCGTAATACGTCTCAAGTTTGAACGGACGGAACGCCATTGCGCCCAGCCCAACACCTGCAACTTTTAGAAAATCACGGCGGGAAAAATTATGTTTCATGCTACACCTTTGCTATATAAAAAATTGTATTGCATTCCATTATTTCAAGGATACCTGCAAATAAAATCAGCGTCAACAGCCTTGTGAGAAATCATTAATCATTCAGGTAGTTTTCGAGCGCACGCAGGCAATTCGCGCTCAACTTGTGCCCCACTTCATCTTCGCAATAGGTGATCTGCGCGCCCGCCTGTTCGAGCAAGCCAATCGAAGCGCGCGCGCGGTCAATAGGAATCATTTGATCCTGTGTGCCGTGCGCCACAAAAATATTTTTCCCCGCCAGCGGTTTTTGCAAAATCAAATCCTCAAGACCGGCAGGGACAAACCCCGCCAGCACGCCCATCTTGCGGATTCTGTGTGGATGGAGAATCCCCATCACATTGACCATTGCTGCGCCCTGGCTGAATCCCATTAAGTCGAATTGCAGCGCATCCAACTTAACCGATGCAGAATACTCGTCAATGAGTTTGATCAACGCCTCAGCGGCGGGAAAAAGCATCTCGAGGCTGGGCCAGCCAAAGGTGGCGCCCTGAGCGAGTCGAAGGGTTGAAGGGTTCGGGCGCCAGGAGAATCCGCTTGGGTCAGCAGCATGAGGCGCGCGCGGCGCCATCATCCAATAATTGGAAGGAAGCCCGCGTGTGAAAATCCACATGGAATTTTCGTCGCCCGTCCAGCCGTGCAGGAGAACCAGCAAACGCGGCGGCTCGGATTGCGCGGTACGCACACGCAGCGTCCAACTGCCAAATGAAATGAGTTCGGCATCAGTCGCGGTTCGCACGTTTCACGATCCAATCTGAGAGGTTGAGAAAAAGCAGGATCAGTCCAATCGGGACGAACGCGCCAAGCATACACATCAGCCCCATGACCGCCGCTCCGAAGCCGTAGACCAGCCAGATCAAGCCGCCGCCCACAATAAATAACAAGGCAACCGCGCCAACGATCAGGCGCACATTTGTACCTTTCATATAACTGCGTAAATCGCGGCTCACCGTTTGACTCCAAAAAATTTTTTATTCATACGGTTTGTCCATGAGGTGACTTTCTTTAATTGCGGCAGAATTTCTTCCACTGCAATTTCGCCAAGCATGGCTACATCTTTCACAACGACCTTGTCAAGCAATTCCAGGTGATGCACATTCGGGCGGACGATTACATCAGGCGCGTCTGCTTCGAGGCGGTAATGCGCCACCGCGCGGCTGCTAAGGTCTACGGCGCGCATGAAAATATCAAAAGCCTGCGCCACATGCGTGCGATAGATTCGATCTGTGATCTGCTTCGGCAGCATGGAAGGGACAGGAATACTGTAGGTGTGGACTGGAATATCAAGCGGGTCATTCAAAACCACGGCAACAATTGGCAGTTCCGGCGAGAGCATACGCGCCACGGTGACAGGCACAGGGTTCAGCACGCCGCCGTCCATCAATTCCCAGTCATTCATGTGAAGCGGCGGGAAGATGCCGGGCAGCGCAATGGTGGCAAGCACGGCATTTCTCAAATCTCCTTCAGAGATGACAACTTCGTTGCCTGTCTTTGCATCCACAGCCGTGACAGCGCATGGAATTTTTAGATCATCAAAAGTCTTCTCGCCTAACAGGGTATCCAGCAATTTGCGGGCGCCGGAAAGTCCCAGCAAAGAGGGACCATCATTTGAATCGCGCACATATAAACTGCCTTGCTCTGTTAAGGTGAAAACTTCCTCGATCTCATCCGGTGTGAGTCCTGATGCGTATAAAATCGCAACCAGCCCGCCGAAGCTTGTCCCCGCAACCGAGCGGATCTTGTACCCTTCTTTTTCGAGACGACGAATGACGCCAATGTGAGAATTTCCCTTGGCTCCACCGCCGCCTAATGCCAGTGTAATATCCATAGTTTTGTTGGTTGTGTTGGTTGGTAAATCGGAATTTGGTAGATTAGTCTTTTAATAGACTGCATTGAAGAAAGGGATTATACCTTGCAAAAATTTACACCTTCCAAATCAGGCTGAAATTAATTCGGGTCACGGATCAACCAGACCGCCACCCCCCCACCGACAAATGACGCGATGATCAATAAGCCAATTAGTAATTTCGAAGAAGTAGGCTTGGACGGCGCAGGCACATCCTGCGTTAGGGTGGTTGTGGGAGAAGGCACCAACGCGGTTGGAAATGAGATCGAGGGCGTTACAGGTGTGATCACAACCATCGGCGTGGATATGGATGTGGCAGACGGATACGGCGTAGGCGCGGGTTGTGTAGCGGCTTTTTTCACCAGCAATTCCTGTCCCTGCCAAACGACCAAATCCTCACCCAAATTATTGAGCGCCTGAATGTTTTTGATCGTTGTCCCATATTCGATTGCGATGCTCCACAAGCTTTGCCCATACTGCGCTTTATGGAAAACATCCCCATCGGGACGAGCTGTGCTCAACACCACCGGCACCATATATTGGCTGATGCCCGACGAATTTCCGCCTTCCGAGGCAGGTACACTTGTCAGGATCGCGGACGCGCTTGTCTGCATTTGACCAGAGCCGGTTGCGGCGGCGCAATCCAGCGCATAATAATAGCCGCCTGTCCCCTGGGAGATGCCTGCGCCGATGTGTGTGAAATTCTGCGAGAGCATGGTGTTCATGTGGTCGGCATCCTGCCAGCCCGGCGGGACACCATTCCAGACCAGCGGATTGCTGCCGCTCAAAATATTCTCAGCGCGAAATCCGCCGAGAGATAGATCGCCGGCAAGCGGGAATCCGAGAGTCAACAACTGCTGGGTATAACTGATGCCGCCCGGGCGCGAATGCGTGGTTTGCCCGGTTGCGGCCATGTAATCAGCCTGTGATTGGGCTGACTGCATCAGTACAGAATGGACAGCCAACGGGGGCAAGCCATAGGAAACGCGCAGGTTGTTTACCGCATCGATCAATTGCGAGGGCGAGGTGATCGAAGTTTGCGCCGAGGGACTCGCAGAAACTTCCTTTGATGGAAACAGGCTCAAGGTCAAAAAAAGAAGCGCAAATGCAATTAGCCAGTTAATTGTTTTTTGCATCGATAAACTACAATCCGTAAAATTTAGGGTCCTGGATAGGCAGGAGTCACCGGCGTGGCTGTAGGTACAGCCGTTGGGGCGACATCTTTAACAACAATAGTTACCGCCAGTGTCGCGCCAAACATACTTTGTCCATTAGACAAACGCCAGTAACTGGTGTAAGTGCCTGGTGTTTTCGGCGCTTGCAATTCGACAGAAAGTTCTGACCAACTCCAAACCGCCACCGTTTTTTGAATCCTCAATGTCTCGCCGCCAAGGGAATTTCCGCCAGCCGGAACAAGGCTATATTGATACATCCAGGGGCATGTTCCATTATTTTGAACTTTCCAAGTCTTTGTGAAGACCTCATTTTTTCCAAATACTGTCCCCGAGGGAATGTTGACGTCGCGGATAAAAGCGAGGTTGTTACAACCCACTGCCAGAGAAGCAGAATTAACAGTCGGCGTGGGCTGTGTGCCGGTTGGGGTAATCGTCCCCGGCGTTGCTGAATAATAGAGATAAGTTGGAGTGGGCGTGGATCCAAAAGTAGCAGTTGGATATATAATCGTTGGGCTGGGAAGCCGTGTCAAGGTGGGTGTGGCTGTGGGAGCTGGCGGGGTATACATGGCGGTCTGCGTGCCGAAGAAGGACGCGACCATCGACCCGACGGCTGAGGTCATCAAAGCCTCAGGGTTTTCTGTGGGGGCTGCTTCGCCACTGCAGGCGGCCAAAATAGATGCAATTAAGAGTACGATCAATATGCTGGTTAAATATTTTTTCATTGGGTCTCCGATATAAATCTAACACAAAACTACAAAAACCAAGTAAGCGAAACTCCTACGTTTCAGGGTTTCTCATTTTTTATCGAACAATATGGTTAATACCTTGATTAAATGATCCACATCCAGTTTGGAATTATAGCCCTGTATTGAGACGCGGATCAGTTTCATATTGTTCCACGCAATCAAGGGGACTTCGATGCGGTGCTCGTCATACAAACGGGATTTGAGCGCAACGATGTCTGTATCCGCTGGCAGAGGGGCGGCGATCAATTGGGCGAACCAATTGTCGGCGTTGGAATGAATGGGTGGCAATCCCGTCAATGCGCAGATGCGCTGCTGGGCATCCTGCGCCAAAATGCGGCAGGCAGCGCGCACTTTATCCCAGTGATTTTTTTCCTGAAATTTGATCGCGGCGGGCACGGATAAAAACGCGGCGACATCGCGTGTGCCCCACCATTCATGCTGATCGACAAAAGTGGAGGCACTTGGCATCTCGGATTCATATCCCCACGAGACGACCAGCGGCTTGAGCAGGTTTTGCATTTCAGGACGCGCATACAAAAAGCCCGCGCCTTTTGGAGCGCACAACCATTTATGCAAGTTGCCGCCATAAAAATCCGCACCGAGCGCATCGAGGTCAAGTGGAAGTTGACCCGCCACATGCGCCCCGTCAATGACCGTGATGATTCCCGCCGCGCGCGCGCGCTGAATAATTTCTTCAACGGGAAAGATCAACGCTGTCGGCGAGGTGATATGACTGAGAAAAATAACCTTCGTGCGCGGCGTGACTCCCGACCAAAATGATTCGACAAATGCTTCTTTTGATTCCAAAGAAACAGGACAATTGATGTAGGCAAATCCGCGCTCTTTGGAAAGAAAGCGCCAGGTGCGATCCATCGCGCCATATTCGTGGCCGCTGGTGAGGACTTCATCGCCTGCGCCCAACTCAAGCGAATGCGCAACGATGTTCATCGAAATGGTCACGTTTTGGGTATAGACCAAATTATCAGCATGAGTGCCAAGATACTCACCAAGCGCCGTGCGAGATTCAGCCATCAACCCTGTAAAACGCCTGCCCATAAATTCAACAGGCTGTCTTTCCAGTTCCAATTGCCAGCGTTGATATTCGTCAAAGACAGGCTTGGGCGTTGCGCCGAATGAGCCGTGATTCAAAAAAGTGACGGATGGATCGAGTAAAAAAAGTTTGCGTAGGTTATACATTTTTATTCCTTGATGATGGTAATTTATTCAAAGTGAGGATAATCGAAGCGTGAAGTGGAGTCAACATTAGGAAGAGAAAATCGTAACGGGCTTGTTTTCATGTGTTAATGTACTCACAAAGGGTTCAGACGTTATAATTATTGGAAAGACAAGAACCTGCCGGTTTTACATGGCAGATAAAAAATAAGCCTGGAAGGTAAAAAGAAAATATGAGCAAAATGATCTATATCGGCACCGATGGCGGCGCAACCACATCCAAAGTAGGCGGGGTATGGAGCGACGGCTCAACCATCACTACAAAATTATTGCAAGCCCCCACCAATTCGACGCACGGTCCCGAAGCCGTTGTAAGCAGTTGGGTCGAAGCCATTAACTCTTATTTGACTCAAAATGACCTGACGTGGGAACAGGTCGGCGGAGTGGGGCTTGCCATCCCCGGTCCGTTCCAACGCTATGGCGTTTTCGACCATTCGGCAAACCTGCCAGATGACTTTACCGGATTCGATGTGCATACGGCGTACAGCAATGCCCTGTCCGAACGCGCCGGACGCGCCATCCCGCTGACAGTTGCCAATGACGGAAACATGGGCGGTGTAGCTGAAGCTCAGCACGCGCGCGGCAACAGCCACGGGACGGTGGTTATGCTGGCTCCCGGCTCCGGTCTGGGATGTGCCTACATCGACCAGAGCGGTCTGGCATTGGATGGCGACACCCTGGCCGGCATGGAAGCTGGTCACATGCCTGCGCCCCTGCATTTGCTGGGCGTCAAAGCCTATCCCTGCGGATGTGGACGCACTTGGGGCTGTGTCGAAGTCTACACCAGCCTTTCAGGACTGCCCTATCTGCTTGCCGAAAAACTGGAGCATTATCCTGACCACAATTTGGCAAAATCAACCCTCAGCCTCAAGGAACGCGCCTTTGCCCTGCGCGGATTAGCCCAACAAGGAGACAAACTCGCAACGGAACTTTTTGACTTGCAAGCCAAAGCCATGGGATTGCATGTCGCCAATTTGGCGATGGCGCTCGACCCCAAATTTGTAGTCATCGGCGGCGGATTGATGGATCCCGAATCAACTACCGCTGCCTTCCGCGAACGCTACCTTGACATCATCCGCTCAAATGCCCGTGAATATTTATGGACCTACCAGCGTGACACCATCAGCATCGTCCCTGCCGCGCTTGGCGACCTCTCACAAGCCATCGGCGCAGCCCTGGCTGCCTTGTACAAGAACAGGGCATAAGACACTTACTGTTGCATGGAAAAATGAAAAGTCATTGCATAGTTTGATGCAATGACTTTTTTCATACCTCTCCCCATTGGTGAACCTGGTTTACCAGGCAGACCGTCCCCCGTCCACAGGCAGAGCAATGCCGGTGACAAAGGAAGCGTCCTCCGATGCGAGATAGGCTACAGCCCGGGCTATTTCTTGCGGAGAAGCGATCCGATTCAGCGGATGCCGCGCTGCAAACTTTGGAAGTTGGAGTTCGACCCCGCCCAGATCATTCATTTCACTTTCCAGCAAAGGAGTAGCCACACTGCCCGGGCAAATACAGTTCACGCGGATGTTTTGAGACGCATGGTCAAGCGCCATTGCTTTGGTCAAAGTTACTACCCCGCCCTTTGCAGCGCAATATGCAGCGACTCCACTGCCCCCGACCAAGCCAAAAATTGAAGCATTATTAACGATCGCACCGCCCCCGGTGTCTGCAATATGAGGAATGGCATACTTTGACATTAGAAAGATGCTTTTCAAATTGGAACCCAGTGTGGCATCCCACTCTTCTTCGGATGTTTCCACCAGATTTCGATTCACATAGATCACCCCGGCGTTATTGAATAAAATATCCAATCGTCCATAAGTCTCAATGGCGGCAGCAACACATCTTTGACAGTCCACAGCTACGCCTACATCTCCGGGAACAAAAATTGCCTGTCCTCCCACAGCGGTGATCTGCTCAACTGCTTCCTGCCCGCGAGATTTATTGCGTGCCATTAGAACCACACGAGCGCCTGCTTGTGAAAGGAGTTGCGCCGTAGCCAGTCCAATTCCAGAAGTACCTCCTGTAATAATAGCTACCTTCTCATCAAATCTCATATTCTTCTCCTTGCCTGCTTTGAATTAAGGCTGAATGAAGGGATTGTAACGGGTGGCAGGTAAAGTTACCATGTAGGGAAAAGAGAAAATTAAGAGTGTGTATACG